>ERZ808026.17-NODE-17-length-27817-cov-5.070692_pt1 | contig 27817 bp, 26 predicted proteins | sample MGYA00380182_ERZ808026 | MGnify/ENA primary metagenome ERZ808026 (study PRJEB31490, sample SAMN06133376) | cow dung metagenome | isolation source: H9 | host: cow | place: China: Chengdu | collected 2015-05 ... | reverse complement strand
AGGTCATTACTGCTGAGGAAATTGCAGTTATTTTAAATTCCATAAGCTATGAATTTTTCTGTATATTAAGCAAGAGAATTCCCAGAGTATATATAAAAGACGGAAAAGAAATTAAAACTGTAAAATATGTTTAATAATTATAATTAAGGCAATTCTCCTATTTCTTTTTCTTTTTACTTCTTTTCTATAATTGCTACTAAATATACTTGGTTTCGCCATCGGATTTCCTCCCCCAGTATTATTGTTAATTATATTAATTATACTATAAATAAAAAAATTAATCAAGACTCACAAGATTATCAATTATTCGTCACATTAGATGAATATAATAATTATCGAAGGTTGACATTCTTGCCTATATGGTATAAGATGAATCATGAACTATCATAATTCATCATGATGCTTCAGTGAGGTGAAATTAATAATGGGAAAAATGATTACCAGTAAAGAACTGCAAGAGATTTACTCCTTAAGTCGATCCACAATAGACCGCTGGCGAAAAGAGGGTATGCCTGCCGTTAAAGTCGGCCGAAGTGTCCGCTTTGACTTAGACAAGGTCCAAGAATGGATAGCCAAGCATAAACAGAACACATGAAAGGAGTCAGGGTCTGCACTATCAGCAAATAGTGTTGTCCGTCGTACATATGGATTCGTACTTCTTCGATCCACCGCGAATTGCGATCACCAAAGGCACATTTCTTTTAATTACATACATTAGTAGTATTCTACTGAAGCAATTCAGTATAGAAATTATTTTACCAACTCTTTTTATCTACTTTCTCAGTAGTGCACCCGACTATGCAGAATTGGCATTTGTCCCATCCTACAAGACAAAGAAAATTCGTCAGTGGTCCTTTGTGCTTTTTCTATATATGCTCTTTTGTTCCATCGGCATCTTTTGTTTGATGGATACCGACAACACCGAAGTGCTAGATTTTGTGAATGCTGCTTACTGGCTCTTCTACATCCTCTCCTCTGTTGTCTGGCTGATTCCTTTGGCTGACGGCATTCGCGGCGGATTTGACTCTATCAGCAACTCTGCAAATGCACATGAGGAGCAAGCACACTCCGAACGAGCATATCATGTCATGCTGAGCGCTACACAATATCATAAACCCACGTCTGCCTCTAGCCAAAGGGCTTCCTCTGGCACTCGCAAATAGCAGACCTCTAGTGTAACGAAAACTTAATATATCGAAAAGGAAGGAACGTATATTTCCATGAAAGATTTAATAGCATTAGTAGGTATTCCTCTGTTACTGCTGGGAATTCTGCTTGTTTATGTTATCAGACGAAACCACAGACTTGCACTATCGAATACCCCTAATGCAAGAATTAAGAAAACAATTATGCATCCCCGAGCTATCCGAGATATTAATCACCAGCTAACCTCTATGAATGAACTAATGGTCGTGGAGCAAAGTGAAGAATTCAATGCCGATGTAAGTCTATATATTTTGACTAACGTAAGTCGAGGTATGAAAAAGAATGGGGATATTCTATGAGCAAATATATTGAACTCACTTCGGATCAACTGCAAAAAAAGATTGATCTATTATTAAACCTTTGGCACGCTTTTATTCGTAGGACGGTTAAGGCTTATCTCGAAGAATGCAAAAGACTAAAACATCCATGTGATGTTCTTAGAGACTGTAACATTGAAGACATATATTGCTTTAATGCGTTAGCACTCGAAGAAATTTTTGAGCGCACTCATCAACGTGAAGATTATTTTGTTAGATACCATAATGGTTTGCAGATGTCCAATTTTAAAGAGATAGGACTGGTCGCATTTTGGATTACCAAGCTTAAGCCATTTAGTCTAAAAGCGGAATACTTTGATGATTTCCTGGATTTCAGTATTAATGAAGAATTTGCACTTTATTACATTTTTAATACTGTAGCAAGATATGCAAAGAAACAAAACAAGCGGTTTAACCTAAAACAAATTAATGCAGAGTTGTATAATGAGTTGTTATATTCAATGCATTTTCGGGATATTTCAAAAGAGGCATATGGTTGTATCGTCGAACTGATTGCAATAGCCACTATTGTTGACAAGTAATGGATCTACATACTGGAGTACAGGAGGACATGTTGAACATAGATCCTTGGTTTCAGATGCAGGTTCTTTGGTTTCTACTGAGTGTTCAGCATCTTTTTGGGTCTCCTAAAAAACAGCACATTATCCACCACGCATATCGAACCGTCGTATCGCAATAATGCATTCATCTTGTTCGTGACAAGTTACCGTGCTTGCCGAAATAGAAAAGGGCATCCGTTTCCACCTTGCTGGTGGTGTCGGGTGCCTTTTTTATTTCTATAGAAAGTAGGTAAAAAAGAACGCACAAATCATTACCATCACCAACCAGAAGGTAGGTGTTGACGATTCCTGTAAGAAAAAAGCTCTTCTCTTGGACACTATGAGATCCTTGGGTATGGTATCCTGACCCATTGATTTGTAAGAAAAGCCCCTGGCTAACTCGCAATGAGTTTGCCAGGGGTAATTGCTAGCGGTACCTATTTCATCAAATTAGTTTGCCTGTTCGGGAAACAGAATAATGTGATGGAAACGTCGGCATTCGGAATCATAATATATAGTAGATGCCCCATGATATTTCTAATGCTTTCCTCTTTCGTATCTGGTTCAGTGCTTTTTGCGATTATAGTACTATGAGGCGCATATTGCATTTCCTTTAAGATGCATTGGCTTGAAGCTATGTGAATCATGACAAAATTCTGGCACAAAGCTGGCAGGTTTTTGCTAGTGACTAGGGAATGGAACCGTGATATACTCACAACATGAGAAACTGGGTCTTCGCAAGAGGATCCAGTTTTATTTTATGTTGAGAGGAAGATATTCGATGATTTGTCGGAATTGCGGTTCAGCGCTGCCGGAGCAAGATGCTGTTGTGTGTCCGGTATGCGGAAAGAAGAGGCGGACGTATATAAAGAAAAAAGAGAAACTCCCAATCATGGAAGTGGTGGGCGAAGCCGTGGATGAAGGGTATGACGGCTATTACGACGATGTATTGCCGCCGGATGCAGATCGGATCGAGGAGGGAGTGGACAAGCGCCTCATCAAGGACATTATCCTTCTCTGTATTGCGGTTGTTCTGATTATCGGTCTTTGTGTGGCTATGCTGTATGTTCTTTGATTGTTGCACTTTCTATGACCCAATCGTGTAATTGAGTAGATACATTTACGAAAGGGGCATTTTATGAAATACATCTCTATTGGGGCTGTGGTAAATGAGGGCACGGAATATATTCTGGATGTCTGTCGGTGTGGTAATTGTTTTCAGCTTACGGGAGAGCTTGCTGCGTTGTGGCTCAATGGTCGCCAGCGCTTTGCCGATGCTGAAAGCCCAACTGAACGGAAAGCACTGAGTCAATTGGAGAGAATGGGCTTGGCAATCATGGCTGATGGTTCGGATGCAGAAGAATACCGCACACTCAACCACGCTACACTGGTTCCGACAGATTGGAAACACCCCTATCGGGGACTGCGAAAGCAGGAGAGAATAGCTCTGCGGTGGCTTAGAGAAGCCGGTCTGGTTCTCAGCATGGCGGAATTGACCTTCCTGATGGATCGTGGTATTGAACTGCGTGAGGAACTGCTGGGAAAAGAGAACATCCATGCTCTGGTGCATACGATCTATACTAGTGATACTATCTGCGACAACATTCTGGAAAACCAGATGGAAGCTGCTGCATCGCAGAGGGATACCGTCAGGATTGTCCTTAGCCTGCTGAAAAAACAGCGCATCGTACTGCTGTGAAATGGGGCTGTGTATGAAAGAGAAATTCCTGAAGATACCATCGGCGCTGCAGAAGCAACTGCTGATATGGTTTTTAGGTGGCGCCCTAAGTATGATTATCCTGATGGCAAGCTGCTTCTTTATACCTGATTGGAACTTGATCGTACCGTGTATCCTTTTTGCTGTTGCGTGCCTGGTAAGCGGCTGGGTATTATGGGAAAAATGTGTTTACCACAAATATGTCGTAATCGAGGGTACCTGCACTGGGATAGAGCGATTTCGTTTCCACAGATATATCCGAGCGATACAGATCCTGAGCGATGACCATGATATCGAAATCGTTGCTCCGGGGGCTATAAAGTATCTCGCAATAGGAGATGCTGTTTCGGTTTATGTAGCAGAAAATGTGCCCATTTATGAAACCGACGGGCGTATGGTGATATGTAGCATTCTGGCAGTCACAAAAGGAACAATCAGGGATAACAGCCCACAACAGAAACAGGATTGACTAATAGCGAACACCATGCTATAATTTCTACACTACAGTATCCGAGTTTTGCGCGAGCAAACACAGTATCCGAGTTTTCATAAGAGCTATTTGCGTCCTTTTCGCAAATAGCTCTTTTTTATTTGTCCCCGGTTTCCACCTGTATTGGCAGGTTGAAATATATTATTTTTGTTGCAGGGAAAACCTGCAGAAAGGAGTCAACAATGTTAAAAATCTTCGCATCCAATGTGGTGGTCTCCAAGGGCTACCAGAACTCCCCTGCCCTCAAGTTCTCTGAGAAGGGCGACTTTGTCCGTTTCCGTGTGGGCCAGAAGGTCTACGATCCCCGTGCCGAGGATAACCACCGCTGGATCAACCTGACCATCAAGTGCTTTGATGCCAGCCTGGTTGACCGCATCCGCAAGATGGGTCTCAAGGAAGGCTCCTTCATCAGCCTGAGCGGCCGCTATGATGAGGACGTCTGGGAGGATGAGGAGTCCCACGAGAAGCGCAGCATGCCCGTCATCATCTTGGATGAGCTGGAGTTCAGCGGCGGCGGTAAGCGCTCCGGTGACGGCCAGAATGCCAACTCCAGCAAAGGCACCCCGTTTGCAAACCCCGCTCCCGCCGCAGCACCTGTAGCAGGCTTCCAGGGCGGCAATCAGATGCCCGGTAACTTCACGGGCTATGAGGGCTTTGGCGGCGGCAACAACTTCTTCAACCTGTAACCGGCGGAAGGAGTTGTAGCACAATTGAATAGGGCGCAAAAACGCACATGGGTATCTTCTATGGAAACTCATGTGCGTTTTTTGTTGCCCGAAAAGGAGTATCTACATGAACGATAAAAACAAACAACGACACATGGCCTATGAAGCGATGATGGTTTTGATGCAGATTGCACTGCTGACTTTTATCATTCGCCTGTGGCCTATCCTTCTTCTGATGATTCTGGGGATATTCGTTGCTGCTCTGCGGCTGCTGTTCCTGTCCTCAAAGAAGGTGGAGCCTGTGAAACCGATGGAAGCATTACCTCCCTCGGCAGTGCCTCCCACGGAACTGGATATGGAGGAAATGGCTTACTTTATCATTCAGCGCAGAATCACGCAGATCCTTCAGGAGAAATATCCCAATGTCAGATGGATCTGGGAGAATCCCGGCGCAAAGGAAGATATCATCGCTGGCAATCCGGTTTATGTCCTGCTGAACAAGGCGGGGGGATATCGTCGAGGCCATGTGGTGATTCGTAATCTACATGTATTCGATGTATCTTTTGCGGATGAAAAAAAGGAAATCAATGATCCTGTGCTGCCCCCGAAAGATGCTCCGGATCCGGCACCTCCTGCAACACCTCCTGCGGACGACGATGATATCCCTGAAAACTATGGCCTGATCGCGTTCCAGTGGGTGGAAGCCCATGTGATGGAGCTGAATGACCGCTGTAATGAAGCAATCGGCGAAGGACTCACGGAATATCTGATCCCTGCCTCGGAACTGCCCGTCTCCGAAAGCTGGGAAGAGATCTGCAAAGAGCTGATTCGCAACGACCTTCACGGCGCACAATGCTGTGATGAGGGCATCATAATTGAATTTGAGCAGTAATACTGCAGAAAGGAAATTATCTTATGAGTGTTTCTATTGGTAACCTCTTTAACTACGCCAGATCCTTACCGGCTCCGTTTGATAAGCTGTCAAACAAGAAGGTAAAGCTCTCCTCCAAGTACGGCAGCGGCACGGAGGCCACTTTGTGCTGTACTGTGATCAAGGCTGTTCATGCGGTCTGTGATTGTATGTCCGGTAATGGTGAGGGTGCCGTCGGCTCCATCGATCACCGTACTGTGGCAGAGTACAAGTCTGCTGCAGGACCGGAGCTATTCCATCTGGTCGTATTTGACAGTGGCTCCGGTGCGATTATGGCCAGTGTATACGACAAAAACACGGAAACCATCGAGAACTATAAGCTCCACCAGAGTGAGCGTGATGGTGCCGCCGTTATGATGGCTCTGATGCCGCTGTTGCTGAAAGACGAGGAATTTGAAGAACAGTTCCAGACCTATTTTGACCAGCGCAACACGGGCTATCCGGATCTGAAGAAGGCTACGGACTCTATGGCAATTCTCTGTGATAATGCATATCGCCGGATCAAGGACGATACCTGTCCGGCTCATATCAATGTCACGCTGGATAAGTCCGGCAATCTGCTCCGGGTTTCCCAGAGTCATCTGCTGGCAGGAGTCTATACGCCTAACTCGGTCCTGGCAGGAGAATTTACGATCTTTGCCCAGACTGGAAAGGTTACGGTGACTGTTTCCAAGGAGACCATTGACCACAAGGACTTTGTCGGCAAATATCAGCTGACGGGCGGCCGGAAGCTCTCTGTCATGGAGACAGCTCTGGTTCCCAAACTGGAGGAGTGGTACATCATCCCCGATGAGGTGGTGGAGATCTGCAAACATGCGCAGACAACCACGGGAAAGCCCATGCAGATGCGGAACTTCCTGCTCCGGGGTCCTGCCGGAACGGGTAAGACCCAGGGGGCCAGAGCGATTGCCGCTGGACTGAACCTGCCCTATATGAAGTATACCTGCTCTGCATCTACGGAGGTGTTTGATTTCGTGGGAATGGTCTTCCCTAACACGGATACCATGTCTACGGGCGACGAAGAACTGGACAAGCAGCGGGAAATCCTTCAGTCCATGGGCGGTATCAACTATGCCAATGTGGCAAAGCTGATGAATCTTCCTGATCTGGACGATATGGACTATGATCCTGCCGGCGTTTTTCATCGACTGACGGGCGTGGAGAACGAGGATGCCTCTTCCCGGGACTGCATGGCGGTGGTCATGGATATGGTTACGGAGAAGATCAAGGCATTGACGAAACCGGCCGAGAAGGAGTCCACTTCCGGACAGACCTATACCTATGTGGAGACTGATTTTATCAAGGCTCTGAAGAACGGGTATTTGGTTGAGCTTCAGGAGCCGACGGTCATCACCCAGCCCGGCGTTCTGGTGGGCCTGAACTCCCTTCTGGAGCAGACCGGCTCTATCACGCTTCCCACCGGTGAGATCATCCAGCGGCACCCGGATACGGTGGTTGTCGTTACCACGAATATCACCTATGAAGGCTGCCGGTCCCTGAATCAGTCCGTCGTGGACAGAATGAGTCTGGTAGAGGATATTGAACTGCCTTCTCCTGAGGTCATGGCCCAGCGTGCCATGGCAGTCACAGGTGCGACGGATGAGTATCAGGTTTCTCAGATGGTCCAGGTTGTCAACGATATGGCGGAGTACATGCGCAAGAACGGTATCACCGATGGCACCTGTGGTATGAGAAGTCTCATCGACTGGATCACCAGCACGGAGATTACCGGAGATCCTTACCGATCTGCACTCTGCACCATCCTTAGCAAGGCCACCTCTGACGAGGAGGATCGGGAGACACTGAAGACTACGATTCTGGAACCCATTTTTGCTCCGAAGCGCCGTAAAGCTTCCTGAGGAGGTTTCCTATGGCAAGAGTGAGTCACAAGCGGGTGAAGCAGCTTCTCAATGAAAAGCGAAGCAAGATCACAGACAAGCAGTTCTTCACCTCCCGAATCCTGGCAGGCCACTATGAGGATGTGGCGGCAGCACAGTCCAAGCGGTATCGGTATGACCGTCGTGTTCATGTCAATATCTATTGGGACCCCAAAGATGGCAACGCTGCCAGCACCAATAACACCTCCATTGTGATCAATGCGGGTCACCCCTGGGTAACAAAGACCAGAGGACGCATGGAACGCTATGAGATGGTGTCAGGCCTGTTTGCCCATGAGCTGGGCCATGTGCTGTATACGGATTTTTTGGCCAAGCAGACCTACATGAACTACCTGTCCAAATACAAGTGGTATCCTGCACCGCCGGATCTGAAGACCTCCCGGGATACCGCCAATGAGCGGGACTTCTGGGAGTATGTCAAACTGGATCCGCAGAATCTGAAGCTTGCAATGCAGATCGCATCCTTCATTGCAAATGTCTTGGAGGATGGATACATTGAGAATCGGATTCTGTCTGAGTTTCCCGGCGTTCTGGGCTATAATCTGTCTGTCATGCGGGATCGTCAGTTCCAGGACATGGGTACCGTGACGCAGCTGATTGAACGAGAGGACGATGGCTCCAGTCATATCTTCCAATCGATTTTGCAGATCATGCTCTCCTATGCTCTGTTCGGTGAAATCAAGTATGATGATACGCCCTTGAGTGATGAGCGCATTCAAACGGTGTTTCAGCTGATCCCCCAGCTGGATGAAGCGATTACGACGACATCTGCAAAGCAACGCTGGAAGATTGTCAGTCTGATAATGATCCGATGCTGGCATCATATCGAGGACTACATCGAACTGTGCAAGAAGCAACACGAGGATGCAGTAGCCGCTGGCTCTGGCGGCACGACGGGAGAAGTTCTTTCTGGACTGCTGCAGGCTATTTCTGGTGCATCTGCTGAGAGCTCTGGCTCCGGTAAGCCTGTTGCAGGCTCTGAAGCATGGAAAAGTCCTGTATCCCGTGCCGCTGCCCGTGGGCGCACGCAGGCATTGGCCCGGCAGAACCAGTCTGGGAACGATGAGGAAAAATCGGATGAGTCTGGGGCAAGTGCCTCCGAAGAGGAAGAATCCCCTGAGGCGCCTGCTCCTACCCAGACTGACTCAGAGAATGGTTCCGCTGCAGATGATGTAGGCGCCCCATTGGACAGTGCTGATGGCGCTTCCAGTAAGCAGGAAACCACAGATCATGAAGGTGGCCGGATCCCTGAGCATCAGACTGATTCGGTATCTGCGCCTGTCGGTGGTTCCACGGAGTACGATGATGAGTACCAGCGAGAGATGAATGAGAATGCCGCTTCTGATATCGAGCGGATGCTGGACCAGATGGCTGAGAAAGCAGCTACAAAGCAGCTTGAGTCAGAACGCTTGAAGGAACTGAACGAAGCTGCTCAGAGCATTTCCTATGGAGATATCCACAGCGGTGTTGACATCCGAGTTCATAGAATCGCCGAGGTGGATGACCAGCTCCAGGAACAGTACCATGCGATCAGCGCTCCACTGCTGAATATCTCCAGACAGCTCCAGCGCAGTCTGGTGCAGCGGCTGAAGGATCAGCAGCGAGGCGGCAAGCAAACCGGTCTGGTCATGGGCCGCCGTTTGGATGCCCATGCGCTGTGCAGGAACGATGGGAAGGTATTCTACAAGAATAACCTGCCCAATGAGATTCCGAAGATCTCTGTCGGTTTACTCCTCGACGAGTCTGGCTCTATGAGCTGCAGTGATCGCAGTACCTATGCCAGAGCGGCAGCCATTATTCTCTACGATTTTTGCCAGTCCCTGAATATTCCAATTATGGTATATGGTCATTCCACAGGTTGGGGAAGCGAGGTTGACCTCTACTCCTACGCAGAGTTTGACAGCATCGACCGGGATGATAAGTATCGTCTCATGGATATTGCTGCCAGAAACAGCAATCGGGACGGTGCCGCACTGCGCTATGTTGCAGAACAGCTTTCGAAGCGGACAGAGGAGGTTCGCCTGCTCATTCTGGTATCCGACGGTCAGCCTGCAGCAAGCGGGTACAGCGGTACAGCCGCAGAAGAAGATCTCCGTGGTATCAAGCAGGAATACAAGCGCAAAGGAATTCTGTTCGTTGCTGCAGCTATCGGAGACGATAGGCAAAATATCGAGCGGATCTATGGCGATTCCTATCTCGATATCACAGATTTAAACCAGCTCCCTGTGAAGCTTACCGCAGTCATCAAGCGATTTTTGAAGTAAATAGTCTTCTGGGAGGGCAACCGCAAGGTTGTCCTCCTGTATTTTGAACAAAAGGAATACCACTCTCCCCGTTGACACAGCAATTGACTATCAAAGCGTCATGTGCTATAATTGTCACACTACAGTATCCGAGTTTTGCGCGAGCAAACACAGTATCCGAGTTTTCACAAGTGCTATTTGCGTCCTTTTTCGCAAATGGCACTTTTTGTTTTTGTCATCTTCATTATATCAACACTAGCCAGTAGTCCTCTGTCTCCCGGGGGATTGCTGGCTTTTGTCATTTCTGGCGGTTTCCGCCAAACAAACGAAAGGAGCAAGCAATATGTTACCCTGTCAAGACAACTACGCAACTACCTTCGACACCTACCCGTCTATGCTCGATTACCACAAGACATTGAGCAAGGAATCCAACTGGCACCGCTGCAAGGTTAAAGACCTCCATGTGGAGCCTCTGGATGCATCCTCTGTGCTGTGCAGAAATCCCACTGCGTTTGCAGCCGGTATCAGCGCAGACGCTGTGGCAGACACTGTCGAAAAACTCGGCCTCGCACTGCGGGTGGATGGGAAAGTCTATCCTGTCCGTACCACGGCCTACAAAACGCTGCTTGATCGTGCGAAGATCGGCGGCACCGCTCTGCCCAAGCTCAGCCGTAAAGATCTGGCAAGTGTGCTGAACGCATGCTTGGCCGTCCAGACTTCTGATGCGCTTCTCCTGATCCGGGATGAAAAGGTCTCTGCCGCCCACTCCGGCGATGTAAAGGACTATTCCGTGCTTCCTATGGATGAGCTTCTGCTTGTGCTGGAGAAAAAGATGGGTGAGCGCTTCCCTGGCTTCCGGTTTGAGGGCGGCTATAGCGACCACTCCTTCACCAGTGGCAACTGGATCTTCCCTGACCAGAAGGAGGAACTGCTGGGCACTTACGATCAGAGCCTCCGGTATTACGGCAAGACCGCTATGGCCAGCAGACTTGTCCCTGGCATCCGCTTCCTGACTTCCGATACGGGTTTAGCATCGGCAAAAGTTTCTGCCATGCTGATGGGCACGCAGCATCCAATTCACATCGGCAGCTGTATCGCAGTGGATCACCGGCATCAGAAGAAGGTATCCGACTTCGGTGATGCGCTGGATCAGCTGTTTGCCCAGTTCTGCGATTCCGTCGCAAAGCTTCAGAGCCTGCTGTCGGTTGAGCTGGAGTATCCCGGAAATGCTATGACCAGAATCTGCAAGAAGCTGTCTCTGCCCAAGAAGGAATCTCTGGAAGCCATTGCTATGTATGAGATGGCATATGGTGGCGGCTCTGCTAGCGCCCATGATGTGTTCATGGCCATGCAGGAAATTCCCTACCTGATGAAGGTCCATCATACCCCGGAAGCGAAGATGCTCGTCGTGGAGGAAAACATGGCCCGCGCCTTGTCTCTGAAGTGGAGCGACTTCGATCTGGCGAAGGCGGTGAGTTGGTAATGGCAGCACCGATCATGCTCTGCGATACCGCAGGGATGAGCAACGACCGCTGGCTTGAGTGCAGAATGCACGGGCCAAAGGGCGATATCCCCTATACTATAGGCGGAAGTGATGTGGCAGCCATTTTTGGTGTCTCGCCTTGGACTACGCCTCTGGAGCTGTGGATGATCAAAAAAGGCCGCATGAAGCCGAAGCCCAAGGACAATGCCGACCAGCTGGAAATGGGGCACCTGCTTGAGCCAATCGCAGCCCACTGGTATGCAAAGAAAAGCGGTAACTTCGTCTACGAGGATACCGGGCTTTACCAGCACGCAGACCATCCTTATGCTCTGGCCAATTTTGACCGGAGATATGAGCGTGGCAGCGATGGCGAGAGTGGAATTCTTGAGTGTAAGAGCTGTACTTTTCACAAGGCTGACAGCTGGGAAGACGGTTCTATTCCTCTTTATTATGAGATGCAGCTCCGCTTCTATCTGGCTGTAGCAGATGTTCAGCACGGTGCTTTCTCGTGTATCTGGGGAAATAATCCGGAAAACGATCTGGCAATGCCTGAGATTGAGCGTGACCTGGCAAAGGAAGCGATGATCTTTGAGCGGCTGGATGAATGGATCTGGAGTCTGGAGCATGATGTTCCGCCCACCATGAGCGGTGTTGCACCTAAGCTGGCTATGGAGTCTCTCGCAAGAATCTATGGTGACAGCAAGATCGGCCTCCCTACCATTGAGTTTCCTACCAAGTATGAGCATCCGCTTCGGCAGATTGCTATGCTGCAGGGGAAAATCAGGGAATGTGATGCCGACAAAAAACGCTATGAAAAGGAGATTGAAGCACATTCCGTGCGAATTGCCGAAATGATGAAGGATCATGAACATGGTATCCTGACGACTACTACGGATAAGCTCCTCATCGATTTCGTGACAAAGTCTACCAAACGGCCTGATTCCAAGGCACTGAAGACAAAGTATCCTACCGTGTATGCTGATGTCCTGAATGTGTCGACCAGCCGGAAGGTAAAAGTCTCGGTACAACCGATTTGAATTAGGAGCAGGGCAGCTTGACTGACGTGGTATCGGTCAGGCTGCTCTGTTTTTGACTACACAGGAAAGGAGAAAAGAAGTGCTGTGTCAATTTGATAAGCTCCTCTACCCGAAAACTGCAGACGCTTCCACTATCGAGTATATGATTGCCGTCTATCGTCCCTGCGAGATTGTTCGAGATTCCGCAGGCGATATGATGAGCCAGATCAAGGCAGTTGGCTATTGCCTGCCCACTTCCGATAAGCTCCGCTATCGCCTGAAGGGCCATTGGATCAAGCATCCCAAGCATGGTCTGCAATACGAGGTGGAGAGCTACGAGGAGGTCATCGCCCATACCAGGGAAGGAATCATCGGTTATCTTGCCTCCGGGCAAATCAAGGGTGTAGGTCATCGCATCGCAGAGAAAATCTATGATGCGTTTGGTCAGGATACCTTAGAGGTGCTTGACCATGAACCCGAAAAGCTCATGTCCGTTCGGGGAATCAGTGAGAAGAAGCTCCGAAAAATCAGGGACTCCTATCTGGCTTCACGCGGTGCCCGGGATGTGATCGCCTTCCTGGCCCCGCATGGCGTGACTGCCCATAGAGCAATCCAGATCTATCGTGAGTATGGGAATGAGACATTGGAAATTGTCCGCAAGCATCCTTATCGCTTGGTAGAGCTGGCGGGTATCGCCTTTAAGACAGCAGATAAGCTGGCGATGAGTCTGGGAATCCCGTTGGTATCCCCGGAACGGGTCGATGAAGCACTGATGTACACCATGTCAGAAGCAGAAGGCCAAGGCCATATGTGTCTGGAAAAGCATGACTTTCTGAGAAGGTGCATCCGTATGTTGGAGACGCCGGAAATTACGGAGGATATGGCGGCAGGCAGAGCATTCAGGCTGGTTCAGGAAAACCGATTAGTGTGCTATGACCAGTATGTCTACCGCAATGCTGCAGCTACCGTGGAGAACAACATTGCTTTTCATATTACCCAGTTGGTGAAAAGCACGGTGGAACCGTACGAAAATCTGGATCTGTCGATCACTGCGGAGGAACGCAAGCTGAAGATCAGGCTGGCACCGGAACAGCGGGAGGCCATAAAAATGGCACTTACCAACAAGTTTTGTGTGATTACCGGTGGCCCTGGCACGGGAAAAACCGCAGTACAGCGGGCATTGCTGGATCTGTATCGGGATAAGTATCCTGAGGCGGAGATCATCTGCTGCGCCCCCACGGGTCAGGCGGCTCAGCGCATGAAGGAATCTTCCGGATTGCCATCCTCTACCATTCATAAGGCTTTGTGTATCAAGGCCACAGCGGATGGCTCCCTGACTGAAGGAGGGACATTAAATGCAGATCTGATTCTCGTAGATGAGGTATCCATGATGGACGCATATTTGGCGGAGCGGCTGTTTGCTGCAGTTCCGCCCCATGCCAAACTGGTTCTGGTTGGCGATGCTGACCAGCTTCCCTCTGTGGGCCCTGGCGCAGTTCTGAAGGAGATCATCAGAAGCGGTGTTGTCCCTGTTGTCCGTTTGGATCATGTATTTCGTCAGAGTGCAGGCAGCCGCATTGCCACCAACGCAAGGCTGATTAAGCATGGAAATCTGAGTATGGAGTATGGCCCGGACTTTATGTTCTTCGACTCCAACGACCTTACTGCCTCCGCTGAGATGATCGAGGAGCTGTATATGCAGGAGGTTCACAAATACGGTGTGGATGGTGTAGCATTTCTGACACCGTTCCGTCACAAGACAGACACTTCTGTGGATGCGATGAACGCCCGATTGCAGGCCCTGGTAAATCCTCCGGCCCCTGGCAAAACTGAGGCTGTTTTCGGACAGCTGCGCTTTCGCCTGGGCGATAAGGTTATGCAGATCAAAAACTACGAGCAGGTCAACAACGGAGATGTGGGCTATATCCGTTCCATCACCGGCCCGGAAAACGAGGCAACAGTGGTGGTTGATTTCGGAGATGGACGGATCATGGAGTATGAAAACGAGCAGCTGCGAATGCTGGATCTCGGTTATGCTTCCACGGTCCACAAATCCCAAGGTGCCCAATACAAATCCGTCATCATGAACCTGCAATGTGCCCATGCGATCATGCTCATTCGTGCCATCGTCTATACGGCCATCACCCGCGCCAGACTTCGTCTCATCATCGTCGGTGAACGGAAGGCACTGTGCCGTGCGATCCGCAATACCAAGGCGGATCAGCGTGGAACCCGTTTGGCGCAAAGAATCCAAGACTTCATTGAGTAGAAAGGAATTTACGATTATGACTACATTGGACCAGTACTACCAGACCAAGCAGCAGCTCAATGCGAAAATGGCAGACGGTAGCTTTACGGTGGACAAGCTTCTGGGCTATCAGGAGCTTATGTACCGCATTTCCGTTCTGGAGAGCTGCATGGGCTTTGTCAAAACGGCGCCGGTTTCTGCTGACCTGAATGCCATGTGTTTTCACTATCAGGTCGTAGATGCCCTCTTTATCTGCCTGCTTCAGGAACGGCAGTTTGGTATGCCGGCGGATGAGAAGCTGAAGAATCAGCGTGAAACCGCTCGGGGCAATCTGGAGACTGTCGTTGGCAGTTTCCGCAAGCAGTTCCAGAGCTTCGCACCGACCAGCCCTGAAGCCTATCGGGATGCAGTCAGCAGGATGATCAATACGGTCCTGCCTGCGTGGCTGCAGTACCGATATACCTATATCCCGTTTTGATCTGGAGGTGTCATCATGAATCAGGCAAACATTCTCGGTGCCCAGTATTCTGTTCTGAGTACTATCAATAAGGTGGAGGGCTTTGATCCCTCTGTGCTGGCGGTGGAGTATATCGACCTCACCACCCAGGAGAAGCGGAAGCGTCTTCCTGTTATGGCGCAGCTGGCATGGTTCCGTCTGAAGCATCCGGAGGGGAAAATAGCAATCTCTGTTGAAGCTGTGAAGGACTACTTTGTCGCCACCGCAAGAATCTACGTCAGCTACAAGGACCCGGTGGAATGCTATCTGGCAGAAGCCACTGCATCCCGTAAGTATGATCCTCTGAAACCCACTGTCTCTCCCCGGGAATGGGCGCAGACGGCAGCCGTGGGTATTGCCCTGCGCAATGCCGGCTTCGGCCTTCAGTTTGGTGCTGCGGGCGATGATATGGAGAATCAGGTTCCCGATGAACTGGGAGCAGGAGGCACTCCTCCAACAGCACCTCAAGTAAATCAGATTAGCACCCAGACTGAGGGCGATGCTTCCGTCACTCCTGTGGCTGTGTCTGTACCTGAACCGGTTGTGGAACTGACACCGGAGCAGCAGTTTGAAAAAGCCTGTGCTGTTGTCAGCCCCATCAAGAAGCATTTCGGAAAGACGCTGGGCGAGGTCCTCAATGAGGATCCCCGTGCCATCAAGTGGCTGGCCAACAGCTACAATGGTGACCCGCAGATCAAAGCTGCAGCAGAGTTTATCTGCAACTACTCCCTTGAACAGGCATCCGCATAAGCCGCAATTCATCCGGGGGATGTGTAATGCATCCTCCGGAAAGGAGGTCGCATGGTCGAAATACATATCTCAGATATTATCCCGCTGATCGGCATCCCCGGTCCCACGAACGGCAAAACCGTATACAATATCAGCTGCCCCTGCTGCGATGATAATCCACGGAAAAAGCATCTGAACATCAATCTGCAAAAAGATGTGTTTTGCTGTCCCCGGTGTCATTTCTCCGGCGGTGTATTTGATTTGTATGCCTATTATGCCGGCGTGGATCGGCAAAATGTGCGCCGTTTGCTGTTGGAACGACTTGGTCTGAAGGACAGTGGTTCTCAGCATGATGGCGGCAAAAGGAAGCAGGAGAAGCGCACCGTTACCCAGGCCTTTCAGCGTGATATTGAATTACCGCTGACGGATATCGATGCCCGTCATGAGACCTATACGGCTTTACTTTCCAAGCTTTCCTTGGCATCAGATCATCATGAAAATCTTCTGTCCAGAGGACTCACAGACGATCAGATCCAGCGGTTTGGCTATAAGACGATGCCAGTTGTGGGTTATGCAGCCATCGCCAAGCAACTCCAATCAGAAGGCCACTATCTTGCCGGTGTTCCAGGCTTCTACCATAATAAGGACGGAAGCTGGACACTGATCCAGGAAAAACGAGGTATCCTTGTACCGGTGAGAGATCCGGATGGTAAGATTCAGGGGTTGCAGGTAAGAAGGGATAATATCAAAAAAGGTAAGTTTCGGTGGATCTCCAGTGTAGGAAAGCAGGATGGCTGCAAGGCAGAATGCTGGACCCATATCGTAGGCTCCCCAACACCTACTATTCTCCTCACAGAAGGCCCACTCAAAGCGGATATCATCAACCACCTGACGGGCCTGACGGTCATTGCGGTCCCCGGTGTGAACTCCCTGACCCATCTGAAGGAGATGCTGGAATATGTGCAGTCAAAGGGAACCACTCGAATCATGACTGTATTTGACATGGACTACCTGAAGAACCCTCATGTAAAGGATGGGTACTACAATCTGGCGGCGATGCTGGCGGAGGTTGGTATTGAATACGGCACCTACCTGTGGGATCCACAATATAAAGGTCTTGACGATTATGTATGGCATTGTCGTCAGGAAGGTACACTTTGACATCTTGCAGAAGGACGGGACCCAGTCGGGTTTCGTCCTTTTTGTGCGTTTATCTCATTTTTGTAAGTACAGCTGTTGCAAATGCGTATGTGCAGCGGTGTAATTAAGTGTAGACAATTAAAGGAGGAATCACTCATGTTAATCGCAATTGATCACGGCAACTCTGCCATCAAGACGGTCCATCACAATTTTGTGGCCGGCCTTTCCCGGCACTCTGTTCGTCCTCCCATGGCCGATGAGGTTCTGGAGTATGACGGGAGTTACTGGACGCTCTCCGGCCAGCGGCAGGCATATCAGCGGGATAAGACCCGGGACGAGAGCTACTTTATTCTGACCCTGTTTGCCATCGCCAAAGAGATGGTCCATGCAGGTGGACTCTCCAGCACTGCAAAGATCGATCTGGCGGTTGGTCTGCCGCCCGAACACTATGGAATCCTGCGAGATAAGTTCCGCCAGTACTTCAAGCGGGAGGAGTCCATCCAGTTCATCTACAACGAGAAGCCTGTTACTATCATGATCCGGGATGTGTTCGTCTATCCCCAGGCGTATGCAGCGATTGCGCCCCGTAAAGGCCAGCTCAATCACCATCTGCGAGTATTCCTGATCGATATCGGCGGCTACACCACGGATGTCCTGCTTCTGCGCAGCGGAAAGCCCGATATGCTCTTCTGCCGTAGCCTGGAGAAGGGCGTGATCGATATGAACAACAACATCATCCGTCTGATCGGTGTCCGGCATGATATGCTGATTGAGGAAGAACATATCAATGCGGTCCTCTGTGGCCGGGAAACGATCCTTCCCGATGAGGTAAAGGATACGATTCGACAGTCCGCTGAGCAGTATGCCAAGGGCATCCTGGACAAACTCCGTGAGCTGCAGGTAGACCTCAGATCCAATCCGGCGGTATTTATCGGCGGCGGCAGCGCACTCTTCCGGCCTTATCTGGAAAAATCGCCCCTCGTTGCTCAGGCCACCTTTGTGGAGAGTCCCAATGCCAATGCCATCGGCTATCAGGCGATGGCTGAGGCCCAACTTTCCCTGCGAACTGTATAAACGGGAAATGGGGTGATCCTCAGTGATCAAGGACGGTAAGTTCCGATTCACCCTACAGTTCGGTATGAATACGGACGAGGAGCAGAGAGCTGGTAATCTGCTGGAGCAGCTGGGAAAGAAGAAAAGCCCGATTGTCGTGGCTGCCTTGAATGAGTATATGACCAACCACCCCGAAATCCTGTCGGGACGAGGAGATATACGGCTCCACATCGCCGCACCGGATCAGAAACAGCTGGAGGATATGGTTCGGCGGTTGGTAACGGAATTGATAGGCTCAGGCATCCTTCCGGATGCAAAAGACCATACCGTTCCGACAGGATCTGTCAACCAGGTCAGCCATGATATTCTTGATATGCTTGCTGACCTGGATATGTTCGGATAGTATAACTTCAAGCTGCCCCTTTTATTGCTCATACAGAAAAAGTATAATAGTAGATATTTTTACTTCTGTTGTGAATACACAAGCTTGCGTAAGTGGTTGAGATTACTGCTTCTATAATATCTCCCCAGATAATAACAAAACTATAAAACTCTACTCTGTGTCCAGAAATCGGACTCGTGGTTTCTTCAAAACATGGCCGATAAGATGTAAAATATTCATACAAGGAGTAGATTTATGGTGGATTTTAAGTCTTTGGGGCATAATATACGCAAATATCGGGTTGAGGCCGCACTGAGCCAGGATGAGCTTGCGGAGGCGTGCGGATGCTGCGGCAGTTACATTGGGAAAATTGAAAACGGGAAATCTCTGCCCAGCTTAGAGATCATCGTTAAGCTTGCCGATGCACTTGATACTACTGTAGACCATCTACTGTCGGACAAGCCTCCCAAAACGGAGCTATCCATATTGAGAGATATGGAAGAACGGCTCCAAAGGTTGCCGAGCGCAACAAGAATAGATGCATGCCGTTCGTTATCAAACTTGCTCAGCATCGTTGAAGACCTGCATAATTCATAATAACCAAAGGCTACCTGATTATTTAGGTAGCCTTTGCGTAATTTGTGCGATTAAAAGGAGGAAGCGGGATGGATATGGATAAGAATGCTGTAACTGCGCATTTAGGATTGGGCGTTGAGTATAAACGGCAGATGCTTGCAATCGAAAAGAATCTGAGTGAAATTGCAGATAGCTCTTCAATTATCAATAACCTTTTATCACGGTTGCTCTTCTTCTACAATGCTGATCGTGCATATGTCATTGAATTTGACGGTAATCTTATGGTCGGAACAGTTACTTATGAAGTCTACTCACAGGAGCAAACTGATCTTCTCAATATTCAGTATCCGCAGGAATCGACATTTTCCAGATGGATTCAACAAATATATAGCAATCAGCCCATGATCATCCCTGATGTGGAAGCGATAAAGGATGATTCTCCTGCAGAATACGAATCATTGAAGAAGCATAATATATCGTCGCAGCTTGCTATACCTTTTTCAAAAAAGTATACCATTGGATTTGTAGGTATCGATAACCCACGCAGATTTGTAACAAATTCTAGCTTTGCCTTCATGGTGTCTTATGCAATCGTCGCTGAATTGAATGAAATCAAACTTCAGGCAAGTACAGAACGGCTCAGAAAGCAGTTGACGACCCACCAAGAGACAGATCTTTATGTTTCCTTTTTTGGTGGCCTGACAATTTGCGGGGCTCACGGAACCTTGCACGGAGATCAAATCACAGCCGATCAATGTTACCAATTACTTGTCTATTTACTTCTACATCGGAAACGGGTACGCCCATTGAGAGAACTTGCAGATGTATTGTGGCCAGAAGCTGCAGTTGCAGATCCGTATCGTGACATTAAAAATGTAGTGTACAGATTAAAGCGATTCCTTGTAGATGTCGGTTTGGTGGATTTAGTAATAGGATCGTCCGGAAGTTTTATCATTAATCCAAAGTACATGATTTATGTTGATTTTGAGCGATTTGAAAAAGCATATGTCGAATTCCAAACGGATTCCTCACTTGCTGTTAAAGCTACTGCTTTTGAAATGGCAAGCAAACTTTATAAAGGATCATTATTGCCTCGCATAGAACATCTTCATTGGGTCATGCCGCGTGTTAGCTACTACCAGGGATTGTATCTGCAGCTTCTAAAAACGATTATCCAATGTGAAATCAATGAAGGCTTGTACTCTTCTGCCCAGCGCCATGCAATAACAGGATTGGAGATTGAGCCATATGATGTCGATTTTAAGGTTGCTTCGGTTGTCTGTATGTATGCCATGAGTAACCGGAGTTTAGCAAACAGCTATTACCTTAATATCGAAGGTGAATTGACCAATCAGCAAAAAGAGTATATTGCTGCTTTCAAATATCGAAACTAGAGCTGGATTCGTGCTGAAAATAAGTCCGAGATAATCCATAAAAAATGAGATTAAGTGAGCCAAAGATCAAGAAACCAACAATAGAATACAAACAATCAAAAACCAATTACGAGACTCAAGGTGAGACCACTCACTTGTTACTGTATGTCAGGCTAAAGCCCTGATTTACAGTAGCAGGTGGGTGGTTTTTCTTGAATCTGTACCCCTCTTTCCAAGCATTTTTAAGTGGATCATCACCACTCCCTGTCTCCGGTAGATCAGGAGTATCGGAGGAGGAAGAGGTATGAACAAAAAATCGATTGTGCCGGAACCGCCGGATTCAGATTGTGAAGATAAAGACGAGTTGCGTGCAAGATTTACAGGCTGGCTCGAACAGACACTATACCGGGCGAAACTGAAGTATATCAAAAAGAACAGACAACAAATGATAATCGTATCGCTGGAAGAATTACAAGAAGAAGTGATTGTAGATCCGGCAGATCGATTCACATACATCGAGAGGAGCCTGACAGATTTTGATTTTGAAGAAGAAAAACTGGCAGCAGCATTTTATGAATTACCGTTGATGCGCCGAGAGGTTCTTCGCCTACTTTTCGCAGAGCAAAAGACCCCAGAGGAGACTTCACATCAATTGCACTGCTCCGTAAATTATGTGTATCTCCAAAAATCACGTGCGCTCAGGAAACTGCGAGCTGATTTAGAGAAAGGTGGTAACAAACATAACAAGGAATGAGTTTGCTGTCACGCTCCGAGGGGCAATTACAGGACGGCATGACGATTTAGAGGTGATTCTCGATCTTTATAGGCCACTGATTGAGAAGTACTCTCATCTTCAAGGAGTCTTTGATGAGGATTTGCACCAATATCTTTTGATTCATATCGCCCTGAATATCAACAAATTTTCGTTATGATTAGTATGCTTGAAGCAGGATATAAAAATCTTTGCTGATTTGTTTGGGGGCGTGACAGATTTCGTATAGACTAAAGGCTCTTTAATAGTGAAGGCATCTATATGCCCTGAATAATCGCACCTTGAAAATTTCATAATGTCCAGCCGGTACATCCCTTTGCTGACGAGCGGCGTTCTGTCTGTCGGCCTAACAGAATCAGGCGCACCAATATGTGGGTGGCTCCCACATCACGCGATGATGCAGCAAGGGCATAATGGTACTTCCGTAACACGCGGCCCGGTCATAGTGAAGGCGGGGAGATGAGATTTCTATGGACCTGTTCGCCACAGGCACCGGCTGGCATCCAAATAGCAGTATAAAATTGGGAGGAAAGGAAATACTTTCCTTCAACAGAAACATATGGAGCGTGATTGAATGAAGCGAACACCGATCAGCAAGGATCTCTCAGAATTGGTTGACATCCGGGATGTCAACATCGATACCAGTCTGCCTGTTGAAGAACGGATCAGGTCCTACATTGAACAGGTAAAAGACCCGTACTGCTTCCGGGTTGGGGATGTGAAGGTCCGAGTGTCCTTTTCAGATACTGACCGTACCCTGACCGATAACTTCTGCGATATGCTTGCCAGAATGCAAGGATAGTCTGGTAGATGATTTGCCAGCAAATAGCACTGGCTTTTTGAGCGGGCCTATGCTATAATGAGCGTGGACAAAATCAGCGACTACTCTGGCTGCGTATGCGAACTTTCGCAATATACAGGAAGGAGTGGCGCAATGAATCAAATCATTGACCAAACTTATCGGGTCGCCATCTATCTTCGCCTGTCGAAGGATGATGGCGATTTTTCGTTGTCCGGCGGCGGAAAAACCGAAAGCAACAGTATTCACAATCAGCGAGAGCTGCTGATGAACTATCTGGCAGGCCATCCTGAGATGGCACTGGTTGGGGAATACAAGGACGATGGCTACACCGGAACCAATTTTGACAGACCGGATTTCCAGAGAATGATGATGGATATCCGAAAGGGTCTGATCAACTGTGTCATTGTCAAGGATCTGTCTCGTTTTGGCAGAGACTATATTGATTGTGGCAAGTATATCGAAAAACTGTTCCCGAAGCTGAGGGTGCGCTTCATTGCGGTAAATGACCACTATGACACGGCGAACCAGGGACACGCAGACAGCTTGCTGGTCCCGTTCAAGAATCTAATCAACGATTCTTACAGCCGTGACATATCCATTAAGGTCCGAAGTAACTTGGCGGTCAAGCGGCAGCAGGGAGAGTGTATCTCCAATTTCGCTGTCTATGGCTACAGGAAGGACCCGGAGAACAAGAATCGTCTTCTGATCGATAACTATGCGGCATCCATTGTCCGTGATATCTTCCGTTGGAAGATCGATGGATACAGCCCCAATGCAATCGCAGAAAGACTTAATCTGGCCGGCGTGCTGTCTCCTATGGAATACAAACAATCCCAAGGTATCAGCTTTGAAACGAGCTTCAAGAAATCTTCCGTTGCTGAATGGAGTCATGTTGCGGTCAGGCGAATTTTGAAAAATGAAATATACACCGGTGTCATGGTGCAGGGAAAGCGCACGACACCCAATTACAAGACCAAGACCCAGATTCTCAAGGATGAGAGTGAATGGGTCCGAATTTCAGGAACCCATGAGGCGATCATTACCCGAACGGATTTTGAATTGGTTCAGCGTTTGATGCAGGAGGATACCCGTGCATGCAGCACTGACACCGCGGTACATCCCCTCAGCGGCAGACTGTTCTGTGCTGATTGTGGGGCTCCGCTGGTGAGAAAAACTGTTTCTTCCAGAGGAAAGAAATATATCTACTATATTTGTGGTTCCTATAAAAACGATTCCAGCTCCTGCACGCAGCACCGTATCAAGGAAGAACTGCTGCATAGCACTGTCCTAGTGGCAATTCAGCAGCAGGTGGCACTCCTTCTGGATATGGAGCAGGCACTCAAAAAAGTGAAGTCTTCTACATGGGAAGAGGCGGAGCTACGGAAAATCAATCAGAGCATTGAGATACAGGAACAGATCGTGGAGCGTAACAATAGCCTGAGAATGGGTGTCTATGAAGATTTGCAGGCAGGCATCCTCAGTAAAGAGGAGTATGCAAGTCTGAAGGAGGACTTTTCTGCTCGCATTGCTGCGGCTCGTCAGGCCATCGGACAACTTCAGTCCAGAAGAAGTGCCATTCAGGATGGCTTGGGTGAACAGAAGAACTGGCTGGAGCAATTCCGGCAATTCGCTGAAGTGAAGGAGCTGTCCAGAAAGCTGGTGGTCAGCATGATCGATCGGGTTTCAATTTCCAATCGGAACGAAATCGCGGTGGAATTCTGCCACAAGGACCAGTTCCAGTGCATCCTTGAATTCCTGGAAGAGCAGAAAACCGCAGCAAAGCGTAAGGAGAATCTGACACTCCTGCCCAGATTGGAGGTGGTATAAATGGCGAGAACATCAAGAAAGAACCCAGTGGCAACCGTGGCCAAGCCGGAAAAGATTGAAATTTTCCAAACGGCAATCTATCTTCGATTGTCCTTGGAGGACAATCAAAAGAAGGATGCAGATTCCTTGGCAAGTCAGCAAGCATTGCTGATGAAGTATGTGGAAGCTCGCCCGTTTCTACAGTTGGCAGGCATTTATACTGATAACGGCTGTACCGGAACGGATTTTGACAGACCGCAATTCAAGCGGATGATGGAGGATGCCCGCAGTGGCAAAATCAACTGCATCGTTGTGAAGGATTTGTCCAGACTGGGGCGTAACTATGTGGAAGCCGGTGACTACTTGGAAAAGGTTTTCCCTTTCCTCGGGATCCGCTTTATTGCGGTCAATGACAACTACGACAGCAACAACATTAATTCCTCTGATCAGCTTGTGGCATCGCTAAAGAATCTGGTCAATGATGCCTATGCAAAGGATCTCTCCAGGAAAATCAGTACGGCGATGCAGGAGAAGCGGCGGCGGGGAGATTTTGTGGGTGCCTATGAGCCCTACGGTTATCGGAGAGACCCCGAAAACACGAGTAAGCTCATTATTGACTCTGATATTGCTCCCATTGTGCAGGAGATTTTTGAACTGCGCTCTACCGGGATAGGCATTGAAAAAATCTGTCGTGTGCTGAATGAGAAAGGGTATCCTTCTCCCGGAAGGCTCCGATTTGAAAGAGGGATCATTACCCATAACAATAGAAAAGGCAGTGAGCTTCCCTGGAACCGGCATGTACTGACGGATTTGCTCCGCAATGTGGTGTACATTGGAAATCTGGCACAGGGACGGGTTGGCGTCAGCCTGTACCAGGGGGTTCCGTACCACCAGAAGGATAAATCTGAATGGGATGTGGTCACGGGTACTCATGAGCCAATCATCAGTATGGAACTCTGGGATCAAGTTCAGGCACTGAATACAAAGCGCTCCAACGAGGCAAAGGCATCATTTGGTAAGTATGCGGATCTTCCGAAACGGCAAAATCCATACGGATCGCTGTTGCGATGTGCAGATTGCGGTCGTGTAATTAAGCAGGTACGCTCTTACAGAAAAACTGGAAATAAGGACTACTATACCTACAAATGTCCCCAGTACATTGAGCTTGGTGAGAAAGCCTGTGCCTTCAGAAGGCTGACAGCTGAAGCCTTAGACCAGGCTGTGCTGGAAACTATGCGCAAGCAGATGGATGTCTTTCTTGAAATGCAGACAATGCTGAGACAGTTGATGCCGAATACTGCACCAGATAACGATACCGCTGCTAACCGGAAACAGCAGATTCGTGAAGAACTGGATCGAAAGCGGAATCTGGGCGCGGCATTGTATACCGATTTTAAGGATGGAATACTCAGCCCGGAGGAATATGTCTATGCAAAGGAAAAGTATCGTACAGATATCGATGCGTTGGAGCAGGAGCTTTACGAGCTTCAGCACACAGAAGACTGCACTACCAATGTGATCAATGGAGAGAAAAGATGGTCTGAGTTGGTTGATCGGTACTATAAAGCTGAAGTTGTCACAGCAGAGATGGTCGCCGCTATGATTAAAGAAATCCGGTTGCATTCTGATTCGACGATTACGATTGAGTTCCTGCATGAGGATGATTTTGAGGCCATTCTGGCCAAATGTGAGGCTGTGCGAGAGGAGGTTGCGTAAGAGATGAGGAAACACCTGGCCATATATTTGCGGCTTTCTTCGGAGGATATGAACGCCAGAAGCAATAGATTGAATGACGAGAGCGACAGCATCCGAAACCAAAGATTGCTGGTGGAGCAGTATATTTCCGGTAAGCCGGAGCTGGCCAAATACCCTACAGTAGAGTATTCTGATGATGGGTACAGCGGCACCAATTTTGATCGGCCGGGTGTGAAACGACTTCTGGAGAAGGTGAAGACCGGAGAGGTCGCCTGTATTGTTGTGAAGGATCTGTCGCGATTCGGGCGCAACTATCTGGAGGTCGGCGACTATCTGGAGCATATTTTTCCACTTCTTGGAGTTCGTTTCATTGCTGTCAACGACCATTACGACAGCAGCAAGCACATCGGAAGCACCGGCGGCATCGATGTGGCTTTCCGTAACCTGATTCACCAGAGGTATGCCCAGGACTTGTCTGAAAAAATCAAATCCTCCAGGCATATGCAGATGAAAAAGGGAAAATTCGTTTCCCACTGTCCCTATGGCTACATGAGGCATCCGACACAGAAGCATCAGATGGTAATCGATCCGAACACGGCGCCGATTGTCCGGGAAATCTTTCAGGCTGCGATCAACGGAAAACGCACAACGGAGATTGCCGCAATGCTGAATGAGAAAGGGGTAGCAACCCCAATGGCCTATAAGAAGTGGCATAAAGCGCACATTCAGAACGACCTCATGTGGAGCCATCAGGCAGTCCTGAGGATCATCAAGGACTACAAATACACCGGGGCCATGGTAACTTTCAAGTGCGGAAATGAGACTGTCAGAGCCCGTTCCCAGACACGCTATAAGCCTGAAGACTGGGTCATCGTAGAAGATTGCCACGAGCCAATTGTTTCCAAAGAAATCTACCAAAAGGCCAATGATACGATCAGAAAAGTCAAGTACAATGCTCCTATGAGAACAGACTGCAAGGATCGGCTGTACTACTGCGGGTGCTGTGGGCGACGGCTGAGGAAAACTTATGGACTGGATGAATACTTCTCTTGTCAGACTCCGCTTTACCAAAAAGATGCTGCATGCGCCACAATTCAGTGGAGCAAATCGGCACTGGAAAAAATCCTCATTCAGGCATATCGAATGCAGCTGCGGCTGATGGAAGATGAACTTCGCAAGAGTATCCAGAGAACTACTAAGGACTTGCTTGGGGAGTGTCGCAGGAAGCAAAGACCGCTTTCAAAGGAACTGTCCACCTATGAGGGAAGCAATCTTCGGCTATATGAATCTTACCGGGCGGGAAAACTGAGTCGGGAGGAATTCATACAGAAGAAGGAAGGTATATCCAACCGGCAGAAGGAACTGAAGGCGCAGCTTGAGGAACTCATGCAGGAGGAACAGCGGCTGATGGAAGAATCGGCCCAACAGGAAGATCAGGAGCAAAGGTCAAGAGAAATGATTCATCAACTTATTCTCTCGGATGATCAGATCAGGCCGTTTATGTACGAGGCGGTGAAGCGAGTGGATGTTTATCCTTCCAGGGATCTGGAGATCACTTGGAACTTTACGGATAGTAAGCAAAAAGTAAATTAGGGAAGAAGGAACAGGGCGGGTAGCAGCACAGCTATCCGCCCTGTTCCGATTCCAAAGTGTTTGCCCTATTATTACACATCCGGTACAACCCCATGTGTTCCATAAAGACAAACGCACAGAAGATTTTTGACGAAAAAACGAGGAGATTATCCTGGAAAAAGAAATAATAAAAATCTGTTTGTCCTAGCTTGACACAAGCAGACAGCCTTGGGCGCGTGGTGATCCCGAAGGAGATCCGGCACACCCTTCGCATCAAGGAGGGGAGCCCTCTGGAAATTTATACGGAAAAGGACGGGGGCGTGACCTTCCGGAAATATTCGCCCCTGGGGGATCTGCAGGACTTCGCCGTGCAGATGTGCGACTCCATCCGCCGGAACACCGGCTGCATCGCCGCCGTCTCGGACCGGGACAGCATCATCGCCCAGGCGGGCGGCCAGAAGCGGGAGCTGCTGGACAAGCCCAATTCCCCGGAGCTGGACCAGCTCATGGAGGACCGGAAGCTCTACCGCTACGCCCCCGGCGGCGACAAGCTCAAGCCCACGGACCACTCCGACCGCTACCATCTGGGTGTCGCCGCCCCCATCCTCTGCCAGGGGGACATTCTCGGCTGCGTGATGATGCTCATG
>ERZ808026.16-NODE-16-length-27880-cov-2.918318_pt1 | contig 27880 bp, 24 predicted proteins | sample MGYA00380182_ERZ808026 | MGnify/ENA primary metagenome ERZ808026 (study PRJEB31490, sample SAMN06133376) | cow dung metagenome | isolation source: H9 | host: cow | place: China: Chengdu | collected 2015-05 ... | reverse complement strand
ATTGCGTCGATTTCTACTTCACGACCCTGAATGTATTTGTCAACCAGAACCGGTTTATCTTCATCGATTTCTACTGCAGTTCTTAAGTAATGACGTAACTGTTCTTCGTTAGCAACAATCTGCATTGCACGACCACCCAGTACGAAGGATGGGCGAACCAGAACCGGATAACCGATTTCTGCTGCTGCTGCAACGCCGTCTTCCATATTGGTAACTGCTTTCCCTTTTGCACGAGGGATATTTAATTCGTTTAACAGATTTTCAAAAGCGTTACGGTCTTCTGCGCGGTCAATTGCGGCACAGTCGGTACCGATAATTTTTACACCGCGATCATGCAGAGGCTGTGCCAGGTTGATTGCTGTCTGACCGCCTAAAGATGCGATTACACCTTCTGGTTTTTCGAATTCTACGATATTCATAACATCTTCTGGAGTCAGTGGTTCGAAATACAGTTTATCCGCTGTTGTATAGTCTGTAGAAACGGTTTCTGGATTATTATTGATGATAATTGCTTCATAACCGGCATTTTTGATGGTCATAACCGCATGAACAGTAGAGTAGTCAAATTCTACACCCTGACCGATACGGATTGGACCTGCACCCAGAACGATGATTTTTTTCTTGTCAGTTAAACGGGATGTGTTTTCACCGGTATAGGAAGAATAGAAGTAAGGAATATATGCACCGGTATGGCAGGTGTCAACCATTTTAAATGCAGGGAACAGATTCAGTTCTTTACGCATGTTGTATACATCCAGTTCGTTGCATTTCCATAAGCGAGCGATGTATTTATCACTGAAGCCCATTTCTTTTGCAGCTTTCAGAATTTCTGCATCTTTCTGAACGCGCAGTTTTTCTTCCATATCGATAATATTTTTGATTGCTTCCAGGAAGTAAGGAGTAATCATGGTTACTTCATGGATTTTTTCGATAGACACACCGTGGTAGATTAACTCTGCAATAGCAAAAATGTTATCAGAACGGAATTCACTGATGTATTCTAACAGCTCTTCCACGCTCATGTCATTAAATTTAGACAGATACAGGTGATTTGCACCGATTTCCAAAGAACGGATACCTTTTAACAGTGCTTCTTCCAGATTGGAACCGATACCCATAACTTCACCAGTAGCTTTCATCTGAGTACCCAGTTTGTTGGTTGCAGATGCAAATTTGTCAAATGGGAAGCGTGGCAGTTTTGCAATCACATAATCTAATCTTGGTTCGTATGCTGCATTGGTGTTAGCAATCTGGATATCTTCTAATGCCATGCCAACTGCGATTTTTGCAGTAACACGAGCGATTGGATAACCGGAAGCTTTGGATGCCAGTGCAGAAGAACGGGATACACGTGGATTTACTTCGATTAAGTAATATTCGGAGGTATGTGGGTTCAGTGCAAACTGAACATTGCAGCCGCCGGCAATTTTTAATTCTTTGATGAGTTTGATTGCAGAATCATTCAGCATTTTCTCATCTTCTTTGCTCAGAGTCATGATAGGAGCAACTACGCAGGAGTCACCGGTGTGAACGCCAACCGGATCAATGTTTTCCATGCCGCAGATGGTGATGGCATGGTCATTGGTATCGCGCATTACTTCAAACTCGATTTCTTTATAACCTTTTACGGATTTCTCAATTAATACCTGATGTACAGGAGATAATTTAAATGCATTGAGACCGATTTCTTCTAATTCTTCATCATTGTAAGCAAAGCCGCCGCCAGTACCGCCTAATGTGAAAGCTGGACGCAGTACAACTGGATAACCAATACGGTTTGCTGCTTCTTTTGCTTCTTCCAGAGAATAGGTGATTTCAGATGGAATAACCGGTTCACCGATGGATTCGCACAGTTCTTTAAACAGTTCACGGTCTTCTGCACGTTCAATAGAAGCACTGGAAGTACCCAGCAGTTCTACATTACATTCTTTCAGAATCCCTTTCTTTTCTAACTGCATTGCCAGGTTCAGACCAGTCTGACCGCCGATACCAGGAATAATTGCGTCTGGACGTTCATGACGAATGATTTTTGCCACGTATTCCAGAGTTAATGGTTCCATGTATACTTTATCGGCAATGATAGTATCTGTCATAATGGTAGCAGGGTTGGAATTGCATAATACAACTTCATAACCTTCTTCTTTCAGTGCAAGACACGCCTGTGTGCCTGCATAGTCGAACTCGGCAGCCTGGCCGATAACAATAGGACCGGAACCGATAATCAGAATTTTCTTAATGTCTGTTCGCTTACTCATTTGTTTGTCCTCCTGGTTTTTGAGAATCTTGAGAATCTATAGAAATGTACTTTCCTTGCTTATTTTGCACCGTACTGCTCATAGTATGCATCAATTGCAGCTTTTAACGCATCGTCAATGATTACTTCGCCGTTCACTTCTTTATTGTGCAGGCATTCTACGACTTCGTTCATATCTACAATGGATGCTGTTTCAAAGCCATATAATTCTTTTACTTCATCCAGTGCGCATTTTACGCCGCCCTTGCCGACTTCCATACGGTTTAAGGATACCATCAGACCTACGATAGTGACATCCGCTGCGCCGCGTACTTTTGGAACGGTTTCTTCCATGGATTTGCCAGATGTGGTAACATCCTCAATCATGATGACTCTGTCGCCATCCTGTAATTCCGCACCCAGGAAGTTGCCTTTGTCTGCACCGTGGTCTTTTGCTTCCTTACGATCCGAGCAGTAACGAACTTCTTTACCGTATAATTCACTAAATGCCATAGCAGTTACAACTGCAAGAGGGATTCCTTTATAAGCCGGTCCAAATAATACGTCGAAATCTTCACCATATTTTGCATGAATCGCTTTTGCGTAATATTCGCCTAATTTTTTTAACTGTGTACCAGTTACATAGCCGCCAGCATTCATGAAAAATGGAGATTTACGTCCGCTCTTTAATGTAAATTCACCGAATTTCAGAACTTTGCTGTCTACCATAAACTGAATAAACTCTTTTTTATACTGTTCCATCCAACAAATCCCCCTTTATTTATGTTCAAACTGATTAATTATATCATACAATCAAATCATTTTGCAAGATTTTGTTGATAAAAATCAGATTTTTATTCTGTTTTTCTGCAAATCTCGCTGCCATCTGCCATTTTCATCGTAACTGCAAGATAGCCTACGCATATATTTTAGTCCAAAATGAACAGAAAGTCTACGTGTTATACATGAAAATTTCACCTATTTTTTCCCTTTTATTATTTTTTCTAAAAAAACGGCCCGAATCCATTACAGATTCGAGCCGTCTTATCAATATTTTTTGTTGCCTATAATTACAGGAACGCATATTTTAAAATAAACAGTACCGCCAGTACATACATCAGCGGAGATACTTCTTTCCATCTGCCAGCCAGTATACGCAGAATTACGTAGGAAATAATCCCTAAAGAAATCCCCTCGGAAATGCTGTAGAACAGCGGCATTGCAATGATTGCCAGGTATGCAGGAATAGCATCTACCATATTTTCTTCATCAAACTGAATTTCACGAACAGTGCCCAGCATTAAAAAACCTACCAGAATCAGCGCTGGAGCTGTTGCAAAGGATGGAATTGCAATGAAAATTGGTGCAAAAAACATAGATAACAGGAACAGCAGCGCAGTTACCAGCGCAGCCAGACCAGTTCTTGCACCAGCAGCTACACCAGAAGCCGATTCCACGAAAGATGTAATGGTGGAAGTCCCTAATACCGCACCCATTGTGGTTGCTACCGCATCTGCCATTAAAGCTGGTTTAATCTGCGGCAGACGACCGTTTTCATCCAGCATATCGCCTTTTGTCGCAACCCCTACCAGAACGCCCAGAGTATCAAACAGGTCAACAAACAGGAAGGATAATATAACAATCAGGAAGTTAACAATACCGACTGCATCAAGATCCACGGTAAAACACTGTCCTAATGTCAGGCCAAGTTTGCTGAAATCTGTCATGCTCATAGTCGGGAAAAGCGTATAGTAACCTGCTGCAGCGTCCGGAACATATAAACCGATTACTTCACACAGCATCCCCAGCACCCAGGTGGTCAGAATTCCGAATAAAATAGCACCTTTTACGCGATAAATATGCAGTGCAGCCATAATTAACAGACCAACTAATGCCAGTATCGCACAGATCCCGGAGGTATGAAAATTCTCAGTAAAGCTTGTAATAGTAACCAGAGTGGCAGAGTCTACTGCCAGTCCTGCATTCTGCAAACCAATAAACGCAATAAACAGACCAATACCAACGGAAACCCCGCGTTTTAAGCTGATCGGAATGGCATTAAAAATTGCTTCACGTACATTAGTTAATGACAGCGCAATAAAAATCAGACCTTCTACAAATACAGCCAGTAAAGCTACCTGCCAGCTGTAACCATAACCCATTACAACCGTGTACGCCAGATAAGCATTCAGCCCCATCCCTGCAGAAAGAGCAATCGGCAGATTTGCAAACACACCCATACATACTGTCCCGATAAAAGATGCAATGGCAGTTGCCAAAAGTACAGCCGTTGGATCCATACCGGCAGCACTCAGCACACTCGGGTTAACAGCAAGAATGTACGCCATGGTCATAAACGTGGTTAAGCCGCCTGTAATTTCCGTTTTTACAGTACTGTTATTCTGTGAAATTTTAAAAAGTCTTTCCAGCATAAAAACAATCTCCTTTTCTTTATATATAACATACAATTTTATATTTTATTATAAAAAATTACACGCTGCCGCGAGATATCACAGCAGCATGTATATACTGTTTTTTATGCAATTACAATACTTTTGCCAGGAAGTTTTTGGTGCGTTCCTGCTGCGGATTGCCAAACAGTTCCTGCGGAGTACCCTGTTCCAGAACTTTCCCGCCGTCAATAAACAGTACACGGTCAGCAACTTCACGAGCAAAACCCATTTCGTGAGTTACAATAACCATTGTCATGCCCTCTTTTGCCAGATCACGGATTACATTTAATACCTCGCCAACCATTTCCGGGTCCAGAGCTGATGTTGGTTCGTCAAAGAGCATAATGTCCGGATGCATAGCCAGAGCGCGAGCAATTGCCACGCGTTGCTGCTGGCCACCGGATAAATTATCCGGATACACTTTTGCTTTTTCCACCAGACCGACTTTTTTTAACAGCTCCATTGCCTCAGCTTCAGCTTTAGCCTTGTCTACACCTTTTACCTTCATCGGTGCCAGAGTGATATTGTCCAGCACGCTCATATGCGGAAACAGATTGAAGCGCTGGAACACCATGCCCATATTTTCACGGATTTTGTTTACATCGTTTTTTTCATCGGTGATTTCCACACCATCTACCAGAATAGAACCAGAGGTCGGTTCTTCAAGCAGATTCAGGCAGCGCAGAAAAGTACTTTTCCCCGAACCAGACGGCCCGATTACACAGACAACCTCCTGATCTTTGATGGTTTCTGTAATGCCGGTTAATACATGCAGTTTACCGAAACTTTTGTGTAAGTCTTTTACTTCAATCATGGCTGTCCCTCCTTACTTGCTGCTCATATTCCATTTCACTTCGATGTAGTTAACTACACGGGAAATGGTGAAAGTTAAAATCAGATATACCGATGCAACGCCGATATATGCCGGGAATGGCGCATATGTGGTAGCAATATAAATCTGACCTGTTTTCAGAATTTCTGTTACGCCGATAACAGCTAACAGAGATGTATCTTTTAACAGTACAATAAATTCGTTACATAATGGCGGGATTACCCGTTTTACAGCCTGAGGCAGAATAATATAACGCATTGCTTTTGTATGATTCATACCTAAGGAACGAGCAGCTTCCATCTGGCCGCGGTCAATAGACTGAATCCCGGAACGGAAAATTTCAGCAATATACGCACCACTGTTTAAACTGCAGACTACAATGGCCGTTGTCATAACACTGAAATGGAACCCGCTGACACCGTCTAAAGAATTCATCAGCCCCGGCACCCCGAAATGGAACAGCAGAATCTGTACATACAGAGGTGTCCCGCGCAGACATTCAATATACACGTTGGAAATAATACGTAATGGCCAGATTTTACTCAGTTTACTCAGTGCCATTACCATACCGATTACCATACCTACACAAACAGCAATTGCTGTAATTTTGATAGTAATGGCAGCCCCGTCCCACAGACGCGGCATTAACGTCCAGAAATGATACCCAAAATTATTCATTTGCTTTTCAGCACTCCCTTTTTCATGCAATATACCTTATTATTATACCTCAGAATACTGTATTATGGCAAGAATTTCCGCACAAGAAATGAAAAAAAATCGAGGTTATTGCATAAAAAATACTTTTTTATACAACAACCCCGATAATTATTCAGTTAAAGCTATGAATCTGAATGAAAAATTATTCAGCAGCGCCAAAGTATTTGTCAATCAGAGCATCGTAAGTGCCATCAGCTTTTACATTTTCCAGACCAGCGTTCAGTTTATCCAGCAGTTCTGTGTTGTCCAGAGATACTGCAATACCAAACTGTTCAGGTACTTCTACTTCGAATTCAGCAGCGATTTTTGCTACTTCTGGGTGAGCTGCAACGTAAGCGCCGTTTACAGGGATGTCCATGATAACAGCGTCAACTTCGCCGTTGCCCAGAGCCAGCATACATACGTTGATGTTTTCCAGCAGTTTTACATCAGCAACAACGCCAGCTTCCTGCAGTTCCAGAGCTTTTGCAGCACCGGTGGTACCCATCTGGGAAGCAACTACTTTACCAGCCAGATCAGCTTCGGAAGTGATGTCAGTGTTATCAGCAGCTACAGCAATGTTTAAACCAGCATCGTAGTAAGGGTTGGTGAATGCAACCTGTTCCTGACGTTCAGGAGTAATGCTCATACCAGCGATAGAAGCATCAATCTGGCCGTTCTGTACAGCCATTACCAGACCGTCGAATTCCATGTTAACCATTTCTACTTCCATGCCCTGATCAGCAGCGATTGCGTTGATTAAGTCAACGTCAAAACCGATGATGGTTTCACCGTCAGCAGGGTCAATCATTTCAAATGGTTCGAATGCAGCGTTAGTACCAACAGTCAGTACTACTGCTTCCTGTTCTGCATCAGCATTTGCATCCTGTGCAGCATCGTTGCCGCCGCAGCCTGCGAACAGCATCATGCTGGTAGCCAGTACACCAGCAACCAGTGCTTTACTAAATTTTTTCATTTTGGAAAATCTCCTCTCACTTTGCCTTTCGGCAAAAAGATAATAATATTTACACAGCCATTATGATAGCCTTTTCCACACTATTTTGCAATAGCTTTCTGTTCTTTTTTCTGAATTTTATTCACACTTTTTCGTTCCGTTATCCACAAAACAACTTGTCCCATCTGTGGATAATGTGGATAACTTCTTGCAAGCCGCTCTATATAGGCATTTTCTGTCCACATCCTGCTGTTTACAAACAATATTTTCTGTGCAAAACATCCGCTAAAACTATCGATTGAAAAATATTCGATTAAAAATGACCCCTTCCGCTTGCCAGTGTTGCGCCCAGAATTTCTACTGCCCCTGCTTTATAGAGTGTCTCAGCACACTGACGTATGGTAGTACCAGTAGTAAAAACATCATCTACAACAATTACCCGTTTTCCCTTTATGTCAGTATTCGATTTTACTGCAAAAGCCCCATGCAGATTATGCAGCCTCTGTTCTCGATTCATTCCGGTCTGATGAGGCGTATTTCGCACACGACACATACAGTCCTTCACTGGAATACCGGTTTTAACTGCCAGCGCCCCGGCTAACAAGGCGCTCTGGTTGTATCCTCGTTCCTGAAGTCGTTTCTTATGTAGCGGCACCGGAACCAGAATATCATACTCTCTGGGCAGCATAACAGCCAGTTCATTGGCCAAAGCATCTGCCAGCCACGGCATATTGTGAAACTTAAAATCCAGTATCGCCTGCTGCCAGTTTCCCTGATAGGGCCAGACCGCAATATTGCCGCTTAAATAACAGGGCCAGTCCCTGCAGCTGTGGCAGTGTTCACTATATACCCCAAAACTGTGGCAGCACTGGCACTGACCATGCATGCTTCGTATCCGCATAGCCTCTGCACGGCAGGCATCACACACCATCAGTTTTTCCTGCCGTTTCATACATACCGGACAGACTGCCGGCAATGGAAACAAGATATCATACAACCACTGTAACAGATTCATGCGCACCCCTCTCTTTAGTCTTCCATTGCGAACATTTGTTCAAATTCTTATTGCATTATCCAAACATTTGTTTTATGATAATATGTATTCCATACAAATGTTCTGTTTTTAACATAAACACTGTATCATCTCATATGGAAACTTTCTAGCCGCAGGAGATACTCTTATGCAACTACTCGATAAACTCACGATTTTAGCTGACGCCGCCAAATATGATGTCTCCTGCTCCTCTTCCGGTTCCACACGTAAAGGAGAAGCAGGAACTATCGGTTCAGCAGCAAAATCAGGTATCTGTCACTCGTTTACTGCCGACGGACGCTGTATTTCGCTGTTAAAAATTCTGATGACCAATAACTGCATTTATGATTGTGCTTATTGCCTAAACCGGCGCAGCAATGATACTCCTCGCGCCATGTTTACAGTTGATGAAATCGTGCAGCTGACCATGGATTTCTACCGACGCAATTATATTGAAGGGCTGTTTTTAAGTTCCGCGGTAATCGCATCACCGGATTACACCATGGAGCTGCTGATTCAAGTGGCACAAAAACTGCGTTATAAAGAAAAATTTCACGGTTATCTTCATTTAAAAGCCATCCCTGGAGCTAACCCGGCACTGATTGAACAGGCCGGACATCTGGCCGACCGGCTCAGCATTAATCTGGAGCTGCCATCAGAACAGTCCTTAAATCTGCTGGCGCCGGATAAAACCAGGACAAATCTGCTTTTGCCCATGCACCAGATTCATCGCGGTATTTTAGAACGACAACAGGAACGTGCCCTGATGAAAAAAGCACCGCTTTTTGTACCGGCCGGACAGACCACACAGATGATTGTCGGCGCTTCCGGAGAAAGCGATTTACAGATTCTGAGGCTTTCCTCGGCACTATATAAAAAATTTTCTATGAAGCGGGTATATTTTTCCGCCTATGTACCGCTTAATACCGACTCCCGGCTTCCGCAGATTGCTAAACCGCCCATGCTGCGAGAAAACCGGCTGTATCAGGCCGACTGGCTAATGCGATTTTACGGCTTCGATGCTGCCGAACTGTTAGACGAAGCCAATCCCAACTTTGACCCCGACTATGACCCGAAAATCATCTGGGCCGTACGTCATCCGGAAGTATTCCCTGTAGAAATTAATTCAGCACCTTACCAGCAGCTGCTTCGAGTACCAGGGCTGGGGATTCGCTGTGCCCAGCGAATTGTCAGTGCGCGAAGAACCGGCCGATTGGATTTTGAGGATTTAATCCATATGAAAGTATCCTTAAAACGGGCTCAATATTTTATTACATGTAAGGGAAAATACTATCATATCCAGAACCCTGAACCAGACCTGATACTCCGGGCATTAAAACCGTCTGCCCGCTCCCCGTACGAACAGCTGAATCTGTTCGACGACTGGCAGACCGTACAGCAAGAAAACAATATCGAGCTTCTGGATGCTGACGCCTATTTTCCCAAACAGACTGCAACTGGCACTGCCCCACAGCCAATAGCCTGTACACGGCAGGCGACCTGTCTGCCGCCTGTCTTTTCATCCTCCCTGTCAGAAAGGAGTCGTATCGATGAATGCTTATCTGTATGACGGCAGTTTTTATGGTCTGTTAACTGCATATTTTTACGCCTGGAACGATAACGACATCTACACCATCGCCAAAGAAGCCGCTTATACATCAGATTTGTTAAGCCGGCCAGTCCATATCGTCACCCAGACTGACAAAGCACAGCGTATCATACACTCGGTACAACAGAACCTTTCCGCTTACACTATGAAAAATCTATATCTTATATATCTAAGTGAACTGACAGAGTGTGATCTGCTAGGGCTTACCTATCTGCGGCTTTGCTTTTCCAAAGGAAATGGTATTAACCATGCCAAACAGCATCCGGTTATCCGCCAGGTGGATGCTATTCATCGCAAGGTCATGCACGAATACGATCACATGAAAGGATTCCTGCGATTTCAGAAAATCAATGACCAGATATTTTTTGCCCGATTTGCTCCTGATCATAACCAGCTTCCGTTATTAATGCATCATCTGACAGAACGGTTTTCCGATCAGAAGATGATTGTGCACGACGAAAAGCGAAACTGCGCTATGCTATATAATTTACAGGAACGGGTTATTATTCCCTTTACGAAGGAAGATGCTGCACATATTCTGGCAGACTGCCAGGATGATACAATTGATTTATTCCGTCGCTATTTTCAGACAATCAACATACCAGAACGGGAAAATCTGCGCCAGCAGGCTGGCTATATGCCGCATCGCTACCGGCACTATATGCCGGAAACTGAATAAACGGCAAGACAGAATAATAACAATGTGCATTTTCCAAAAGGATTCTGGATAAGACGTCCATGTTCCTCCGATGAAAAAACAGAACAAAAAACGAAAGATGTCGAAAAATCACCTGTCCATATGACAGGAATTTACCGACATCTTTTTATGTTTATCCGGATTCTTTTTTCTGTTTTACTGCAAAACCGCTAAATAGCCGCCAGTTCCTCATACAGATAATCGTTCAGAATTTTAATATAGGTGCCTTTCATACCAAGGGACCTAGCATCGATAACACCGGCACTTTCCAGCTTACGCAGAGCATTTACGATGACCGAACGAGTCAGTTTATATTCCGCTGCCAGTTTACTTGCCACCAGGAACCCTTCATTTCCCTCGATTTCGCTAAAAATATATTTTACCGCTTCCAGTTCCGAGTAGCTTAATACTTCTAACGCCAGCTGTACTACTGTTTTTTTACGGGCTTCTGTTTCCGCCTTACGGCTGGCTGTTCGAATCATCAGCACCGATGCCAGCGCTGCCGCATATTCGGCAAGAAGCGGAATTTCATCGGAAAAATTTCCGTTTTCTCTGGCACAGATGAAAAAACCCATGCGTTCCGCCTGACTGCCCACTGGTACCAGCGTCATACAATTGCCATTATGCTGCTGATTATACACCGGATGTCGCATGGCCATCAGCCATTCCAGATTATCCCGGCTGCACTGCCGCTCATCCAGTTCCCGACGGCTGAAAATCTGTATCGCTTCCGTGTCACAGCAGCCTAAAAGTTCCCCTGACTGATTCATAATATATACACTGCACTGCAGCAAATGATGCAGCTGTTCCGCAGCAGCCTGTACATCCAGCGCATCTACCGTTGCCTTCTGCATCATCAGATGCATTGTTCTGTTTTTTTCTAATACGGATTCCATTTCCATGGTGATTGCCTCCTAAATCATGTTAATCGCAAGATAGTAGTATTATTGCCAGAGATTTACACAATATTCACAGAAGGCGAAATTTATTAAGGGAATTATTAGTAAAAATCAGTACCGGTTATCTGCTTATATAATATTCCTTTTATTCATCCTCTTTCCTGATAAACTAAAAAACCCGGACAGGTACTCTGTTCCGGGTTTTCTGATTCTTTTAAAATTTCATCTGCAGCAAATTCTGCAGTTCTTCCATAGTGGAGACCGTATTAATCAGGTCCCGCATTCGTGCTGCATTTGGTAGTCCTTTATAATACCAGGCAATATGTTTGCGCAGTTCTTTCATTGCTACATATTCCCCTTTTTCGGCACAAATTAACCGGGCATGGTGCAGAATCACTTCTTTGCGCTGCTCTAAAGCCGGTTCCGGCTGGTACATTCCAGTACGCAGATAGTCCAGCGTCTGCTGATACATCCATGGCCGCCCCAGCGCGCCGCGACCTAGCATAATACCGTCACATCCGGTCTCTTCCATCATTTTTTTACCATCTTCCGGCTCAAATAAATCTCCGTTCCCAATAACCGGAACCTGTACAGCCTCTTTTACCTGCCGGATAATCTCCCAGTCCGCTTTGCCGCTGTAATACTGCATGCGAGTACGGCCATGCACTGCAATAGCACTTACACCAGCTGCTTCCATACGTTTTGCATATTCTACCGCATTCACCGAAGTATCATCCCAGCCCTTGCGAAATTTTACTGTAATCGGCACATCCACCGCTTTTACCATGGCTTCTACAATTTCTGCAGCCAGTTCCGGATTGCGCATCAGAGAAGATCCTTCACCATTATTTACAACTTTCGGCACCGGACAACCCATATTAATATCAATAATCTGCGCACCGTGAGCCTGCATAATGCGGGCACCTTCTGCCATCACGTCCGGCTCCGAGCCGAAAATCTGCATATTCACCGGCTGCACTTCATCTTCCATATTCATTAAAAGATAGGTTTTTTGATTTTTATAAGTCAGTGCCTTGGCACTGATCATTTCTGTATATACCAGCCCACAGCCGTATTCTCTGGCAATCAGACGGCTCGGGCGATCACTGATACCAGCCATCGGCGCTGCGACCACCGGATTTTCATTTAAAATCTGTTTGATACGATTCATAGTTTTCTCCTGTATCTGCTTTCTGTTCGGGTTCTCACTTCTTTTCGGATTTCATCATAGCAAATTATCCGCCTGTGTGCAAGAAAAAGCCATAGAAAAAAGGACGCATCCATCGGATACGTCCCGTGTAATCATGAAATAATTTATTATTCGCCTACTGCATCCAGCGCTGCTTTGATTTTCGCTGCAACACCAACAATTTTTTCTTCCGGCAGTGCACATAACGCTACGCGAATCCCGGCATTGGCGCCATCACCCAGAGGAACCATAAAGATATCGCTTTTCCGCAGTTCTGCCGCTACTTCTTCCGCTTTTACGGTTGGCACGGTTACAAAGAAACCGGCATCAAACGGACAGGTTTTTAAGCCAACTTCCTGTGCTTCTTTTACAAATACTTCTGCACGTTTTAACAGACTCAGACGCAGTTCTTCCTGTTCTGCACGGAATGCTGCTTTCAGCTCCGGATTCTGGTCGATTTTTTCCATAACATGCATCCCTAAGCGGCTGCAGTTAGACCAGGTCGCACGGCTGGAGAATTTGTTAATTGCAATAAATTCTTCAACTTCCTGCTGACTGGAGGATACGCATAACAGACAGCCTAAACGATAGCCGTACATAGCATAGCTTTTAGACATAGTATACGCTACCAGCAGAATGAAGTTTTCCGGCAGATCATTAAACAGAGTGAAAATTTCACGAGCTTCCGGCGCTGCGTAGTCAATATAGGCTACGTCTAACAGCAGAACAACATTGTTTTTACCGTTATTTGCAATAGCAGTCAGTTCTGCCATAATTGCTTCCCATTCATCTCGTTTTACATTGTACCCGGTTGGATTGTTTGCCGGTGTATTCATTACCAGGAATACATTGGTCTGTTTTTCTGCATATTCACGCAGTTTATCAATGCAGCCCTGTACATTAAATTTATTGTTTTCATCAAACGATACAAAGGTATCAAAACCGCGGCCGCATTCCCGGCAGATGCTTTTGTAAGCTGCCCAGTAACGGTCCATTGTCAGTACAGTATCACCTGGTTCCAGATAGTTATAAATAGAATGATGTAAACCGCCGGTACCGCCCGGAGTTGCCACACCGTCAATAAAGCCGTTTGGACGATATTCACGGAATGCACCGTCAATTGCTGCATTTACGAAACCTTTTGTCCCTTCAATTGGCGCATATTCGGCAGAATCGCGGAATGGAATGGTTTTCACAACTTCTTCCACAGTTTTCATAGTAATCAGCTGACCATTGGCATCTAAAAATGCACCGGTAGTGGCATTGATAATATTTTCCTTGCCTACTTCTGCTGCACGTGCCTTTGCCATACCGCTGATGCGGAAGATTTTATCCGGGCCGCCTTTGCCCTGGGTGTGTTTTGCTAAAACGCTCATGTTCCATTCCTACTTTCTCTTTATATAGTAATCTTGTCTGTTAAAACAAGTTTGTTTCTCAATCATACTTTGCTATTATAGCGTGTCCGTCCAGGATGTGCAATAATGTACGGGGCATGTATTTTGTATTTATTTTGTATTTTTATGTTCCACCCCGTTTTTTACCGTTATATGAAAAAAAGACTGACAAAACAATGTTTGTCAGTCTTAATAATTTACTTCTGTTCTGCTTCTAGTTTCTTGCGTATTTCCATTCCAGGAATTCGTCATAGGTACCCAGTTTGCTTAATACGCCTTCTGGCTGAATTTCGATAATACGGTTTGCGATAGTATCCACAAACTGATGGTCGTGAGAAGCAAACAGCAGAATCCCTTTGAATTCAATTAAGCCGTTGTTCACAGCTGTGATGGATTCCAGATCCAGATGGTTGGTTGGCTGGTCAATAACCAGTACGTTTGCGCCGTACATCATCATTTTACTCAGCATACAGCGAACCTTTTCGCCCCCGGATAATACATTTACCGGTTTCAGTACATCGTCACCAGAGAACAGCATTCTGCCCAGGAAACCGCGCAGATAGGTTTCTGTGTGATCTTTTGGTGTGTACTGTTCCAGCCAGCGCAGGATTGGCAGTTTGCAATCATTAAAATATGCACTGTTATCATGCGGGAAGTAGCTCTGGCTTGTGCTTACGCCCCATTTGAAGGTGCCTTCGTCTGGTTCCAGTTCGCCCATTAAAATCTGGAATAAGGTTGTTGTTGCGATTTCATTATCACCAACAAAAGCTACTTTTTCACCTTTATCAATACGGAACGATACATTGTTCAGTACTTTTACGCCATCTACTGTTTTACTTAACCCTTCAACAGTCAGAATTTCTTTCCCCGGTTCACGGTCCATTTCAAAACCCAGATATGGATATTTACGAGAAGATACCGGCAGTTCTTCTACAGTCAGTTTATCCAGCAGTTTACGGCGGGCTGTTGCCTGTTTTGCTTTGGATTTGTTTGCAGAGAAGCGGGAAATAAAGCTCTGCAGTTCTTTAATTTTATCTTCTTTTTTACGGTTCTGGTCACGCATTAAGCGCTGCATCAGCTGGCTGGATTCATACCAGAAGTCGTAGTTACCAGTATAGATTCTGATTTTTTTGAAGTCGATATCCACGATGTGGGTGCAAACCATATTTAAGAAGTGACGGTCATGGGATACTACGATAACAGTGCCTTCATAATCCATCAGGAAATCTTCCAGCCAGCGAATGGACTGGATATCCAGGTCGTTAGTAGGTTCGTCCAGCAGAATAATCTGCGGCTGGCCGAATAATGCCTGCGCCAGCAGAACTTTTACTTTCTGTTTCCCGTCTAAGGAACCCATCATGGAATACTCAATACCGGTTTCCAGGCCTAAACCCTGTAACAGTTTCTGCACTTCCATTTCCGCATCCCAGCCGTTTAATTCCGCAAATTCACCTTCCAGTTCAGAAGCCAGAATCCCGTCTTCTTCACTGAAATCCGGTTTTGCATACAGGGCATCTTTTTCCTGCATAATCTGATATAAACGAGCATTCCCCATAATAACGGTATCCATTACGGTGTGTTCGTCATATGCATTGTGATCCTGTTTTAATACAGACATACGAACATTAGCCGGAATAATAATTTCCCCGGTGGTTGGTTCTTTTACGCCGCTCAGAATTTTCAAAAAAGTGGATTTCCCTGCGCCATTAGCACCAATGATGCCGTAGCAGTTACCCGGTGTAAATTTCAGGTTTACATCGGAGAATAAAGTAGTACCGTCAAAGCTTAAGCTCACGTTATTAACTGTGATCATGTTCGTCCTCCTGCAATATTATACATATTTCCTCATACGCCTTCCGAACCGCTTTGCTGACCTTTTTTCGGCAACACGCTATCTGGCGCTATTTATAAACATTATCCTTTTAATGATACTGTTTTATAGGATAAATGTCAAGTTTTGCGGCTTATCTCATCATCAAATACCAGTTGCAGCAAATAGAATCATCGCTCACTTAAAACAGCAAGAACCCGGGAAGAAAATTTCCCAGGTTCTTGTAAAATCAAATTTAAATATCATTTGATAAGCCTGTTTTATCCAGAACAAACATTACCAGGCCCATTACAATACCAACGATGGTAGCAAGACACATACCGGTCAGCTGAACTTCGCCAATCTGAATGGCCGCTCCGGAAAGACCAGTTACAAATACAACTGCAGTCATTGCCAGATTACGCGGTTTCGCATAATCAACCTGTTTATCTACCAGCAGGCGAATACCACTGGCAGCAATCATCCCATACAGCAGAAAGCTGATACCGCCCATTACCGGGCCAGGGATAGTACTGATAAGTGCACTTACCTGACCGAAAAATGCCAGCAGGATCGAGAATACCGCAGCGCCGCCAATAACCCATACACTGTAAACTTTAGTTACAGCCATAACACCAATGTTTTCGCCATAAGTTGTAGTAGGTACCGAACCACAGAATCCTGACAGCATTGTAGAAATTCCATCTGCCAGCAAAGATCGGTGAAGACCAGGATCCTTTACTAAATCACGACCAACAATCTGGCTTGTAACAATCTGGTGGCTGATGTGCTCGGAAATAACTGTTAAAGATGCAGGGATAATAATAATGATTGCAGTAAGATCAAATTTGGGCGCTGTAAATGCAGGTAATGCAAAAAGTTTTGCATTTAAAACAGGCGTAAAATCTACCATCCCCATAATCGTAGCCAAACCATATCCGCCAACAATAGCAATGAGAATCGCAATTGCAGCAGCAAAGCCCTTAAAAACAACCTGTCCAATAACAGCAAGTGCCAGCGTTAATACAAATACAATTACCATCTGAGGATCGATTGCACTGCCGTCAACACTAACAATACCGCCTGTATTTGCTGCAGAACCCGCTAGTTCCAGACCGATAAGTGCAACAATTGGTCCCATTGCTGCAGGTGGAAGTACTGCATCAATCCAGCTTACACCAACAAATTTTATTAAAATAGCAACGATAGAGAAAATCGCTCCTGCACAGATAAATCCGCCAAGCACATACTCATAACCCATTTTATCAATAACGATAAATGCCGGTGCCAGAAATGCAAAACTGGATCCCAGATAGGCAGGGGCTTTTCCTTTCGTGATAAAGATAAATAATAATGTTCCAATCCCATTCATCAATAAAACAATCGATGCAGGAATACCAAACAAAATAGGTACCAGCACAGATGCACTGAACATTGCAAAAGTATGCTGCAAGCTCAGCGGAATCCATTGCGTTAAAGGTGGCCGTTCATTAATGCCTAATACTTTTCTTTCCATGTCTTCCTCTCACTCTTCTGTAAAAATTTTAGATTACAAGCGCATTTATTATATTAAAAACCAGTATACATTATCAATACTTTTCTGCACAAATACTACGGATTACGTCATAAAACGTTGTACCGCCATGTTTTTAGCAGACCTGACAAATAAAAAGCAGCAACACACTAGGTATCGCTGCCAGATCAGACATTTATCTGCTATTTTACCGATTACTTAAACAGTGCCAAAAATACGGTCGCCACAATCGCCAAGGCCTGGACAGATATAGCCTTTTTCGTTAAGCTGACGATCTAAATTCCCAACAAATATTTTTACATCTGGATGGGCTGCATGTAATTTTTCCAGACCAACTGGTGCTGCAACAATACACAGGAAAGAAATATTTTTACCACCGCGTTTTTTTATCGCATTAATTGCTTCAACCGCAGAACCACCAGTTGCCAGCATCGGATCTACAACATAAATAGAACGTTCTTCAATCGCAGATGGCAGTTTACAAAAGTATTCATGCGGTTCCAGAGTTTCTTCATCACGATACATCCCGATATGTCCGACTTTTGCAGCAGGCATCAGTTTCAGCATACCACCGACCATACCAAGCCCGGCTCTTAAAATCGGAATAATCGCGGGTTTTTTGCCCGCTACAAATGGGCATACTGCAGTTTCTACCGGTGTTTCAATTTCAATCTCTTCCAGTTCTAAATCACGAAGTGCCTCATAACCAATCATCATAGAGATTTCTTCAATAATTGTACGAAATTCATTGGTCCCGGTTGTTTTCTGACGAACGATAGACAGTTTATGTTTAATCAGCGGATGGTCACAAATAGTAATATTCTCAATACCGTTATACATGATGCAAAACCCCTTTATTTTATACTCACAGTTTCTATGCAATCTCTTGCCGTAATTCAAAAAAACTATCTGTATTATAGCATAACAGCAGCAGAACTTCTATACGCAATTATACGTAATGAAATTTTCAGTTTTTAAGTTTGGCAATGGGTACAGAAGTTAATCACGCTTTCTGCAAATCTCAGGTTTTGATCTTCATATTCGGCCATCGTTCTTTCATCCAGACATCGTCGTAATTTGCATCCAGAAATACTGCAATAGCATTTGACGGTTCCAGATGCTCCTGCCGCTCGGTGTAACGGATCATAGCGGCACCGGTTAACAGACAGTCGGAAAAGAGAATCACCACAATAGCCCAGGTGATGCACTCACCCAGCAGCGTTGGAATTTTTTCGATTGCCCGGCTCATCGGCGGATATAGTCCTTTCATCCAGATAACAGCTAAAAGCCCCCACGCCATGCAGTATGGTACATTGGTACGACCGCCGATATTAAGCGGCATGTTGCTGTAATCCCAGAATACGGTACCGAATACCAGCTCACTCATAACACTGCACAGATATTCATAACTGCCGCCAATCAGAAAACCGGCAGTAAAAATCAGAAAGACACTGCGTTCTTTCAGCCTCTGCAGCGCCACAGTAAGAATCACTGCTCCAAATCCCCACACTACACTAAAGGTTCCATACAATAAGCTGGATCGATTCATCCAGAATCCATCTAAGTGATGACAGTACAGCATTTCAATCAGCGCGCCAAGAAACGAAGAAACCAGAAACACCCACACAAGCTTATCAAAGCATAAACCTTCGGCAAATATATACTGCGGTTTATTTAAATCCATCGGTTCCCGGATGCCCGGATATTCTTTCTGCAGACGTTTCCAGATACCAGTGGTTACCCAATCCAGAAGACGAGTAGTTCTGCGCTGTAAAACAGCAGCGGTTTCTGTCGGCCGACTGGTACGGATGGTATAGAGTACACTCATAAAATCCAGTGCAATCAGAAGCAGAACCGAAACTACCAGAATTTTTATAAGAATATCTGGAATCAGCAGTGTCACTACCATAACCAGCGGATGCACCGTCAAATATAGAATCAGATATAATCCCGCCAGCATCAGGTTAAATCCGATACTCCTGTTATTATAAAACATCAGTCGATGCTCCCGTTCAAAAGCATTGTGATGACTGATACCTTTTACAAAGGCTTCCGCCAAAGTAAAGACTGTTCCCAGCACCACAAAACTTAATACATACTGCAGCAATAGATTATGCTGCAGCGTAGGCAAAGCCTGAATTAATAATACTGCGGCAAAGCCATAAGGAAGGGAAAACGGCAAGTTTAAAAAGCCGCCATTCACAAACCGCTTGTTTCGGATTGTAAAGTACATCATCTCAAAGGCCCAGCCGGCAAACGAATACAGCAGCAGATAAAAACCCAGTTCTATCCCTGAATACATTACCGTCATCCAGTTTTCCTCCCGTTGTTCATTGCAAGCATCTGAACGATTTCGTGATAAAACACATCCAGAACACCGGCATAATGTTCTTTCCATGGCTTGTTCCGACCAAAATAATGAATGATTACGGTGTTCTTTCGTACCCATCCCAGATTCACTCGTGTATTGCGAAAATCCGCATTGTGCGCCAGCAGCGTGCGGTCGCTGAGATTGTATACCATTCGCTCCAGAATTTTTACATGACTCCCATATAACGCAGTCAAAATATCCTGATCAGGTAAAATCAGAATCTCTTTTTTATCCTTTGCATACATCTGAATATCTTCCAGCCTCAGATGTATTCGAAGTGCATTCAGATTCATCATCAGTACACCGGTATTCACATAGGGGACCTCATCCTCTACATCCAGACCAAGCCGCAACCGGTTCAGCCTGGTCAGATTTTCACCGGTATTGCTGCAGGCCATAAACCAGTCATCGCCAAAATCATTCTGATACAACGGTATCAGCGAATTAATCACGATAGTGTCTACATCCAGATAAAGAATCCTATCCAGATGTCCCGGCAGAAGCACCGGTGCCGCCAGCCGGTAATAAATCTGTTCCGGGTAGCGTTTCGTTGTTGGAAAGCCGCGAAACATCTCCTCCGGCACCGGCACAAAATGATATTCTATCCCTTTAAGCCCCGTAGCCACAATGGCCATTTTATCCTCCGGTGTTAAATCCGAATGCAGCACATATACATCATATGCTGTTGCTCCGCCATTTTGTTCAATCGATTTTAAGCAGCTCTGCAACAGATGGACACAGCCTCTGTTAATCGAAAATAATAAATTTATTGTTTTCGGCATAATTTCTCACCCTCGTCATGTTTCTTATCCGTCAGTTTTTATTTATAACGAGGATTATAGCAGATTATTCCGATTATAAAACGGACAAAACCATATCTTTGTGCAATCTAAACATTTTGCTGAAGATTGTTACTTTTTCATCACAAGTTCTTTCATTAGTCGTGTTTTTCATTATTTAATGCAAAACACATTTATCTCTGCCCTTTTTACAGAAAACTGTATAAGCATAATTAATCCATGTGCAAATCCCGGTAATATCATTTACTTTTTATTGAAAAACACAGTCATAGTGCTATAATAAGTCTGAAAAATATAAATCGTACGCTATAGAAAACAGAAAAGAGGCGAAACTTCTATGGCACTTTCTCTCGAAAAATTCGGATTAACCCAAAAAACATTAATGATTAACCTGGTTATGCTGGTTGGCGCATTTATTGCAATTTTAAACCAGACATTACTGACACCGGCTCTGCCAAGTATTATGGCAGATATGAACATCGGCGCATCCACCGCACAATGGCTTACTACCGGTTTTATGCTTGTGAACGGGATTATGATTCCGGTTACCGCTTATTTAATCGACCGCTTTACAACACGCAAGCTTTTCTTTGTATCGATGGGTATTTTTACGCTGGGTACTGCTTTAGCAGCTGTTTCTACCACATTTCCGATGATTCTGGCTGCCCGCCTGTTACAGGCGGCCGGAGCAGGGGTCATGATGCCGATGGGGCAGACCATTCTGCTTTTAACCCTGCCGCGTCAGTATCGCGGACTTGGTATGGGGATTATCGGGCTGGTAATCGGGGTAGCGCCAGCAGTAGGACCAGTTGTCTCCGGGCTGGTGGTGGAATCCTTTGGATGGCACATTCTGTTTAAAGCAATGGTTCCACTGGCTCTGTTAACCATCGTGTTTGCATATTTCTTCCTGGAAAACATGGGGGAAACTTCTCATATTACGCTGGATATGCCATCCGTAATGCTGTCTACACTGGGTTTTGGCGGCCTGTTATACAGTTTCAGTGCGCTCGGCTCTTACGGTTTTAACAGTATGGTTGCCATTACTCTTCTGATTGGTGTTATTTCTCTGATTATGTTTGTACATCGTCAGCTGCATATGGAACAGCCTCTGTTAAAAATGGATATCCTGAAAAATCATCGTTTTGCCCTTTCGGTTGTTTTAACCATGCTGGTTCAGGCGGCTTTAAACGTAGGTGTTGTTTTAAATCCGATTTATATCCAGACCATTCGCGGCTTTGGTGCCAGTGTATCCGGCTTTTTAATGCTGCCGGCATCCATTGCAATGCTCATTATGAGCCCAATCAGCGGCCGTTTATTTGATAAATTCGGGCCTCGTCGTCTGGCAATTCCAGGCCTGTTTTTAACCGCCGTGTTCACAATCCCAATGGTGCTGATGGATGAAAATACATCTCTATATTATCTGGCATTTGTTTATACCGTTCGTACTATCGGGCTTTCTATGGTAAATATGCCGTTAAACACCTGGGGGCTGAACTCTCTGGATAATCGTGTGATGGCCCATGGCACCGCTATCGGGAACACCTTCCGTCAGGTAGCCGGCTCACTGGGTACTGCTATTTTAATTACGGTAATGTCTATTGTTGTTGCAAACAGTGCCGATCCTACTGCAATCCAGTCGCAGATTCACGGGGTTAACATGGCATACTTTGGTGCTGCAATTATGATGTTTACTGCATTTATTCTCACCATTCTTTTTGTAAAGAATGATAATTAAATGATTTATAAAACTCAGTAAAAGTTGTTTTTTATCCGCTTTCCGATTCCGTTCCTGCGGTTTCGAAAGCGGATTTTCTTTTCGTCATCCGACACTGTAAAAAGTATAAATATTATGTTATAATAAACGTTAAAGCTATTTCCCAGTCCGATAATCTAACAGTCAGGAAGGTGTTTTTATGGCAACTACTTTTGAATCTATGGGACTTACGAAAAAAAATCTTTTGATTATGGCTATTATGGTATTTGGCGGATTTATCACGGTGCTGAATGTCACCTTGCTGACACCGGCTCTGCCGAGCATTATGACCGAAATGAATGTTTCGGCATCCACTGCACAGTGGCTTACTACCGGTGCCTTAATGGTAAGCGGCATTATGATTCCAATCAGTGCCTTTCTATTAGACAAATTCACTACACGCAAACTGTTTTTCTTTGCTATGGGGCTATTTACCTTTGGCTCCCTGATTGTTGCGATTTCCAGCAACTTCGGAATTGTTCTGTTTGGTCGTGCCTGTCAGGCAGCCGGCGGTGGCATTATGATGCCTATGGGGCAGGTACTGATGCTGTTAATCCTGCCAAAACAATACCGTGGTACCGGTATGGGTATTATCGGCATTGTATTCGGTGTAGCACCATGTGTAGGACCGGTTATTGCAGGTTTAGTAATTGATGCTTTTAACTGGCATGTACTCTTCTATGGGCTGGTGGTTCTTGCTCTGCTGATTATTATCCTGTCTTTTTTTGTACTGGATAACTTTGGAGAACCAAAAGATGTGCATCTGGACATCCTGTCGGTTATTCTCTCTACATTAGGTTTTGGCGGTCTGTTATACAGTTTCAGCGCCATTGGTTCCAGCGGATTCAGCACATCCGTAATCGTATCGCTGGCAGTTGGGGCCGTGACACTGGCAATGTTCATCTATCGCCAGCTGCATATGGAAACTCCACTGCTTCGTATGGATATTTTAGCAAACCGTACATTTGCCATCTCTGTCATTCTGACTATGCTGGTAAATGCAGCCGTTATCGTAGGTGGTATTTTAATGCCGATTTATATTCAGACAATTCGGGGATTTTCCGCAACTACATCTTCGCTGATTATGCTGCCGGCGGCTCTGATTTCTGCATTTATGAGCCCAATCAGCGGCCGTTTATTCGATAAATACGGTGCCCGTACTCTGGCTGTTCCCGGACTTCTTGTTACCATTCTGGCCACTATTTGTCTGACCCGTTTAAACGATGCTACACCACTGTTTTATATCGGTTTTGTGTACTGTTTCCGCATGTTTGGACTGGCACTGGTAAACATGCCTTTAAACACCTGGGGCTTAAACGCACTGGATAACAGCGTTATGGCGCATGGTACCGCCATCGGGAATACCTTCCGTAATGTGGCAGGTTCCCTTGGCACCGCTATTTTAGTAACCGTGATGTCGATTTCCATTGCACTGGCTCCGGACCCATCCAGCGGTGTCGCTCAGATTGCCGGTATTAACTATGCCTTTACCGGCGCAACTATTATGATGGTAATTGCCTTTGTACTGGCATTTCTGTTCGTAAAAGTAGAAAAATAAAAACAATAGCAACAACTCTATAAAAAATAACGCCGCTCCGGAAATTCTGGATCGGCGTTATTTTTTTAAGTCTGAAAAAGTCAGTTTGAGATTATTGGAAAATAAAAAAGCAACCAGCGATTTCTCACTGATTGCTCTTATGCTTTATTATTCAGCAGCTGCAACTTCTTTTGCAACTACTTCACGACCTTTGTAATAACCGCAGGAAGGGCAAACTCTGTGCGGCAGTTTTGGTTCGTGACACTGTGGGCATTCCATTGTGCCAGCAGCGGTCAGTCTGGACCATGCAGTTCTTTTTCTTCTTGTTCTTGCTTTAGATCTTTTACTTGGTGCTACACCCATTCTTTACACCTCCTCAGTTTCCTTCAATTTTGCCAGAATGGCTAAACGAGGATCTACCTCATGTAAATCGCAATCGCATTGACCTTGATTTAGGTTTTTTCCACACTTTGGACATAATCCGCGGCAATCATCCCTGCATAATACTTTCTGAGGTAAAACCGCCAGTATGCTTTCCCGAATGATGTCCGTGATGTCCAAAGTATCGTTATCATAGATAAAATACTTTTCTTCCACTTCACCAACAGCTAAATGGGAAAAAAGCGATACATCCTTCGCATAGAGCAATTGCTCTGCAAAATCACTTTCCACCGGAACTGTCACCTGCTTTAAGCAGCGGGAACAGTTTCCCTTTACGGCTGTGCTGAGATGTCCTTTCATATTCAGGAATTTGCCTTCATGACTGATTTCCACATCTACTGCTAACTGCTTGGCCAGCTGCCAGTCAGCATCCCAGAAATCCATGTCGTCAACTTCCCGGTGAAACGATTCTCGACTGCCTTTTACACTGCGAATCTTACTGATATCCAATTCCAATGTCGTCATTCTGCCACTCCTTTTCAGAAGTTCTGTCAAATGCAATCACTAGTCTTAACCTTTATAATTATATATATCCGGAACCAGATTGTCAAGAAAATATTACCGAAGTTCTTGCCGGAAACTGCGGAAAATCACAATTCTTCTATAAGAGTCTTGCAATCCGCTCTAAGCTGGATTAGAATGCTAGTAACTGTCATTTCCGTTATATATATGCGGAAAAAATTTTTTCATCCGGGCGGTGAATTTTATGCAGGCAATCGGGATTGTAGCCGAATATAATCCGTTTCATAACGGACACCAGTATCATATTGAAGAGGCAAAGGCACAAACACAAGCCGATGGTGTCATTGCAGTGATGAGCGGTAATTTTACACAGCGCGGTGAAGCTGCCGTTTTTGATAAATGGACACGGGCCGAACTGGCGCTTACCTCTGGTGCTGATTTAGTTTTAGAACTTCCCGCAGCCTTTGCAGTGCGCAGCGCGGCATATTTTGCCTCAGGCGCGGTGCAGACTTTAGCGGCCACCGGAATCTGTCCGTATCTTTCCTGCGGCGTTGAAACGGAAAATACCGCCGATTTAACCCATCTGGCCGCCTATCTGGCCGAAGAACCAGCGGAATACCAGAATACTTTACAGGAATATCTGCAAACGGGCTTATCCTTTCCCCAGGCAAGACAGAAAGCTCTGGAAACACTGAATGTTTCTGGTGCCGATGTAATCAGTCAGCCGAATAATATTCTGGCGCTGCATTATCTGGAAACCATTCATCGCTGCGGACTTTCTATGAAACCGCTTATGATAACCCGCCGCGGCCAGTATCACGACCCTTCCCTTCCATCTGATTCTTCTACATTTGCCAGTGCATCCGCTATCCGCAAACTGCTTATGCAGCAGAATTCCAGCTGGGAAGAACAGGTGCCAGAGCCGGTTGCCCGGCTTATGAAAACACATATGCATAAAGGCTTTGCACCAATGCAGATGGAATTATTTGCTCCGGCTATTTTTACACTTTTGCGGCGAAGCACACCGGAGGAATTGTCAGAAATCCTGGAAATCAGTGAAGGTCTGGAGCATCGAATCTATGATGCCGCATTCCAGACCGAAACACTGGACGATTTATGCGCAGCCATTAAATCTAAACGGTACACCTATACACGTATTCAGCGTACGCTGTGCCATCTGCTTTTAAATATGAAACAGGATATGGCTTTTAACACACCGCAATATATTCGTGTACTTGGCTTTACCGAAACCGGGCAGAAACTTTTAAAAGCAATGAAAAAAACGGCACAACTGCCGGTTATTATGCGCCCGGCTCGACAGCGCGGCCTTTTAAATACCGATGCGCAGCGTATGCTGACCCTGGATACCCGTGCAACCAGCCTCTACATGACCGCATATCCATCTGCAATTCGCCCGAAAGCCAATCTGGATCTTTTGCAGATGCCGGTAAAAGTCTAAACCATAAAAACCATGCATATGATAAGCTCAGGTGATTGTAATGAAACGATTCTCTGAGCTTTTTTTCATGCTGCTGGTTTTAATAGTAACGCTTCTGATGCTTTTTTATCCGGAAGCTGCTTATGAGGGAGCCTGCCGGGGACTATCCACCTGGGCAACCCATCTTTTACCTTCGCTGCTTCCCTTTTTTATTGTGGCGGATTTGCTGTTATCTATGGGGTTTGTCCGGTTTTTAGGTATTCTATTAGAGCCTGTCATGCGTCCACTATTTCGCCTTCCCGGAGAAGCTGGATTTGCATTGGCCTTAGGCTTTACATCCGGTTTTCCTATGGGTGCAATTCTTACCTCGTCATTAAAAGAGCAAAAACTCTGCACCTCGCAGGAGGCGGCCCGCCTTGCCGCATTTACCAGTAATTCCAGCCCTCTGTTTTTATTAATTTCTGTTCCGATATCTATGCTGCATCGGCCGGAACTTGGAGGATTGCTGTTAGCCGCCCATTATCTTGCCAATCTTACTATTGGCATTTTGCTTCGTTTTCTGGCACCGGCAGAACCTGCCTCTATTCAGCCGCAACATTTATTTCGCACCGCAGTTCTGGAAATGCGCCGTTATCAGATAACGCATCGTCAGCCAGCGGGTTCTATACTCGGTCAGGCAGTGCAGAAAGGTATCGACAGCATTGTAAAAATTGGCGGCTTTGTATTATTGTTCTCGGTTTTGCTTTCCCTTTTCCAGAAAGCCCATATTCTAAATCTTTTAGAGCGTTTCTTCGCAGGCATTCTCACTGTCATGCAGATTTCACCGCAGTTATCTGCTGCATTAAGCGCCGGGCTTTTTGAAATGACTCTGGGTGCGGAAACCGCATCTCAGTGTCATGCTTCACTTTTAGAACAGCTAATGGTTATCAGCTTTATTCTTGGCTGGAGCGGCTTATCAATCCAGGCACAAGTCAGCAGTATTTTAGCCGGTCAGAATATTTCATCCCGTTTATACTGTCTCTGCCGCCCGGTACAGGGATTTTTAGCCGCACTTTATATTCCTCTTTTAATTGTGTTATTTCCTGATATCCTGTCCACCCATGTAATTCGGCCTGATACCGCCTCCATAATTTCCGCAGTTCCGTATCCTTTCTGGCTCTTTCCTTTTGCCGCTCTTCTGTTTTTATTGATTTTATCGGCCGCTATTCGTATCAGCCGCAAACGAAAACAGCCGCTGGGATAATCTATTCAAGCTCCATTTCTATGACAAAAGCCCGGGACTGAATAACAGTTTCTTTCCCGGGCTTTCTCTTTATAGCTTGATGTTTTATCGGCCCATCATTTTTTCCCAGAGCCGTTCGGCTTTTCTGCCCGCTTTTTTCATCATACGGCGCATAGTTCTTCCACGCATATCCATTCCGCTCGTCCTCCTATCCTATAACGTAATTGTTTCTGCTTCTGCCAGTGAGCCATCCTCTACGATGCGATAACACTGAATTCCCTGTTTTCGCACAGCAAATTCATAATAACAGCTCCAGCAGTAATACTGGCCGGCACCAACTTTTCCAACTGTGGTACTCTGGCAGTAAGGACAACGAATCATCTGCTCACACTTCCTTTACGTTAGAATAACCCGATTGCGGCAGAATACACAGCCATGTGCTGGTATGCCGGACGATAATTACAAACATTGCAAAACCTTTCGGATTTTTATTTTTTGTGTAGGATTTTCATATTTTGTGTT
>ERZ808026.15-NODE-15-length-28198-cov-4.454927_pt1 | contig 28198 bp, 29 predicted proteins | sample MGYA00380182_ERZ808026 | MGnify/ENA primary metagenome ERZ808026 (study PRJEB31490, sample SAMN06133376) | cow dung metagenome | isolation source: H9 | host: cow | place: China: Chengdu | collected 2015-05 ... | reverse complement strand
ATATCTATTGTTCCATTAAATGGCATTTTAGCAACAAGCGGACATTTTGCTACTTCCCAATCAAGACCTGCTTTAACCATAACATCTTCAGCAGTCTTACAATCTTCTACATTTATAGCTCCTTTATATCTAAAAGGAGCACCTTTCACAATATAACTCATAGTTTTTCTACTTTATTAATAATAGAACTAATAGCTTCTTTCTTACTAATACCATAAGTATCGACTATCCACTTTATTAATTCATAAAGTTTTTTATAGATTGCATCAATTTCTTCCTGTCCGGCTTCAAAATTATCTAAAACCACCTGGGCTTCATTGTAAATTTCTCTGACACCATCAATATTAAAATATTTCTTGGTATTTTCGTTAATCTTCCCAACGATTCCTACAAGGCGGCATTTTCTGACAATATTTAAATTATTATCATCACCTTCCATTGCTCCTAAATCTGCTCCGTACCCAAAGCATGTAAACCTGACCTCAAGCACATCATTATCTTTAGGAATATAATCGCTTAATGAATATCCCAGATATTCTCCATTCACACAATACATCCATCCTGACATTTTTCCATAGGAAAATTCATATAAATCAGGATAAAAGTCGTTTTTTGATTTATTGTTTGGAGGATAAATGTATGAATTCTCCCCTGTCTGATAGGGTTTCATATTGGAAATTGACTTTGGTATGTTTATTTTTCCTGTATCCACAGACTTAAGTCCTTGCAGATAAAATCCCATTTTAGGCGAGCCAAGATATTCATTTTTGATTTTATTTTGCTTTAATACTTTAAGAAGCACGTCAGCTCCAGTATCATTATTGTCAAACTTAACTTTAGAAGGCTTAACAATATATCCCTGACCTAAAGTCTGGGCATCAACGGAAATGACAATACTTTTATCCACCGCCATTACATTTTCCTGGTTTAAAAAAGCCTGCAAAAAAATGCAGGCTTTTTTATACTTTTTACTGTAAATATTCCTGAAGAAGCTCCAGCAATTCCTTCTTTGTCTTACAGTCGCAAGTGCTCATATATTTCTTCACTCGATACTTTACATTTCCTTCCGTCATATAACAGCTGTCGGCAATTTCACTGTATTTGGCATTGTCAAGAAGCATGGCGATGATATGATGATCCATGTCATCCGCATCACGAAGCAGCTGCTCAATTTTTGCCATATGAATAATTTCAGGATCTTCATAATACGCCGTCTCTTCCGCCAGCAAAGCATGTGTCTCTTCATCTTTTGCCGAAATATCACATACCTTTGCATTCATTCTGACAGTAATGACAGAAATATCACTCCGCATGACTGCCATCTCCAAAACCGCCATGGCTGCAGCACCGTAACTTTCCAAATTCAGGTCGACCAGAGAAATCCACTGATTATACTTGGAATGCTTTAGAACCTCTTCAAATGAAACGATGGCCAGGTTTTCTAAGAGTGCCGGTTTTTCTTTTTCCAGCTTTTTCACCAGGGAAATAGCTGCGTATCCGTTGACACAGATCACCGCATCATAAAGGGCTGCCTTTGGCTGAAAAGAACGAAAGCATGTTTCCAGATTTCCGGTGTTGGCATAAATACCCGATGGCTCACTGATCAGTTGCGAAAAAATAGAGGTTCTGTCTTTATCTAAGTCGGCAGAAAAATTCGCACCATACAATGCAATTTTAGATCTTCCCGCTGACGATATCTCTTCTTTCAGCTTTTTCGCCACGTTTTTGATGTCGGCACAGATCAAATGATACTGTCCCTGTACCGTTCGCTGGGATTGACAGCTCAAAACAAGGGGTACACATTCAGCCTCATTACATTTTGCCACAATCTCTTCTGTCCACACATTGCTGATACCGATAATGCAGACGTTGTCTTCCCTGGAGATTTTCCCTGCTTCAAAGGTCTGCTCACAGGCAATACGACGTTTTTTCAGTTCTTTCGTCAGTCCTCCCAGAAGCTGCTTGATCCAGATGGATTCCACATAAGCCTCTTCACAGATGATTTTTATCCTGTTTGTGGTATTCATATTGCTTCACTCGTTTCCTAATATGTTCTGATATTTATGATACGGAATATCCTGAATTCTGTAAAGAGCTTTGTTTTTTACCTGCTGTAAATTTCCGGAACAGAATACCAGATCTTCTGCTCTACAGCTTCCCCACTGTATAAGTTTTCTATGATCCGGATGATATCATCCACCTGTTTTTCCTGATTCAGCCAAACTGTCCCATACAAAATCCCTTTGCTTACCAGCTCATGGACTTCTTCGTTATCATTGATTCCGATGATCAGAGGCATCTCCCATACCTTGTCCTTATAAAAATCATAAATTCCAAGAGCCATATCATCGTTGTTGCAAATCACAGCCTCAATCCCGCTGACCACATCCCCGGACAACAGGTTCATCTCTTCATATGCCCTTTCACGATTCCAGTCCGCTGAAAAGTCAGCCAGCAGATTCATAGGAAGCACATCTACCGTACTTTCTATAAATGAACTGGTTCTTCGAATGGTATCATAATGAGCCGGTTCTCCTTCCACCAGAAGATACTCAAGGGTTTCATTTTGGTTACGGTCAATACTGTCTTTCTCCTCATTCCATGCATGAATCAGCATTTCTCCCTGCAGTCTGCCCGCAAGCTGTCCATCGGACCCTACATACCATATTTGATCTCCCACATTCATATCTTCCATGTTTGGTTCCCTGTTAAACAAAATCACGGCAATCTCTTTCCTATGGGCCTGATCCAATACATTGGAAACAGATGCAGGATCCACCGGATTCAGCACCAGAATATCAATATTTTGATTTAGAAGATAGTCCATCTGGCGGGACTGCTTTTCCTCGCTTCCCCTTGCGTCCAGTATTTCATATCTTAATTTCCTATCTTTCTTCCCAAAGGATTCTTCAAGCTTTTTTTCCAGCTCTGTTGTCATTTCCTCCATATAAGAATCCTCCAGATTATATACGGCAATCCCTATTTTCAATACTTCTGAATCCGGTTTTTCTTTCTTTCCCGAAAACAAAAGGGCCATAATACACACTGCAGCAACTGTCACGCCTGTCAGAAATTTTACTTTTTGCTGTTTCACTTTTTTCACCTGTCACTTAATAGCGCATTATACTTTCCGGAACTTAAATCCTCTGCTGTAATCTCAAGATACTCCGCCTGAATATCTCCAATTTTTTCCTGCCCTGCTGCATTTGTCAATGCCTCCATGGCGGAATATCCCAGATGATACTCGTTTACCACCACCAGCTTATCTGATTTTCCTTCCATCAGCTGCAAAAGAGCCTCCTCCGTCAGCCGGTATTCCGATTTGATCTGTTCCTTGCTTACAACCAGGAAAGGAATTTCCCCACGAATGGTCTTCACATCACCATCGCCATAAAATTCTTCGGGACAAACGAACAGTGCTGCTGCAGAACCCAGCTCTTTTTCTTCCCGAAGCACTCTCAGCAGATCAGTTTCTTTGGAATCATCCATGTAATTTACATGAACCAGAACACCATTTTCTCTGGCATAATCCCGCATTCCGCTCATAAGCTCTGAATATTCCTGCTCACTGTCTTTTTTGATCAGAACGGCTGCATGAATCTCCGTATTTCGGTTATTCTCCCAGCCTTCTATAATTTTTCCAATCAGGATTGCTGCCAAAACAAACAGCAGCCCGCCTAAAATATACCATTGTTTTTTATTACTCAACACTGCCACTCACTTTCGGTATTAAGATTCTTACCGTAGTTCCCTCATCCAGTTCACTATCGATGGAAATTCCGTATTTTTCTCCATACAGCAGTTTGATTCTGTGGTCTACATTATAGACCCCAACACCGGAACCTTTATTTCCCGATGATACCGCCGGAGCATGAGCAAGAATCTGTTTGATCTGTTCGCTGGTCATTCCTTCCCCATTATCGATTACCTCAATACAGATATCCTCACCTTTTTCCTGAACCGAAAGAATGATTTCCCCATCATCGAAAGCATTTTCCATTCCATGATAAATGGCATTTTCAAGAATGGGCTGAATCGTGATCTTCGGACATTGGTATTCCATCAGACTCTCATCAATGTCCAGCTCAAAACTGAACTTGTCCTGAAACCGGATATTCTGAATGCCAAGATAGCTGATGGCATGCTGTATTTCCTGTTTTAATGTGATAATATCCTCTCCCTTGCTAAGTGCCACTCTGAAAAACTTGGCAAGAAGGGATACCATCTTTTCCGCTCCCTCATATTGTTTTCCCTGAATCATCCAGATAATGGAATCCAGTGTATTATATAGAAAATGGGGGGAAATCTGTGCCTGCAGCAGCCGTCTCTCCATATATCTTTTTTCCTTCTCCTGGGCGATGCTTCGTTCCAAAAGATCCTTTATTTTTCCGGACATGATATTAAATCCGGATTCCAGCGCAGAATATAATTCCTCAAAAGAAAAACAGATGACCAGTCCCCCTGACTGCTGACTCCATTTCCTGTCAGATCCACAAGACGGCTCACCGGCAGCACCTGGACAAGCTTTTCTCCATCCATTTGCAGGCAGGGATTCCCAAAGCAAATGGTTTCCATATTGTTTTTTGCATCCTGAAACCAACTCTTACTGCTGATGGTTCCTGCACTTTGTTCTCCGCTTTCCCAGAGAATCCTTCCATCTGTATCATAGAGACTAATGCTGTTTATCTTATCCCGGTTATGACTGTATAAAAGGGACATCTCTTCTGAAAATTCTTCCGACAGATAGTCTTTAGCCTTCATCCCCTGGTAACAGGTTTCATTGACCAGGTCAATCATATGGTATATTTCGCTCTCCACATTATAGGAAAAAGACTCTAACTGCCGCTCCATATCCGTTCTGGCATTGTCATAAATGCGATCCCAAAAATAGTCCGAAAAAAAGAGAATCAGGGCGATGACACATGCCGTCACCGCACCTGAAAAAATAAGCGGAAATAATATACGTATGCTGATTTTTTTTAATCCGTTTCCTTTACTGTTCATCCGTCTTCCTTTGTTTACGATACTTGGCCGGAGAGACATTCCTGTTTTTTTTGAAAACATAGCTGAAATAATTTGGCTCTATATAGCCAACCATTTCTCCAATCTCCCGGCTTTTATATTCTGTAGTCAGCAGAAGTCTCTCTGCTTCCTCGATTCGTTTATCTGTCAGGTATCCTAAAAAGCTGGTTCCAAACTCCTTACGAAAAACCTTTGAAAAATGAGAGGCACTGATATGAAGCTTTTGGCAGATCATATCCAGAGAAAGCTCCGGATCGCTGTAATTCCTATCCACATACTCTTTGGCCTGAAGTGCAAGAACAATGTTCTGATCTACCCTTCTTTCCTGAATGGCATGATTGGTATACACGCAATAATGCAAAAGCCAGTTATTCAGCTCCAATCCATCATGAAGCGATAAAAGCTTCATGGCCATATGCTTGGATCCCGACATACCCTCCCCATCAGTAATATCATATTTTCGATAAAGCTTTGACAGAGAAAAGATAATTTCCATAATGGCGATCTGATATTCATTAAAATTATAATGACACTGCTGCAGCTGCTCTAACAGCAGAGACACCTCCTGCCTTACATCCTGCTCTGTTCCATGCTTAATGCTGTATTCCAGATCCTCCGTTGCATTCTGCCAATCCGGTATCATTCCGTCATCATACGGCAGAATATCATTATAAAGGGTAATGCTGGCGTCCTCAGAAACCAGATTATATTCCAGCGCCTCTTTCGCCTGCTGATAGGAATTTTTCACCTGTTTTAAGTCACTCACAGGCAGACCGATTCCACAGGAAAAGGTACTCTTTAAAATTCTGCGGACCATATATGCAGCCTCATCCAGAAGCTTCATGACTTTCTGACCGTCGGATGCTTCCTCCAGACACAGCAGGTAGATAATTCTGTCCGCATATCTGGCAGAATAAAACCGACACACCTTGCCTAACATTTCATCGATCATCTCTGCAACAGAAACCGCAGTCAGTACGTCCCCATCCGGCTCCGGGATACTCATTTCCATGACCTGTATGTAGGGTGTATTTAAATTTACATCCAGAGCTTCCATTTGCTGATTTATATTATCCATCTGTTTGCCCGAACGAAGAAGCTGCATAAAGAATCGCTGTCTTAACAGCGGAAGGCTTTCCTGATAAATCTTTTTCTGGCGTTCTCTGTCCAGTCTGGCATCATATTCTGCCTCCAACTCCTCATGTATCCTCTTTAACAGCTTGTTCATTTCAGGATAATCAATGGGTTTTAACATGTACTCCGAAACTCCGTAACGGATGGCACTTCTTGCAAACTCAAATTCATCCCATCCCGAAAACAGGACCACCTTGATCTGCATAAAATTTTCATGAATATTTTGGGCAAGCTCCAGTCCCGTCATAAACGGCATTTTGATATCGCTGATGAGCAGATCCGGATGATACTGCTTTGCAAGCTCCAATGCTTCTTTTCCATTATCGGCGGTAGCAACTACCCGATAACCTAACGACGTCCAGGGAATGCTGCTAAGCATTCCCTGTAAAATCTGTTTTTCATCATCTGCTAAAATGATCGTAAATGTACGCATAAATGTATATGTAATCCTTACTTTTGCTTAATGTTTATGGACTTCTATATATATTACGTATCAGTAAATCGGCTGATTGTCAAGCCATAGCGCCGTCAAAAGCCACCTTTGTTACGGTTTCTTCAGCTTCTTCTTTTTCTTCTTTTCTTTCAGCTCCGTCAACATTTCCTGTAATATATGCTGTAACCCATTCCATCAGCTCATCATTCAGCTTATATTTCTTTTTGTATACAACATATGCCAACAGCATACCTACCGCCGGAACAACACACATTAAAATACGGATAGAGTTCTGTGTTCCAATAGACTGTACTGCATTTGGAACATAACCTGTAAGCTCCAATGCAAAACCGATGGCAAGTGAAGTTAATGCGGATGTGAATTTTACGATTAAAGTCTGCAGAGAGAAAATTACACCCTCATTTCTTGTTCCCATTTTGTATTCACCATAATCTACAACGTCTGCCAGGAAAACAGTTGCACAGCCAAGCTCCAGACCTGTACCGGTTTTTACGATGATACCTGCAATCGCTGTTAAAACTGCATTTGTCGGACATACAAATCCTACTGCCAGAAGAAGCATCAGACCAAATGCCGGAAGGATACATGCAAGCAGGAAAGCTTTCTTTCTTGAAAGAAGCTTTGTGATCTTTGGAAAGATCAGAAGTCCCGCAACCTCTGCAACAGAAGCACTGATCATGAAGAAGGCAAGCATTTCCGCATTGTTACATACATAGCTGAAGTAGTAGGTAGCTACACCCATAATAAACTGAATTCCTACATTATATAAGAGAATCAAAGCAACTGCCCATCGAAGCTGATCATTGTGTTTGATTACTGTAAAAATATCTTTAAATTTCATTTTTTCCTTCTTCTGTTCAGCAGGCTGAACCTTTGGAAGGTTGAAAACACAAACTGCCATTGTAAAGATAAAGGTTGCTGCAATGATCAGGGCAAAACGATGATATCCTGTATAATCACCGCCCAGACCTTTGATGATCTGAACACCAAAACCTGCAATGATCAAAGACTGTCCAATACTTGCAAAAACTCTTGGCAATACGGATACTTTTTCACGTTCCTCAGGATCTGCAGTCAGGTTTGGAATGATTGACCAGTAAGGAATATCCATGATGGTGTAAGTCATTCCCCAAAGAATATATACCACTGTTGCAAATACACAGAGTCCGATTCCCTTTAAATGAAAATCTGTAAATACTGTTACAAATACAAATGCATTGATCAATGTACCGATCACAAGCCATGGAACGAATTTACCAAATCGGCTTCTTGTATTATCTACTACCATTCCCATGAAAAGATCGTTGAACGCATCCCAGATCTTTGCTGCAAAGAACATAGAACCGATAAACGCCGGTGCAACCTTTAAGATATCTGTAAAATAGATCATGGCGAAGGTTGCGATCATCCCATAGATCAAATCCTTTCCCAATGCACCGAATGCAAAGGTATATTTTACGCGTCCGGGTATTTTTCCCTGATAGACTACGTTACTGACTTTTTGTTCACTCATCACTTTTTCCTCCTAAAATTTTTCTTTTTTGTTTATACAAAATTTACATTCTTTTTAGAAAAATTGGAATCCGATTTTCAACTTTAAAAAATACAAAAATGGATTCCGCTTCCAATGCAGAATCCATTTTCGTATTTTTCTGTACAATATTTCAAATGTTTTATTTTATCAATGCGGTTACTCTACTTCTACCACACCATTTTCTTTAATGGTAACCATCATACCGTCTTTTACATAAGCCAGAAATTCATCTCCCAGACAATCCACAACAGGCATGGAAACACCGTCAAGCCATACATCCGCAAGAATTGCTCCTGCTGCTGCCAGGGAGTCAATATGGTTCGCAAACAGCATACAAGCCGGCTGTCGTTCCATGGCACATGCGCAATAAAGAACCAGCCCCCCTGTGGTAGACCCGATGGTCTGCGGCAGGCAAAGCGCTTTTCCGGCCATTGGCTTGCCATAAAGGTCTGCATTGTTCTGGTCACCGCATTTTGCGGTTTTGTCGCCAAACTGTAATGGAGACTGGAAAGAAGCCAACGTATTAAATCCTTCACGAGTTACCAGTGCTTCTGCTTTTACGCACCCCGGAGTTACTACGCGTCCCTGAAATGTTTTCATACCTATTTGCCTCCTTTCGTAATCTGAGCCAGAATTTCTTCATCTGTATAATAACGGGCCGTTGTGTATGTACGAAGCTTGTTAGAAGATGTGATCACAGGCATCGATTTACACAGCGGATTGTTCATATACATGAGCGGACAGATATAAGAAGTAATCACACCTGTTGCTTTAAGTCTTGCCGCATATTCTGTCTTTTCAAATTCTTCCAACACTTTTGGTGCTGCAGTAAAGACTGTTGGAATGACAACCTTTTTATTTCCAGCTTCTTTCAGTCCTGCTTCTACCTTGTCAGTCCAGTCCTTTAACTGCTGTAAGCTCATGTGAGGACATCCCATGAAACAAAGCTTTGGTGCTGCATCCTTATCTTTCCAGATTACCGGATAGTTATTTTTCACTCTTTCCAGCTCTGCATCATCGATCACATACACTTTCGCTTCTTCTGTAATTAATTTACCGCCAAGCTCCACTGCTTCCGGTGTTAAATGATCAATATGATATAAACCTACGGCACCGTTGGATGCTGTTGCAGCGCCAAAGTCTTTCAGGTAAGTTTTTACAGAGTCATTTAATTCTGTACCAAGCCATTTATCAAGTCCCATGACATAAGGAACATCTTCCATCACCTTCATACCGATGGCAGAGCCAAGAAGCTGTGCTTCCGGTTTTTTGGTTGTTTCGATTTTTACGATCCAGGTTGCCTTACGGCCTTCGTCTGTCAAAAGACCAAAGTATGGAACATAACCAAGTACAGAACCCATAATATCCATGATCCCGGAGTTACGATTACATCTTGCACCAAGTACAGAGTTTGCATAAACAACTGCAGAAGATTCTGCCCAGCTAAGAATATCCCCCTTGTTTGGTACGTTTCCTACCTGATCCATGTAACAGGTACAGGTAAATGCATCTTTGTCCATGAGACCTAATTTATCCAACTGCCCTTCATAGAAATCCTGTTTGCTGTACATGAATTTCTTAAAGATTAATTTCTGCAAAATGTTTGCAGGTACATTAGGATCCAGTGGTCTTGGGTCAACGGAAAATTTCTGCTGAGAGGTTGCCCCGGCTTCCAGTAATTTGTCCATCAGTTCATAGACCGGTGACAGTAATTTTAATCCGAAGGAAGTAACCAGATGGTTGTATTCAGAGGTTACGGGAACCATCTTTTCAGCACCAAAGGCTTCTCCAAACATGACCTGGGTTTTCATGACCTTCGCCATGGTTTCACCCTTAGAACCGTTTAGTATCGCCTGCTGTTCTTCTGTTAATTTCATCATATTTTTATTCTCCTAGAGTTTCATTGCCACATCCCATGCGCCCCAGATAACAGTTCTAAGGTTTCCTACCTTAGCCGCATCACCAATCACATGTACATGTTTGCTCTTTTCTGCTAATGGTGTTGGTGTATAACCTACAGAAAGAATCACATTATCTGCATCAATCTTAAATTCTTTACCAGCTTTATCTTTTACCATCACACCGTCTTCTAAGATTTCTGCAACACCGGTTTCTAAATATACCGGTACTTTATTTGTTTCGAAGAAGTCGCGCAGGTAACTTGTATTGGCAAGACAAACACCTTTGGTTACGATCAGGTCATCCATCATTTCTACGATTGCAGGATTTTTTCCCTGTAAATATAATTCATAAGCAATTTCACAACCTGTCAGACCACCGCCGATGATTATAACGTTCTGGCCAACTTCTGCTTTGCCAAGTAAGAAATCTACCGCTTCAATCGTGTTTTCCACACCTTTTACAGGAATTTTTCTGGCTTTTGCGCCGGTTGCAACGATAATTTCATCCGCTTTTACCTGATTGACACTCTTAATTTCAGAATTTAATTCCACCTGAATGGATGGGTATCTCTGGATTTCTCTTTCATACCATGAAATAAGATCTCTGTCTTTTTCTTTATAGGAAGGAGCTGCTGCTGCGATAAATACACCGCCAAGCTTGTCTGATTTTTCATACAATGTCACAGAATGTCCGCGTTTTGCACATACGATCGCAGCTTCCATACCACCGATACCGCCGCCGATGATGGCAATCTGTTTTTTCTTCTTCGCTGGCGCAATATAATATTTCTTAGACTGCATGGTTCTTGGATTTAATGCACAGCGTGCAAGTCCCATGGTATCTGTCAGATCCTGTGTATTGGCATGACCTTTGGAAGAAGAGAAGTTAAAGCATCCGCTGTGACAGCAGATACATGGTCTGATATCTTCCATACGGTCTTCTAACATCTTTGTGATCCATTCAGGGTCTGCCAGGAACTGACGTGCAACACCCACACCGTCGATGCGTCCATCTGCTACCGCTTTGGCACCTGTTTCCGGATCCATTCGTCCAGCGCAAACGACCGGAATGTCTACAAACTTCTTAATGTGTGCAACGTCTTCTAAGTTACAGTTTTCAGGCATATACATTGGCGGATGTGCCCAGTACCAGGAATCGTAAGTACCATTGTCTGCATTGAGCATATCGTATCCTGCATCCTGCAGATATTTTGCAGCCTTTTCTGACTCTTCCATGTTACGTCCAACTTCTACGTAGTCTTCTCCCGGCATTGCCCCTTTGCAGAAACCTTTCATTTTAGATTCAACAGAGTAGCGAAGAGAAACCGGATAATCGTCGCCACAGGCTTCTTTGATTGCCTGTACAACTTCAACGGCAAAACGGTAACGGTTTTCAAAGCTGCCGCCGTATTCGTCTGTACGTTTGTTAAAGAATTCGATGGCAAACTGGTCTAAGAGATAACCTTCGTGTACTGCATGTACTTCCACACCATCAACTCCGGCCTCTTTACAAAGTTTTGCAGTTTTGGCAAAGGCTTCGATGATCTCATGAATCTGCTCTTTTGTCATTTCCGGACATTCAATGTCATGGGCCCAACGGGATTTCTGTGGACTTGGACATGCCAATTCATGAGAAGTATCGATAATCGGTTTAATCAGCGCACGAGTTACCTTATTTTTATGTAATGGAGCAACCAGCTCGGTAATCGCCCAGGATCGTCCCATGCCAGCTGTTAACTGAACAAATAATTTTGCACCTGTTTTATGAATTTCATCCATAAATACTTTGAGTTCTTCAAACATTTTAGGGTTCTGCCATAACCATTTTCCCCAGAATGTATCACGAAGAGGTGCAATCCCCGGAATAATAAGACCTACGTTATTATTTGCTCTTTCCAGAAACAGTTTTGCTGCTTCCTTATCGAAATGACATCCCCCAAGTTCGAACCAGCCAAAAAGGGAAGTCCCACCCATTGGACACATTACGATACGGTTTTTAATCTCCACATTGCCCACTTTCCAAGGGGTAAACAATGCTTCATATTTTGGATTAAGTTTGTGCATAAACATCCATCCTTTCTTCATTTCTGCCTGAAAATTTGCGAATCACAGGCAGCTTTCTCTTAAAATATTAATCCAAATACTATTTTCATGATCACGTTCTGATTATACAGGAACAATAAAAACGGATTGTCGTTGATCAGTGCAAAAAACTGTCTTCCCAAATCTCCGTTGCATAAAATCGTTACCAGCAAAAAGCCGATCCAGACAAGAAAAACACCGTAAACGATTCCCAGCACACCACCTGCCAGCTTATTGATTCCATGCAGGACCGGAAGCATGGTCACAACATCCAATGCAATCAAAATTGCCCTGATTGCGGTCCATACAATTACAAAGCTAAGTAAATATGCCAGTGCATTGATGATCATATTGGCAAGATAAGCACCTATATAATCACGAAAACCGGTAACCTCCAAAATATCATAGCTTTCCGTATTATTATTTTCCAAAAGCTTATCCTTTACATTTTCCGGCAGTTCCATGTTTTCGATCATCAGTACCTGATCTGTTTTCACATCCTCGTTATATTCCCCATTCAAAAATATTTCGCTGCATTTTTGCTGAAGATTTTCATGCAGGGAAGTACTGTTCTGAATAAAATTTGTAATCTGTGGTGTCAGATAAGTAACCAACCCCAAAGTAATGATCAATGACACCGCTGACACCGCTTTTCGAATAAAACCGCGGCGAAGCCCGTCAAACACGTGGTAGGCAATAAATGCCGCCACCACCAAAAAAAGCCAATTCATAATATTTCTCCTCTGATTTTACTGCAGCTTCACAAGCTGTGTTTCATTTGTATAGATAAACAGATATTTACTTCTGGATTTTGTCGTAAAGATGTCCACCATCGGATTTTCAAAGGTGTACCTAAAACACTCTTTTCCATTATAACTGTATAGTCCCATTTCTGTATCATTGTAGATTAGAACATAATTGTCTGCAATGCGGATATTGTCGTAATCCAACGCAAAAGGAATCTGTGAAACCAGATTTCCTTTCAGATCATAAAGGCTCAGCATTTTCCCTTCCACATCCTCAAACACCAGCCCAACTGTATTTTCTCCATAGAAAACGCTTTTGATGTCATCAGAAAAGGTTACTTCCTGTACAAGTTCCGGAATCTGGGTTCCCTGATAAAAGGCCAGAACCCCATCTCCGACGGCTGCAAAAACACGATTGTCAAAATAATGCACCTCCGGAATCATATATTCCGGATAATTTTTCGCGAACACCAGCTGATCTACATAATTTTCTCCCACGTTGTCAAAATTGTAGACCGCTACACAGCTGTTTAATTTTGAGCCGGATATCTGGGCAAATGCAATGACAATCTTTGTTCCATCGGAAGAAATACTTAAATTCATGGGATATCCCGCATCTTCCAGATCAAAAACACCATCACCAATCAATGTTCCATCCGCCGAATAAATTTCCAGCTTCGAAGACTGACTTTCTTCCATCAATACCGCCACAACTCCCTGATTGGAAATTGCAATATGTTTAATCGGAAGAAGAGTGGTAATCTGTCCCTTTTGCTGCTGCTGATCAAAAATATAAATCTGACTGCCGTTCTTATCCGCAACCGCTCCGGCTTTTCCGCTTAAGGCAAGGATTGGATCCTGCATCGTATAGGTAATGCTAAAAAGAAGACTATTGGATACATCTGTATAAGCCACACCATCTCTGCTGTATTTTAGGATGTTATCACCAAATGGCGCGTATTTTGTTGTCATCGTATCGGTACGTTCTGCCTCGGAAGCAACGGAATAGCCGGTAAAACTCCTGTTATTCAAATAATAGCGAATTCCAAAAAAAGCCAGCAGAACAAGGCAGATAATTGCTGCATATTTGATGCCCACCGCTGTTCTATGTTTCCTTATTTTCTTGTGGTAATCCTTCATGTCATCATCCGCATGAGGAATAAAATTTACAACGTTTGCCACGGAATTTCTCTCTTTCGTTTTATTATAAGGAAGATTATAACACCTGACTTTATGGAAGTAAAATGATTTCTCCCGCCTGAATGTAATCACCATCCATAATTCCATTCAGATTACAGATATCTGAAATTTTTTCATTTGTTCCGTAAAAATCTCTGCTGATCTTTGCAAGGGTATCTCCGGCCTGTACCACATATTCCTCATAGACAGGGGCCTGGGCGCTGGTTTCCTGTGATTCCTGCGGTTCCTCCGCCTCTTCTGGCTGCACCTCTTCCTGCTCTAACTCTTCCGACTGTATCTCTTCTGGATGCACCTCTTCTGTTACGGGAATCTCTTCCGGCTGCTCTTCCACATCCCCGGGCAATTCTTCAACTACTACTTCCTCACTGGATGCCGGCATAGTCACCTCCTCCTGAGACATTATACTAATCTGCTGCTGCATTTTCGCAAACTGATCCGTCTGATTACGAAAAGCCACTGCCCCTACGAACAACACCAGTGCTGCTGCAACTTTTGTACCGTAAGAAACTGCTTTCTTTTTTCGTTTCTCATTTTGTGCTTTCTTCTCTTTTAGGATTTTTCGATAATTCGCCATTGCAACATCCGGTTTTTCATTTCCGGAAATTTGTTTGTGTATTTTTTTCTCCATGATAAAATCTCTCATGGGATCATTTTTTTCGTAATAAATATAATAACCGCTCTGCTTTGTGAAACGATTTCCATCAAATCCAAAAAATGCGCTCTCTCCTTCCATAGGCTCCATCAAAAACAACACCTTCTCTGCTCCTGAAAAATAGGTTCTATGGGTTTCCTCAATGGCAGGGGTTTTCTCCGGCAAAAATCCCGGTCTTGATAAAAACCATCCTACGATCTCCTGATCCGGAAAATATTTTCCACATTCCATATAAATATTTCCCCATATATTTTCCGAAAAATCATATTTCCCTTGTTTTTCTGTCACACCCTCTATTGGGAATGCGCTTTTGATATAGAGCTGACGTTTTCCTCCTGACCGTTCACTACATCCTAACAAAACTGCCACTCGTGTTTTCTGTGTCCCCTCAGTGCTATATTTTAACAAATACGTATGTACAAAATCTTCGATAAATATTTTTTTTAATTCTCTCGGTTCTCCCACCTGCTTTACATTTTTCGGTTCCGGCAAAGAAGTCTCCTCTAACGCAGCTTCCTCCTCTTCGTTATAAATCAATTCTATCATATTCAAAATCTCCTTCATGCTTTTCTTTATCCTAGCATGTCCTGTGTGGGAAATTTGTAATAGGCTGTCGAGGAAATCCGAAAAAATCCGCAATAAAAAACACGAGTAATTTGAAACAATGTATCTTATTTCAAATCCCCGTGTATCCTTTTATAACTCCGTACGGCCTTCCAGAGCACGCAGCAATGTCACTTCATCAATATATTCCAGATCTCCCCCCACCGGCACACCGCTTGCTATACGGCTTACCTTGATGCCTGTAGGTTTGATCAGCTTGCTGATGTACATGGCTGTGGTTTCTCCCTCCAGATTGGAATTGGTGGCAATGATCACCTCATCCACATCTCCCTGAAGACGCAGCATCAATTCTTTCAATTTAATATCATTTGGTCCAATTCCCAGCATGGGAGAGATGGCACCGTGCAGAACGTGATAAACTCCATCAAATTTTCCTGTCTTTTCATAAGCCGATAAATCTCTGGAATTTTCCACCACCATGATCAGTTTCTGGTTTCTCTTTTCATTTCTGCAGATTGGGCAAAGCTCCTCGTCCGTCAGGGTAAAACACTGGCTGCAATACCTGATATGAGCTCTTGCCTCCGTAATGGAATCAGCAAGTGCCTGTGCCCGTTCTACCGGCATATTCATAATATGAAACGCCAGTCTCTGGGCAGTTTTTCTTCCGATTCCCGGCAAAGCTCCCAGCTGTTCTACCAGCCTGGTAATATAACTGCTGTAGTATTCCATTAGAATGGGAATCCTCCCATGCCTCCTGTCATTTTTGCCATAGAAGCAGAATTTGCATCGTCTACCTTCTTCATGGCATCGTTAACTGCAACCATAATTAAATCTTCTAACATTTCCACATCATCAGGATCAACTGCATCCGGATCTAATGTTACTTTTGTTAATACCTTTTTACCTGTCATGGTAACTTCCACTGCACCGCCACCTGCTGTGGCAGTGAATTCAGATTCTTCTAATGCTTTCTGCTGCTCTTCCATCTGTTTCTGCATTTTCTGAACCTGTTTCATCATATTGTTCATATTCATTCCGCCACCCATGCCTGGGTATCCGCCTCTTTTTGCCATTTTTTAATCCTCCTCAATTAAAATATCTGCGTGAATAACACTTTGAATGTAATCCACGTCAATTAAATTTGCTGTCGCAGAACTATCCTGTTCTACGGAAATATATTGAACGGAAACATCTTTACCAAATTTGTTATAAATCACTGTTTCCAATTCTTTTCTCAAATCCTCGGAACCCAAAAGGTCTGCCGCCAGATTCTCCCGCATAACAATCTGAAGTCCCCCATTTCCATCCTGTCTGAAATCTCTGTGACCCATCAGATAACTTTTTATCACTGGGGAGCATTCCTTAATAATCTGGTTCCACTCATGAATCACCCGTCTGATGTCATCAGAACAGGCTTTGACTCTTGGCTGCTCCTTTACAGGCAGGGGATTTTTTTCCGGCTCCTCCTTGACAGGTGCCGCTGTCACCACGCCATGCTCTAACTGCTCCTCGATTGCACTTAGACGATCCAAAAGAGAATCATAAGTTCTCTCCATCTGTGGTTTGCAAAGCTTGATCAGGGCAACCTCTGTAAGGACACGTTTCTGGGTTGAATATTTAATCTGACCTGACAATTCCGAAAACACACGAATGTAGCGCATCAGGCTTTCTGAATCGATCATTGTCGCTTCTTCCTTTAACTGGGCCAGATTTTCGGAGGATACTTCCAGAAAATCTTCCAGATGATCTGCACTCTGGACGAAAAGCAGATTGCGAAGGTACTGAATAAATTCGGTTACGAACTGGGAAAGCTCCCTGCCCTGCATGACAATATCCTCTACATCCGACATCACCGAAGGAATATCACGCTTTATGATCTTTCTAAGCAGACTGCTGTATACATCCGTATCCAATGCACCAAGCACATCCAGCACATTGTCGTAGGTCAGTTTTTTTCCTAAATAAAATGCGATACACTGGTCAAGGAGACTTAAAGCATCTCGCATGGATCCATCCGCTGCCTTCGCAATATAGCGAAGGGCTTTTTCTTCCACCTCTACCGCCTCTTTATCCATCAGATCACGTAATCTGGCGCAGATTGTTTCCGCAGTAATGCGTTTAAAATCATAACGCTGACATCTGGATAAAATAGTGATTGGAATTTTATGGGCTTCTGTGGTTGCCAGAATAAAGATGACATATTCCGGCGGCTCCTCCAGTGTTTTTAAAAGCGCATTGAAAGCACCGATAGAAAGCATATGAACTTCGTCAATGATATAGACTTTGTACTTTCCTTCTGTCGGTGAGTATGCAACATTTTCTCTGATTTCACGAATATTGTCAACACCATTGTTTGATGCGGCGTCGATTTCGATGACATTCATGGACGTGCCGGCTGCAATAGACTTACAGGTCGGGCATTCTCCACATGGACTGCCATCCACAGGGCTTTCGCAATTCACTGCCTTTGCAAAGATTTTGGCTATGCTGGTCTTTCCCGTACCTCTGGTACCGCAGAAAAGATAAGCATGGCCAATTCTGTTTGCTTTTATTTGATTTTGCAAAGTCGTAACAATATGCTCCTGCCCCTTAACTTCCGAAAATTCCGCAGGGCGGAATTTTCGGTATAAGGCTACATATGACATATACTAATCTCCAAAGCTGATTCCAATCAGTTTTGCTTCTTTAATAATCTGAGAGTCCGGATCAACGTATTTCAGTTTTCCGGCAGTTTCTTCCAATGGGATTCTCTTGGTTTCGTTGTTTACGATACCAATCATCACACCGTACTGTTCATCAATAATGGACTGTGCACATGCTGCCCCCAGTCTTGTTGAAAGCACACGGTCATATGGACATGGGCTTCCGCCTCGCTGTGTATGTCCAGGAACGGTAACACGAACTTCTGAACCAAGTCGTTTGGTAAGCTCTTCAGCGATTTCATAGGATACTGCAGGATATTTATAGCTTTCCATAAATTTCTTCAGTTCCTTTTTGGACATTTTAGCACGTTCCTTTGGAATTGCACCTTCTGCTACTGCAAGAATTGTAAAGCCTTTTTTGTTCTTATTACGTTTTTCAATGGCTTTGCAAACCTTATCAATATCATATGGAATTTCAGGAAGGAGAATGATATCAGCTCCCCCTGCAATACCGGCATGAAGTGTTAACTGTCCAACCTTATGTCCCATAACTTCTACAATAAACACACGTCCATGAGAAGCTGCTGTTGTATGAATACAATCAATCGCTTCTGTTGCAATGTCTACCGCACTCTGGAAACCAAATGTCATGTCTGTTGCCCAGATATCATTGTCGATGGTCTTTGGCATATGGATGACATTTAATCCCTCTTCTCTTAAGAGGTTTGCAGATTTCTGTGTTCCGTTACCTCCTAAAATTACCAGACAGTCAAGACGAAGCTTGTAATAATTCTGCTTCATCGCTTCCACCTTATCCAGACCGTTCTTATCCGGAGTACGCATTTCCTTAAATGGTGCACGGGAACTTCCGATAATTGTTCCGCCCTTTGTTAAAATACCGGAAAAATCCTTTGGTCCTAATAATCTGTAGTTACCGTAAATCAGACCTTTGTAACCTTCTTCGAAGCCATAGATTTCTACTTCATCATAATAGTTACAGATACCTTTTACGATACCTCTCATTGTGGCATTGAGTGCCTGGCAATCGCCACCGCTTGTTAACAAACCAATACGTTTCATAAATTTTGCCCTTCCCACTGTCAGTTCATTTTCGGTCCTTCTGGCAGTTCAAATTACTTATTGGCACCTTCTTCTCCAATAAGTATCAATATATGTTTGATTATATCTCATTTTTTTCACAATTCCAAGGGCAAATGTGTAACTGTTCACAGGTATTCTTTAAACTAAGAAAAGCCCGGAAGACACCTTCCGAACTTTAGTATTTTATATGAAATCCGTACATCTCGCTTCGAACGCCCATCATGAACGTTACCCTGACAGTTAACTCGGCTCGAGCACCCTCACGGCACCCGGAATGGTCTGCTTAGTGCTGCTGTATTCCTACCCTGACACGGTTCGCAGGATCCCGTCGCGTAAGACCCAAACGTCAACATCACTTTTCAGGGGCAGCTTCACAATGAAACGCCCTCTGCGAAATATCACCCCTACTATAGCGGATTGTAGGTACAAGGCACCGCTACCGCCCCGGCTGTACGGAAACTTTATGACTGTTTCACGAATGTTTAGTATAACTGTTTTATCTGGCTTTGTCAACCTGATCGCCAGCTTTTTTTCTTTCTCGAAGCTGACGGAAAAACCCGCTCATCAGCGCACTGCACTCTTCCTGCAAAATGCCCTCTGTCAGCTCCACCTGATGATTGAACTCTTCCATCTGCAAAAGATTGATGACAGAGCCTGCACAGCCGGCTTTTGCATTCCGGCTTCCCATGACCACTCTGTCAATTCGCGCCTGAACAATGGCTCCGGCACACATCTGGCAAGGCTCCAGGGTCACATACATGGTACAGCCCTCCAGCCGCCAGTCTCCTATGACTTTTGCTGCCTTTCTAATTGCCAGAATCTCTGCATGGGAAAGTGTTGACTTATCAATGTTTCTGCGATTATATCCTCTGGCGATGATCTTTCCCTCATAAACAATGACGCAGCCAATGGGTGCTTCCTCCAATTTATATGCTTTTCTTGCCTGACGCAGCGCTTCCTTCATAAATTTTTCATCCGGGGAAAGTTCTCTTCTCATAACCCTACTTTCCTTCCAGTTCTAAAAGAATATCTGAAAGGCGCGCAAACTCTTCCAATGTGAGCGCTTCCCCACGGATACTTGGAGAGGTTCCAAGTTTTTCGATGGCTTCTGCAATCTGATCTTTGGAATAATGCAGCTCCGGACTGTTGTTCAGACCGTTTGCCAGTGTTTTTCTTCTCTGGTTAAAAGATGCTCTGATGAGCTTAAACATCAGTTTTTCATCTCTTACTGTCACCGGCGTTTTTTCATGTACGGTCAATTTGATGACCGCGGAACCAATCTTTGGTCTTGGCATAAAGCAGTTCTGAGGAACATTTGCCACAAGGTATGGTTCTGCATAATACTGTACTGCAAGAGATAATGCACCATAGTCCTTTGTTCCTGGACCCATTCGCATTCTGTCAGCCACTTCCTTCTGAACCATAATGGTAATCGAATGCAGCGGTACATGATTTTCAAACAATCCCATAATAATTGGGGTTGTAATATAATATGGCAGATTGGCAACTACTTTTACCGGTCTGCCTCCATTTTTTTCTTCTGCCAGTTTGTTAATATCTACCTTTAAAACATCCTCATTAATGATCTTCACATTGTCATAGGCGCTTAAGGTATCCTGCAAAATCGGGATCAGCATTTTATCAATTTCAATTGCCACAACTTCTCTTGCAGCACATGCAAGATACTGTGTCATGGTACCGATACCGGGTCCGATTTCTACAACCAGATCATCTTTTGTAATTTCAGCCGCGCTAATGATCTTGTCCAATACGTGGGTATCAATCAAAAAGTTCTGTCCGAACTTCTTTTGAAATGCAAATTCGTACTTCTGAATCACTTCAATCGTCTTTTGCGGATTTCCAAGATATGGGGTTTTATCGCTCATTACTGTTTCTCCTAAATATGATAAAGTTTCTTTCCGTTTTCATTGGTAATGCGAATCACTTCTTCTACCGGCATCTGCTTAATGGCTGCCAGTTCTTCTGCCACATAGGCAATCATGGAAGAATCATTTCGTTTTCCACGGTATGGAGTCGGTGCCAGATATGGGCAGTCCGTTTCCAGTACAATCTGGGAAAGCGGTGCATATTCTGCTACTTCTTTTAATTTCTTCGCATTTTTAAAGGTAAGCACACCACCGATTCCAATATAATATCCCATGTTCAGGTATTCTCTTGCCTGCTCCACGGAATAAGAATAACAGTGAATGATTCCTGATAAATCCAGCGGCTTTGCTGCAATGATCATATCCAGAGTATCTTTTGCCGCTTCCCTGCTGTGGACGATTATTGGAAGATTTATTTCGTGAGCAAGCTCCATCTGGCGCATGAACCAGTGCTTCTGTAAATCATGCTGTTCCTTATCCCAGTAATAATCCAATCCGATTTCTCCCACAGCTTTTGCTTTTTCATGCTTTGTCCACTCACGAAGACGGTTAAACTTTTCTTCATTTAGTTCCCCCACCTCATCCGGGTGAACACCTACGGCTGCATATATAAAAGGATATTTTTCAGCAAGGGCAATGCTTCTTTTAGAAGATTCTATACTTGCTCCCACATTTACAATATATTCCACGTTCTTTGCTGCCATTCCGGACAGCAATTCGTCTCGATCTTCATCAAAAGCGTCATCATCATAATGGGCGTGTGTATCAAAAATCATAATAGCCTCCTAGTTTACAGGCTATTATAACATTCATATCCAACATCTGCAAACAGAATACGATCTCCCGGGAAAATTTCCACTTCTTCTCCAGGCGGAATCTGAATTCCATTTACAAATGTACCATTGGTAGAATTCGCATCTGCAATAAACAACCGCTCCTCTCTAATCATTAATCTGCTGTGAATTCTGCTGATCGTATCCCTTCCTATAAACCCATCCACAGAATCACGTTTTTTTCCTATCAGAAAATTCTCTCCATAAATGCAGAATTCTTCACTGCCGGGAACCAAGGGTCTTAATTTCCAATGCCCCGCCGGCATATCTCTAAGAAGTACCGTTCCTCTCTCCGGCGAAGATAACAATTCTGTATAACTGCTGTTTTCTATCTGTTCCGGGAAAAATCTGTCATAGCTTTCTTCCGGAAACCCTTCCTCTTCCTGCAGTATTTTAGGTTCTTCTTTTTTTAGGAAAAATTTTACGATTCGTCGAAAAATTCCCGGATTCTTAACTTCTTTCCTGTTTTCACAGAAACTTATTTCCGGCTGTTCTTCTGCTATCGGCAGGGAGTCCTGAAATACTGCCGGTTCTTCATTCTGTGGTGGTTCCACATGAGCATTCAGGATTTCTCCAATGCAGAAATCTCCTTTACATGCCTTCTGATAGAGATGATAAGCAAGTTCTACCGCTTTTGTATCATGATAATCCAATTCTCCAAGGATTTCTTCCAACAGTTCCCGAAAAGAACTCAAAATTTCTTTTTTCTCCCATGGACAATAGCAGAAAAAATATCTGCCCTCTTTTGTATAAATGTGTTCCAGATTCAGAAAAATACAATCCATATCCAGCATAAAGTTTTTTATTTCCTTCATAAGCGCATCCAGTGCTTCAAAAAGGTTTTTAATAATTTCAAAGGAGAGTTTTACTCTCTGTGCGCAATCCTGTATTGTCTGTTTCGCAGAAATATCATAATAAAGTTCCAGCGATCCATTCATTCGAAACACATGAAAAGGCAATAGCATTTCCGGCTCATTTTTTACGATCATTTCAATCTCATAGGTTTCTGCATAATTACTGTCTTCACTGCTTATCACCAGATAGGTTTTATTCAGGTCTCTTTTCAAATATTCCTTCATAGGGTAATCCAGCCATTCCTTTTTTCAGTTTCAATGTCAATTCCGGAAAGGTGCGCTCATATACAGCTGTCGCTTCTATGGGTGCTCCAATCACAGACTGTGTTCCTGTATAGGTTAAAGATATCTTCGATGCAGTCATTTTCATGGAAACCTGCAGTTCTTTCACCCCAAGGGTACGCTCATTTCCAACCTGTTCTGCTCTTTTTAAAAGATGCTCCTTAAAGGTTTCTTCCTCCAGATTTCGTTCTTCTATTGTATGTAAGATACATTCATATGCTGTCATCTCAAGCACCGCCTGATTAAACAGAAAAAGTCCCAAAATACTTACAAGTCCAATAACTATAAAGCAGAACGGAAAAATATAGGCTGCCTCAACTGTCAAACTTCCTTTCATAATAAGGACACTCCCACAGAAGCCGCCAGCAGGAATGGGTAAAACGGCATTGTCTCATATCGCGATGCTCTGACCACGATCAGTTTCCAAAGGCCATAGATCCCGCCAAGCAAAAAAGCTCCAAATACAACCGGAATCAATTCCTGCCCCCCTTTGATGATTCCAAGAATCACAAGGCCCCAGCCATCCCCGTATCCAATGGCTTCTTTCGTTATCCAGCCAACAGCCAAAAACACAACTCCCATACAGCCTCCCATCAAAACTTTCTGGAAACTTTGATATTTCCCTACAAGATTCATCCCAATTCCCACAATTCCGAAAAGAATGAAAAATTTTACCGGAAGCTCCCGGTCTTTTATATCAAAATACGTTCCAATCCCCAAAAAGACGAATTCCACCCAATCCATTCTTAATCCTCCGGCGCAGCACATCTCATACAGCAATTTCGATTTTCCACCTCCCTAAGAGGTACCTGCCTGATGGTACGCTTTAATCCACTGCAGCTTCTTCGGGCATGATAACGATTTCCTTCCAAAGTGATGTATACCAACAGACCAAAATCATCTCCACAGATCTCACATTCATCATATCTTTCCCCGTATACATTTTTTTCTGTTTTTGCTTTTGTCAGTGTTACTCTTTGAACCGACAAATCCAGATGGGTACAATCTGCATATAAATGATACACGCTGCCCTCCGGTGTAATATATACATAGGTTTCGCTCTCTTCCAGCTGGGTAAAACCAATCCAGGCACGGCACGTAGCACTGGAGCTTATATATATGTTTTCAAGTTTCTTTGTTTTATGAATCGTCACATCTGCCGAATCCTCTCTCTGCAGACACCCCAATGTGACCCCCATCTTTCTTGCCTCTGCGGCCGCCTGCACCTGCAATTCGGCCGCAGAAGCATATTGAGAAAAAAATGAGAAAAATGCCAGAAGAATCATTAGAAAAAAAGGGAGCACCAACGCTGCCTCAATGGTCAGGCTTCCCTTTAAGAAACACAGAGACACTCTTTCGCTTTGGCGAAAAAATTTATTTATATAATTGTACTTTGGGGGAGCACACTGATTGAGAACACTATGACTGGCCTTCCGCGGAAGAATGTCTCTCTGCATCTTAATCTCCATAATAAATTTTTCTGACAATCCTGTTTTCATAAACTCCATCCTGTAACAAGGGAACTGCTGTAAACAATCCTGAAAACTGATATCTCCACTGCAATTCAAATGCATCCACGCAGTGATCCAGCTGAAAATTCCCATAACCGGATCTATTTCTCACTTCCAGCTCTACAAGATCCATAGAGCGATAAATTTTATCTCTTTGATTCATTACATTTAAAAACAAATATAAATACTCCCGATAGCCAATTTCTATTCCGCAAAAAAATCCATTCTGATACAAAGGAACCTTTTCTCCTGTAAAAATACGTCTCGTTTCCCCAATTCCTTCTTCAATTGCCTGAGAAATCAATATAATTTCCTTTACAAGCTCTATCAGGGCAGCATTTCCCAGAAATCCAACCAACGCCGCAGCCTCTGCCTGTGCTTTTGCACTCTTTCCCCCGTCCTGATGATAGAAAAGATAGTTGCCTCCTGCCCGTAAAAGAAAGATACGCCACATGATCTGTTCCAGATTACCCAGATCACTTTCTTTTCCTGAAATCACATATTCTAATTGGTATTCCAGGCACTCGTTCCAAACATGCTCCTGCTCTGCCCCGTAATAATGAAAGTTCTCAAACAAATATCCATGAAACAGCTGCATGTCCGTAACAGAAAATTCATCCTTTCTTCCTGCACCTTCAGACAGTTTTCTCTGTGAAATTCTTTCCGACAAATCCGTAGATTTTTTTGACAGATCCTCTGTGATCCCAAAGACCGCTTCTGACAATGCCCGAACTGATGGAAAAGAAATATCCGGCAATGAAACAGAAAAGCTAATCTCTCTTTCTTCTGTCCGGTACTTGCCAAGAATTGCATCAGCCTTACCTTCACGCTCATTCAACATCGTTTCCAGTGAGATCTCCTCCAGCTTTATACCTTCCATACTTCCAAACAGCTCTTCCAAAAGAATATATCCGCTCTTTAGTTTCATCCACTCCACAGCCTGATGAAAAAAGGCACTTCCTCCATCATCTGTAGCGCGGCAAAATCTCTCTGCAGTTAATTCCTTTGTCTGCAGCCGGGCTGCATTTTTCGTCAAATATTTTTTTGCCTGCTGTTCCAGAATCCCCACGGATTCTTCTCCCTGCTCATAATCCAGATCCAGGAAAAACAAATGATAATTATCAAAAAGCTCCTGCTGATATTCAGAAAGAATCGAAAATTCTGCCAGCTCCATTGCCTGTTCCCCTTCTACCCTGAAATAATAATTTCTTGTTCCCTCCACCAGCGCAAGGCTAAAGGTGAGAAAAGTCAGCATGGCCAACGCCAGAAAAATTGTTAATGAACCCTTTCTTCTGTAGATCATTTTAAAATTTTATTGCTCTGACTTGTGATGGTTTTAAAAATGTTATTTACAATGTTTGTCATCTGCTCTTTAAAGATTAATACCAGCGCAATCAATACCACCAGAATCAGTATGATTTCTACAGTGGTAATTCCCTGTTCATCTTTCATAAGCTCTTTTAATTTCGTCCACATATTTCTTACCTCCTAAAGTTCAAATGATAAAAAAGCCGGTACCAAAATGATTACAAATACAATTCCCAGCATTCCCATCATGGGAATTAACAATTTTGTCCCTATTTTTTCTCCATGCTGTCTGGTTTTACGCTTCTTTTCCTCCCATGCCAAAAGCATTTCCTGATTCATGGCGTCCAAAAGATTCACGCTTCCCCGTTTTCTGTCTGAAATAAAGATTGCCATCATTTTTTTATAATGAACCAGTCCTGTTCTGATTCCAAATACCTCATAAACCTCCAGTTCCGGTACACCTTTTTGCATTTGCATAAGTCCCCAGTTCAGTTCTTGAAAAACAATGTTTTGTGTATCTTCTTTTCTTCGATACAAAAGAACAATCCTCTCCCACGCATTTCTGACACTTAATCCTGCGGATAAAAGCATGGTAAATTTACTGACAATCTGCGCATATTCTCTTTCCAGCCTCTCCTGGCGCTTCTTTTTTTCTTCTTCCACATCTCTTTTTTGCCCCAGCTTTAAAAGCAGTACCGAAAGCACTGTAAGCACAAAGATCCATAGAAATGTATAGTCCGGTACTTTCTTCCAGGTGACTGTTTTTCCCTCGTAGGTATCCGGCAATATCAGAACCTCATTTTCCGGTTTCTCTTCCTGCTGTTTTTCAATCTGATTTAAAAGTGCTTCTGACACTTTCAGACTTTTGGGCATTAATGTAATCGTCGTCTCATAATCCTCCGAAATCCCCTGACAGCTTAAAATTGCCGAAACCTTTAGTTCCACCATCTCTAAAAGTTCAAGATCTTCCTTTATTTCTCCGTCATAAGAAAAAAATTCTGATCCTCGTTCTACCCACTGAACTTCCACATAGGTATCCGGAACCCGGGTAATAAAATTTAAATCTGTTGTCACATTTTTCAGACTTTCATTTTCTCCCATTAAGTAAGCCGGCAGCATTTCCCTTGCCTTTAGAATCTCTTCCTTTGCTTCTTTTTCCGTCAATGCACGTTCTTTGACCAAAACTGCTAAGGGAATTTTTTCTTCTCCGACTCTTGCGATCAGATGTTCCTCATAATCCCCTTCTTCCTGATCATTTTTCAAAAGCTCATATCCATTGGTCAGTTTCCTTTCCTGCCAGGTATTGATTCCCAGGGCAATTGTAATTCCAAGTCCCACCAGCAGGATCACAGCATATGATTTTCTTTCATCAGCTTTCAATTTCAAGAATTCTTTTCCCATATAAATAACAGCCTCCATAGACCAGTACACATGCTGCCATAATAGCAATTCCGGTAATATTCCCATATAAATGATTCATCAGTGTTCCTGCACTGATTCTCAGATAAATAATGATCACAAAGGGAATCACGCACATCACTTGAAATTCCATCTGCTTGTCTGCGATTACCGTATAAATTTCCTCTTCTCCATCCATTTTTTCCTGGATCATGCGAATGGTATTTTTCATAATTGCAATTAAATTCCCGCCACTCCGTTTTCCAACCGAAAACACTTCTGCAAAATATTCCAGTTCCTCAAGATGGCTCCGATATGCAAACTGCAATATCAGTTTCTCTAAGGACTCTCCAATACTTACTCCGGCACAGATTTTCTTCATTTCCAAAACAAACAGAGTTTCCTTTTCCAAATAACGTTCCGTATCCTTCAGGGCCTCTGCAAATGCATTTTCTATGGAACGTCCTGTTTGCAAAGCCACAATTAACTCATTTAAAAACTCTTTCAGTTCTGTTCTTAACTGCCTGAACCGCTTTCTCATCAGCCTGCGCTTTTTTTCCTTAACGTAAAGAATGACCAGAAGTATTCCCGGAATCATTGCTACAAATGAATCAAAGAACAAAAAGGAAACAATGGCATTCAAAAACATCCCTTCAAATAAAGCACTGATTTTTTCTTTTCGATTAAACCGATATACTCGATAATCTTTAATCATCCTGAAATCCCGCCCTAAAAAGCTTCTCTTTATTAAAAAGTTCTCCCACCTGAATCCAGTCTCCGCAGATTTTCCCGGACTCCTCTACCGAAGTTTCCTGAAATTTATACAAGGGATTTACTGCGATTTCCCCGTCCCTGCATCCTGTGATTTCTGAAATCTCCAGCAGCACTCTTCTTTTATCCCGAAGTCTGCCCAAATGGATCATCAGATCAATTCCTGATGCCAGCTGTCTGCGCACCGCCAGGGCAGGAATATCCATCCCCATCATGACCATGGTTTCAAGGCGATACAGCATGTCCTGTGTACTGTTTCCATGACCGGTGCTCAAAGAGCCGTCATGCCCTGTACAGAATGCCTGAAGCATGTCTACGGTTTC
>ERZ808026.14-NODE-14-length-29655-cov-4.195787_pt1 | contig 29655 bp, 14 predicted proteins | sample MGYA00380182_ERZ808026 | MGnify/ENA primary metagenome ERZ808026 (study PRJEB31490, sample SAMN06133376) | cow dung metagenome | isolation source: H9 | host: cow | place: China: Chengdu | collected 2015-05 ... | reverse complement strand
ACATCTAACCCATAAGGTGCAGATGTATCAATCCACATATATGTAGTATCAGTAGGTGGTTCTGTACCAACATGAATGTTGGCATTACCACTTCCACCACCTTCACCAATTTTTTCATCTACATATTCTTTTGTGGCAAAATTTGGTACGTTTTGAATTTCTTCAAACTCATGAGCATGGTTATCTAATTCTTGTTTTAATACACGACCTTGATTTGCAGATAAACCTTTTACAGTTGAATAAGAGTCAAGAGTATCTTGTACTTCAACACTAAAACTTTCCCATTGTCCATTTTTAAATTGATAGTTTACTTGATGTTCAATAACATAAACTATCATACCCTCATATGCACGACCTGCTTGAGAGTGTTCTTCTAATTGAGAGTATCTGTCCACAACTAGTCTTGAATCTAAAGATACATCACTATACAAATCAAAACCCTGGTTTAATGGCGTATTTTTTCCGAAAGGTACACTCATTTTCTATTCACCTCCACTCTCAATAATAAAAAGTCACTTTAAAATTTTGAACTGATGAAGGTCTGTTTTTATATACATAATAAGATTGTTCTGTACCATCTAATCCAATAACTATTACTTCATTTTTTTGGAAACCGTTTGTAATGTCGAAACCATTAGGGTCAATCATTGATTTTAATTCACCATATGATGCTGGATAGGCAATAACCATACATTGTTGATTTAGTGAATAATTAAAACTTTTTGTTCCTTTTTGTTGAACTAGTTTTGTCATTCCTGTAATTAATTCACTAGTTATCTCCTCATCTGCTCCCACCCCACCAAAATAGTAAGGATAGCAAAAATTAATGGCAGTTGTATTAGCATAATAAGTTTTATCCATACTATCAGTTACACTAAATCTAAAACGATTACTTGGTAAATTGGATGTAATAGCTATTGGTGGAGAGAACATATGAGTATACGAACTAGATTTATCAACATTGTCGAAAATTGCGTGTAATTGAGTACCAGTACTTGTGTCATGGAACTTGACATTTTTAATGCTTTCAGATTTTTTAGTAACATTACCTGTCATACTAACTAGGGTAACAGTTACTCCATGTTCAAATAAAGTACCTGATGGACTCATGGATAATGACGCACTTACTGTTGGAGCTACATATGGGAATAATAATTTATTTAATATTTGCTTCACATCTAAACCATTCAAATTTTCTCCTGCTTGTATACCCCCTAAAGAAGTAACAACAGTAGCATCTTTTTCAAACTTCATTTCTTCATCAATAGCAGTTCCGACATATGTTGTTGTCGCATATCCCTCTAAACTAGGTAATTCAGGCATACCAGTTAATTCAGAATAGTCATGTGAATGTCCTACATCTGATTTTTTCAATAAATCATCTTGAGTGGCATAACCTGATAAATCTACTTCCTTATCATTAAGTTCTGCCTCTGCTATTTTGTTTAATACATATGTTTCAGTTGCTAATCCCTCAATAGAGGGTATTACTGGTGGGTCAACAATTTCTGAGTATTTATGTGTATGTTCTTTATCTGCTTTTTCGTCTAATTCTGCACTAATGTCGATATTACTACTACCTATTGATACACTTGTCCATTCCTCACCATCAAAGAAAAATAAACCATTTTCATCTTTATTTTCACTAGTAACACAACACATTGCACCAACAGGTAATGCAGCACCATGTACGATTGACAAATCTTCCATTTCTTCTCTTGTGGTAGTAACAAAATTATATGGTACAGATGGTTCTTTATATGTATCGAAAGGTTTCCATTGTGTTCCATCATAGAAATACATATATTCCTTATCTTCGTCATTTCTAACGAAAGCTATTTGACCTTCAAATGGTTCTTTAATTTCATTCAAATTTGTAACAGCTTCATTTGTACCTTTTTTGTCCATAATACCTTCAAGTTTTAACCACTTATCATCTTCTATATCTATTTCAAGATAATTGTCTGCTAGACGATAATAAGTATCTCCTAAAACATAACATAACATACCTGGTACTCTGCGCTCATCTGCTATGGCATTTCTTTCTTGAATACTACTAGCATAGTGTAGTCCACCATATATATCATTTGATAATGCTATTGGAAAGGGTTGAGCATTTTTCGGTCTGACAGTATCTATCAAATATATAGCCATCTAGTCACCTCCTAACTAACTATCACAGTTGTTTCTCCTAATGAAGCATTTGTACTTCTATACACACGATATTCTGTAATATAACCTTCAGTATTCATAAAGTTAATAGTATCAATTAATTGAAATCCACCCTCAAATCCACCTACTGAGAATTTTGCTTCACCCCATGATGTAGGATAACAATAGTAAATATATTGACCCTCACCTGCATTAGCAGTAAAAGTTTTTCCTCTACCATTTGCCAATTCTTTAGAAAAGTATTGTATTCCCTCACTAGTTATTGTTGGAGAAGATGAAACTCCCCAATAGCGACCTAAAGAGAATGTGAATGTGATACTTCTACTAAATGATTTTCTATCATCTTGTGCAGTTAGTGTAAATGTTTTATTGGCACTAAAAGGCATTACATATGTGTATGAACGAACAGATGGGTCTAAAGATGTACCATTGAAAGATTGAGATAATATGTTTTTATTATAATTCCAATTAAATGTTACTGACTCAATAGTTGCTCCCATTTCTAAACTTGTACCACGATTACAAGAGAAACTAATTGATAAATCAAAATATAATAGATAGTCTAATGCAGATTTATAGTCTGTAATTGATGATGAAATAGGATTTTCATAAGAAAAAGCACCATTCAATCTTTCATCTATCATACCAGTAATATCTGTTGCATTTATTGAGTCTTGTATCATGGTTGGAACAACAGTATTAATTTCATCTGTTATCATTGTTGGTACTAAAATATTAATTGACTCTTCTGTATGTGTATCTACATAGTTTGTCAAATCTTGTCTTGTTGACATTATTTCTGAACTTACATATTCTCTAGCAAAATCTGTTGCCTCTCCAATTACTGTATGTACGTTTATACGTTTTGTTTCGCCATCCTGTACGATTGGTATAAAACCTTCAATATAATCTGTCAATGGTAATTCTGAGATTTTAACCCCATACACTTCATCTGTACTATCAAGTAACATTACATCTTCACTTAATAAAGATATACCATCTTCTGTCCATAAACCATTATAAAGTATATCAGGTTGTTCTTCATAAATAACTGGTTGTATTTCAAATTCAAATGGTGGCAATGCTTTTCTACTATAACCATCTAATAAAACAATTTGCATACGACTTGTACCTAAGTTGGATGTATATTTGTCTGTTAATCTAAAACAAATTTTATTTTCCTCAATACCTACTGCCTCAATAGTATCAATTTTTCCTGGTGTTTCGACAAATAAAAAGGCATCTTCGGGAAATAATGGTGAATAAATGTCATTATCTTCAACAACGTTTGCACCAAATTCTCCAACTTCAAAATACAATGTTAAATCATCACCTTTATAAAATTTTAAAGGTGTGGTTAAAATGATTTTATAGTCTTTAACGGTTAAACCTATTGTTTTTGTAAGCACTTGTTTCACCTCACTCATTTAAAATTTTATAAAATCAATGATGAGGGAAGTTATTCAACTTCCCTAGAGTAATAAATTATTGTGACTTCTTTGCCTACTATTGAACTTCCAAAATAAATCTTATTTTTTTCATAATTAACAAAATATTTTTTTGGTTCAATGGAACTAATAACTACTTGTTTCTTATCGTTAAACTTAACATTTCTTGTTTCTTCGTAACCTTTTACTACAACTCTCATACATGAGTCAGGCTTTTTGGGTAACGTCAATGTTGAGCTAACTGTCGTTGTCATAACTTGTCTATATGAATTTAATTCTTTCATCATTTCACTCCTAACAGTTCTTCAATTTTTGCTAGGCGTTCTTCTAACTCTTTATTTTCTTCTTGTAATTCTTCTATTTGTTTATCTCTCAATTCAATCTCATGAATTAAAGCGCCATGAATAGCAGTGGTATAAGCATAATTATCTACACTGTAAATATATTCACCTGTTTTATTACCATCTTCATCTTCTAATTCATCTTTAATTAAAATATACTTAGCTAATTCACTATCCTCAATTTCTTGTGCAACAAATCCCATATGTAAGTTCATATCTTCTTGACTAGATTGTTGTAATTCATCTGAAATTTCAGTAGTATCTACATACTCATCAATACGTTTGTTCAATGTAGAATAACCATATAAATTCATATCTTTAATTAACTCATAACATACTCCACTATCCACATCTTCAAGAATGTATTTATAACGACCATCTGAGGTTTGAATTGTACCGTTAGTAGCATATACTGCTTTAAAACGAAAATTACTTGAACCTATGTCTACTGCATTATTTGCATGAACTAAGAAATGACTAGTACCAAATGAAAATCTTCTGAAACCATCTGCAAATGAGTCATTACTTGTATCTGAAACTTTTCCTATTTCAATCGTAGCAGTTGGTTCTGCTGAACCAATTACAGAACAACCAATTTTACCTAAATAATTTCCTATGTTATCTGTTTTTCGTTTAAATGTGACACCTCGGTAAGCGTTCGTATATTCTCCTGTTTTTAAACTACCTGTAATTGTTTGATTACCGTTACTGTCTAGGATACGATATGAAGAATTGGTATCTGCACTATAACGATACAATCCACTGTTTACTCCACCTTTCATACCTATATATCCTAGAACACCGTTACCATTTGAAAATCCCATAGCGGCTGCATTTGTTGAACCATCATTTCTTGTTACATGAAGAGGGGCAAATCCCCAATATGACACATCAAATTTTTGTGTTGCTAACCATCCATTACTACTATGATATAGTCTTGCAGCATAATCACTTGTATCACCATCTGTTTCATGAAAATCAATATATTTGCCAACTTCCATTACACCGTCACCAGCAACCGTTGCAACAACATCCCAACGATTACCACTGGCAGTTTTTGAACCCATTACAATAGGACTACCTGAATATGTTAAAGTACCATCATCTTTAAGTTGAAGATATTTACCACTTGCCGAATTGTGTAAATATATATCACTAGCACCTGTACCTACAATCGCATTTTTACCATTTCCATTTGCAATAAATCTACTACCATATGCATCACCACCAACATCTAATTTACCACGTTCATAGATTTTACCAATACCTACACCATTCTTTTCTACATTAAACACTGCACTTATTGTTGATAAAGTACAAGTTGCACTTTTACTACCGAATGAGTCTGTAACGGTAAATCTAAAACTATAAGATGTTGTTTTCGAAACTTTTACACTATTAGGATTATAAACAACATTTGAGGCAGAATATGATGGACTTAATGTTCCTGAATTTGTTTGTGTCCATGATGAGGCACTTGATGTTTTATATTCAACTTTAAAAGTATGAGCATTTGTATTTGCATTATTAGGATTACTTAAATTCCATCCTAATTTTAATCTTACATATTCACCTGAAGCATTTGCATTTCCATTTGAGTCTGTTCGATATGCACTAATTGAGCAAGTTGGTGCAGAATAGGCATAAACTGTAAAATTCGCTGAAACAGCATTTGTACGACCACGACTATCCTTAGCAGTAACAGTGATTGTATAAGTACCTGCCGATAATGTTCCTGTTGTTTTGCTTGAACCTGTACCGCTCAAACCTGCTCCACTCCAAGTGTAAGAAGAAATGGATGAACCTTGTGAACCTGAAGCAGAAGCAGTTGCAGTGATAGTTGATTTGCCTGCAACACTTAATCCATTTAATCCCCCATTACAAGTTAGTGACATTGTTGGTATAGTTGGTTTAACACTAGATGGTACTTTTAAAGTAAATGTTTTACTAGCTGAACCAATAGAAGTATCACCACTGTAAGTTGTAACCTTTACTGTACACGTACCGCTTGTAGCATTAGGAATTTTATTAGCCAAATCTAAAGATGGTGTAAACGATACACTTGTCGAGCCTGTTTTTGTATGAGAAGTAGTTGTTGTACCACCAAACGTATATTGAATTGTATGGGTAAAAGAACTACTTGCTCTTGTAATATTTACTGTTTGAGAGGCACCCATATCTAGTGATGAACTAGATAGGGTGAATGATGATGCTCTTGCAATAGTATTTAATGTTCCACTTCCACTACCACTTATTGTTTTTAATGATTTTCCATTATAAGTGATGGCAAACTCTTGACTAAAAGAATATGAAAACGTTTTTGTACCATCTGAATTATGTGTAATAGTTGTAGAACCACTAGCTAAAGTTTTAGTAGTACCACTGATACTACCAAATGAATTAGTACCACTATATTTAGTACCATTTACTGTAACACTCCAATTTTTACCAGCACTAGATGAGATACTATACCCCGAACTTAAAATAACTTGCATATTCCATGAAATTTTTGTTGTGTTATTTGCTACTGATTGACTTGATTGACTCCAATTAAATTTGAGCGTACAACCTGAACCAACACTAACTGAAGTGTTTCCTGATGTTGCCATATTTTATTCAATCTCCTTTCTCTAATTTTTTTATTCAAATACAAAAATTACTCCCCCAATACCACTAGGTTTTATTTTCATGCTTCCAATTTTCATTTCATTTGTAATTGTAGCTTTTGAGATATTTAATTGTTGATTTGTAATCTCTGCAACTTTTGTACCATTATCCATAAAGTCTAAAGAGTCATTATCTAGTTTAATATACTTACTAGCATTGGCAGTAGATTTAATTGTTAATCCATCTGTACCGAAAGTGAAACGTGTTGTAATTTGTCCTAATTGACTATTAAAACTATTGATTTGAATATTTACTTCCTTTGTTAGTTGTTGAATACTTGTAGATAAACTGTCTGTCACACCTTTTAAACCATTAATAATTGCTTGATTTAAAGCATCTGCACTTTCATAGAACACATTAAATTTATTTAAAACTGCACTTAAACCACTTGAGTCTGTTGCATTAACAGATTTCTCCATATTTGAAATAGCAGTTTTTAGACTAGTATGAGCATTGTTCATTGCAGTGACTAAATGGGCAAAGTCAGTAATTCCAACTTTTTTATACATATCAGATAAGTTATCATATAAAGATTTTGCGTCTTTATACTCTGCAACTAATTTAACCTTTAATTGTGGTGTTAAAGCATCTGAACCATTATTTAAACTAACAATACTAGTTAAATCTTGTAATTCACTATTAATTGAAGATGTAGTTTGGTCTGCATATAGTTTATAATCCTGTTGACAAGGACTCCATGATGTTGCCTTATTACCTTTTTCTAATTTAATATTAGCTAACCATATATATGCATCATCTTGAAAATTAACACCGTATAAATTAACTGCATAGTTTTTATTAGATGTTGTCTTAAAAGTATGTTTAAAATAATAATATTTTGATAATGAATTACCACCATTAACACGTTTATAATTGACTGTTGAAATATTAGCAGCACTATTGTCCATATCACGAATATTAACTTGTATGCTATCAACCCTATGACCCGCACAATATCCACTAATTACATATTCTGTATTTGCTTGTAATTGTATGTTATTACTTTGAACACCATATCTATCGGGTAAATTTGTTGCTCTTATCTGTAATGTATTTACAGTTGGGTCTGCCCAATTAGTATTACCATTACCATTATTAAGTATTGATATAATTTTAGTTGTAGCATTAGGATTTTGAGTTGGTTGAGGTTCATTTTCTTTCCAATAATCTAAACCATATTCAAAATTGCTATTTGGTAGTAGATTTTCTCCACCAATAGTCATATTATCAAAATCTGTTTTCTTAACATATGTAGATGATACTGTACTGATAATAGCATCTTCTGTAATTTTTTGTTCGGCAGTGTTTACTCTATTTTCTAAAGATGTGATACTATTGATTGTATCCTCTGGTGCTGGACTCCAATCCGTTGCCTTATTACCTTTTTCAACCTTTAATGAATGTACTTCAAACCAAAATCCTGCGGGTTGAGATGTAGTGTTATAGAAAATACATGATTTATGTTGTGCATCTTTATTGTATGTACCTGTCGTTGTAAAATATTGCCATTTTGTTGTAATATCTTTTACTACATTGTCTGTATACGAAACAAAAGCATCATGTCCTACCCTAATCTTAGCATTGTTACTTGCTCTCATCCAACATGAGATTGTGTATTGTTCACCATGTTCCCATGTACCAGTAGTAGTAGATGATTTATACATACCACCTGTTGATAAAGTTTGACTTAAACTTGCTCTCATGGCTTTACCTTGAGGAGCAGTAGCACAATCAACTAAACTTCTTGACCAACCAGTAGTATGAGAACTCCATCCACTTGTAGATGTTGGGGCAGAATTAGGTATCCTATTTGTTCCACCCATTTGAATATTCTTTACTTCTGTTTTTGTTGCATATACTCCACTTACTGTATTAATAATTGCGTCACTTGTAATTTTTTGTTCTGCATTATTCATGCGAGTTGATAAGCTATTGATTGATGAGGTAAAACCATTGTATTTTGTTGTTGCATTTGCTTTTGTTTCATAGGTTTTTGAAACACTTGTAGTTACTTCCTCTTTACCAATATCTATTTTACTTAACATTTCAGTAGTTGTTGAATAAGAGTTTAAACGTGAGTTCATGTTAGTTGCTGCCTGTGTTACTGCTTCGGAAACTGCATCTTTTTTGGCAGTAGATATATTGTTTAGAACATCTTCAGGAGCAGGACTCCAACTACTATTTAATGTACCTTTTTCAAACATATAATTTCTAACTTCAACAGTACCGCTTACTACATTGTCAAGTCGTAAGTTAGTTTTCCAATAAGAATTTTTTAAATGACTTTCACTCAAAGTTATTTTACCTATAATAGTGATGTTACTGTCACCAGGTTGTATAGCGTACCCATTACCAGAAAAAGTACCACTATTCCAAGCTGTTACATCTCCGCTACCTTGTAATTTTACTGTTCCATTTGTTTTACCTGATGCAACTTGCATATCAGTTAATCTTAGTTCCAATCTGTAAGTTAATACATCACCAACTTTTCCATCTACTAAAGCATTTCTATTATATATACAATAATTTGATGGTGTTACATCTCTAAACGTAACTCCAACCCAATCAGAAGAAGTGTTTTGTGCAAAGTTTCTTCCACCAACACTCAAAGCATCAAATGCTTTCTGAGTTGCGTAAGTTGAAGATACTGACATTTCAATAGACTCTTTTGTTTGATTAATCAAACTACTTACTTCTTTAGTATTAAATGAGTCTTTTGGACTAGGTTTCCAATCTGTTGCTACATTACCACGTTCTAATTGTATCATACTTGTTTTAATTGAACCAGCATCTTGTAATGCAATTTGTAACACAATACTATCTATATTACCACTAAAATTTAATTTCTCAGTTTTTGATACTTTAATCCATGTATTTTTTTGAATGGTAGTTGGTAGTTGACAAGCACAAAAATCTTTATAATTTCCATTATCAAAATTTAATCTCATATAGATATTATTATTGTCTTTATTAAGTTTTATTTTACTGTCAACATATACCATTGCCGACAATGTGTATGTTTCTCCTGTTTTTACAGATACTTCATCTGTGATGTATTTTGTTCTAAAAGTTCTTGAACTATTCCCTGTTGTTGAACGCTCTAATAAAATTGCGTTATGACCTAAATAACCACTAGCGATACTAGCCCATGTTTCTAAATCATTTGTAGAGTCAGGTATTAGATTTGTTCCACCCACTTCTAATTGAGCAGTATCATATAATCTAACTACTGTTACAATGTCATAATAAGCATCATCTGTTGTTATTACCTTAATAGCAATACTTGTAACTGTATCTGTAAATAGTGAGCATGATTTACTAATAGTTAAAACTTTATTGGATACACTCCAACCAGTAATAGAGCTAGTAAAACCATTCCATGTTGTTCCACCATCTACACTATATTGCCATGCACTGTATGTTAAGTTTTGTAGTATTGGTGTCAATTTAATTGTGTTAGGACTAAATGTTAAACCACCATCACCTGATTTAAAAATATTAGATGTAGCAGTAATGTTTACTGAGCATGAACTTCCTGCTGAACCAGCTTCACCTTGTCTAGCCGCAGTGAAATTGAATTTTTGTCTATATACAACACCATCTACTGTAACATTAATATCAAATGAACCACTTTCACTGATTTTAGTTGTTTTATTTACTGTAAATGATACTGAATTTGCATTTTGTGTTACTGTAAAACCGTTTGCACTTGAAACTTTTCCAATAGTATAATTTTTAATTTCAGTAGCACCTTGAAATACTTGTAGGGTTGTTGTATAAGTTGCAGAAGTTAATGGATAATAAGAAACGTTTGTTGCAATAACTTGTACAGGATTTGACATTAAAACATTTACTGAACCTGTTACTACACCGTTTACCACTGCGTCTGTATATTGTTTAGCATCTGACAATGACTTATCTAAATCATCTTTAGTAACAATATCTTCCACTGTTCCACCTACTGCTACTGAGAATGAGTTTGCAACAATATTTACATTACCATCTGCATCTATTTCAAGAGTTTTTACTCCCTGTTTGTTTGTAACAGATAAACCTTTAGCATTAATATATTGTCCATTAATATAGATTTGTCCATTTACCATATAAATACCTTGTGATGTTCCACCATTTGTTAAGGCATTGAAAATAGTTTCTTGGTCAAATTCCATATCATCTAAATTTAAAAACTCTGATAAGTTTGTAGAGGCATCACTTGCCAAAGTGAAAGTTTTAGCAGTAATATGTACGTTACCCTGTTCATCAACTTTAAAAGTTTCCACATTTTCATCTGTTACTGCTACAAGGTTTCTCGTATTAACATACTCACCATTAATGTATAATTGTTTATCTTGTAGGAAAATACCTTGTACTTCACCATTATTAGTTAATTTATTAAATACGTCTTGTTGAGTCATATTATCCACTGCCGCTTGAGCGATAGATACATTACATTCTTGTGCCTTTTTACTATAACTATCTAGTCTAAATGCATAATCATCAATTAAAGAATTAATTAAATTTAATTCTGTTTCTGTCATTAATGCGTCTGCTATTGCACTTTTAATACGTGCAATCAATACATCATGTGCTGAGTCTAGTTTTGCTTTTGCTTGTGCTAACTCTGTTTTTAAAGATATTTTCAATGCTTTAGATTTATATAGAGCATTATATTGAGCATCAATATCAATTTTTTCTAATTCTAATTGATTAAGTTTAGCATCTAAATTCTTTTGATTAATGTATGTTATTAAACCAGTTTTAAATTCATTATTCATGGTTGAGTCTAAATTATCTAAAGCGTCAGATACGTCTTTAATTTCTCGTACAATTTCTAAGCGTGCTTTAGCAACTATTTCTTCTGCTTGATTTTCAGATATATTTAATAAAGCGTCATTCAAATATTGTTGTAAAGGCTCACTAGACTTTCTAAAAGCAGATAGAGCTTCTTTGAAATTTTCTACTGCAACAATATGTTGAACTACTTCACCATTCTCATCTGTTTCTTCTGTAATTAAATCTAATCCACCTGCCATAATTTCATGATAGGCAGTAGTTAATGCGTCAAAATTGTTGATATATTCTGCATATGAGTCACTTAATAATGTTTGTAATTCTTCATTTGTAAAATATTGATTACTTGTAATACTTAAATATGTACCTGTAACATCTACTGTTTCTTGTTCAACATTTTCATATAAAGACTCAAATTTTGCTTTCTCTATATCAGTAAAGATACCATCTTGTAAGGCACCGTTTATGAATGAGTCTAAGTCATTTAATCCATTCATTACATCTGCAAGATTGCTATCTATTTCCTCTTTGGCAGTATTCATGGCAACATCAACTGCAGATTGAATATCGTCTTTTGTTGCAACTTCTGAACCAGTAATTGACATTTCAGATACTTTAATATCTAATTTACCATTATCATAAATAATACCAACACCATCAGGTTCGTAGAAATTACCAATTTGTAAAGTACCATCAACATCTAATAAGAAAGATACTTTGTCTTGCTGGTATCCGACAATACCAACAGTTGTTCCATTGTTTAAAACATCAGAACCAACAGCTACCCCACTGATAGATGTATCACCAGTAATTTCGTTTGGTTCAACTATACCAGCAAATAATTTTGGTGTTAAAACTGTTGTATCATTGATTTCAGTTTTTGTTCCATCCCATTCTGCAACCCAATCTAAACCAGCTGCATCTTTTGTGATTGAAACAGGTATGATTGTTGATACTCTTGCTCCCTCACAAGTAGCACTAACTGTAATAGAATTATTGGTTACTGCTTCATCAAAGTATTGCGCAATACCAGGTGTAAAAATATAACTTATACCTGTTCCGTTCAAATGACCTGATGTAGACCAATACCAACTAACTTGTCCATCATATACTTGTCCGTCTTTATATAAGTATGCGATAAAAGGTTCTGAATAAGCAGGTCGTGGGTCACTATTGATTTGTGCGTATGTGATAGTATTTGTTCCACCCTCTACAACAATAGAGTATGAGCTACCATCTTGTCCATTATCACCTTTAATACCTTGTCTAGCTTTTGCTATTGACCAAATTTTAGTATATACTATTCCATTAACATGAATATTAATGTCAATATCAACAGTAGATACAGAACGTTCAATATCAACTAAAGTAACTAAATTTTCATTAATAGAAACACTATAATTATTACTTGATGGTACTGTTATACGAGGAACAACCTCTTCCAAACCATCAAATACTTTTACTCTAGTGAAACATTTTTGTATATCGTATTCTGAAATTTTGCCATCTTCATCCATAGGAATTGTTACTGACTCATTTGTTAAAAAGACAGTTATTGAATTTGAACCAGGTAATCCATTAGTTAATTTAACAATAGACAATTCATCAAAATAACCATCTAATTCACATCTTACAGTAATCTCTGTACGATTTCCCCATATTACAATATCATCATGACTAAATGTTAAAGTGGTAGAGTTTTGACCTTCGATAACAACCCATTCTTCATTATCATCAAGTCTATACCAAACTGGTGTTCCACTTAATCCATTCACTTGTGCAGTAACTACACATCTTGATGGTGTAGGAATGTCTGAGTAGTCAGTTTCTTGGTATCTTAATACTTGATTACCAACAACAACTAAAGATTTAGCGTCATGTCCACTTTTTACCATAGACCACGCAAAAGTTTTGTTAAATGTCTGTCTACCAACTTTTACAACAACCAAACAAGTTCCACTAGGGAAATTTGAACCACTTCTTACTGAGAATTTGATTTTGTTTTCATGAACTTCATGATATAAACTAAGTGGAGCATTTTGTACTTCCACTGTATAAGCATTTACATCAATAGGTTCTCCTGCTTTAGTAACTGTTACTTCACACTCTATTTCTTGATTATCTAAAATATCTCCATTTTGACTAGTTTCAATAGCTAAGAATGGATTTGTCATTTCAACTTGATAAGGGTCTACTCCGTCAAACACCTTAGTAACTTCTAAAGTACGTTGAGCAACTAATCCATCTCCAAAATCAAGATAAACATTTGCTTGTGCTTTAATAACATTTTGTTCAATAGATTTTAGTTTAAAGCGTTGATAACCTTCAACAACTTCAAACACACAACCTTGTGATGTTCCTACTGATAAGACAGGAGCAACTTGTTTTGCCCCTTGATAGGCAATAACATCTGTATAACAACCATTTACTTCTGTTGACTCTACTAAACCATCACCATCTGATTTAACAACAAAAGCCTCTCTTGATAAAACTATTGTATATCCATAGAATTGAGTTTCAGTAATAAAATCTTCTAATCTATCTGCTACTTCATTCCCTTGTTGTTTAAGTTCATCCAATCTATCAATAGCACCTTGTAGACCACCTGCAGCATCAAGAACTTTAATAGCGTCTAAACCTCGGTCAATAATATTATCATATGTATCATAGAATGTACTTCCATTTTTATGAAAAATACGACTATCTGAAAGTAACATGACTCCACGACCATAATAACTTACATAGGCAGTACATCCTTGCCATCTTTCACTAAAAAGAACTAATCCCATTCCATATTCAACATAAAATGTATAATCATTCAAATCTTTTTTGTTTAATACCTCTTGTAATTCAACTTGTACTTCTCTATTTGGGTCAACCATAAGAATAATTACACGTTGAGAACTATCAGGAATTTGAACTAATTGAATAAGGTTATGGGTTGTCGAAACTTGTTGAACTTCTCTATCAATTCGCATAGATGTTGGATTACCATGTTCATCTAAGTTCCATTGCATAATTAAACTATTGCTATCCATTACATTAATTCACTCCCTTGTGTATAGAAATAGGTATAATTAGAGGTACGAAATTCATACCTCTTATACACCTATTTCTTAATAACTAATAAATCCACCTATTAAAATATTAACATTAGCACGACCTAAACCATCAGGGTTGTCCTTGCTAGATTTACTTCTAATTTCTATTGTATGTGTTCCACCATAAGAACCATTACTATCTTTCTTTAAGTGTTTCATAATGTTCGCATTTGTATCTCCTGTAACATTACTAGCCACCAAATTACCATCTACATAAATATCACAAGTTGCATAATGTTCATAATCAAAAATACCATGTACTAAATTGTGTGTATGTTTTGGTACTGTTACATTTACTTTATGTTTATGTTCTGAAATATCTATTTGATGTTTGTGAGATGGTATTGTATAAGATACTGAGTGACTATGGGCAGGTATAGTTACTGAACTTGAAACTGTATGACTATGAGCAGGTACAGTAATACTCACACTATGACTATGAGCAGGTACAGTAACATTAACAGTATGCGTATGGTTTGGAACGTTTACGTTTGCAACGTGTATGTGATTATCTAAATCTCCACCGATATTAATATTGGCAGTTGTTGCAGATTTTAAAGCGACATATCCACCACTCTTAGTTGTTGAAGAAACACTTGTTCTAGCTTGTGAAGATGATGTGCTTGTGTATGTTTTGGTAGCTTGACTAGAAGAAGTCATACTTGTAGTTGAAGATGTTTTAGCTTTTTCAGATGAAGTAACTGTTTTAGTTGTTCCACCTGCCTCTTTTGTTGTGGATGATACTGCGTCATAAGTTTCTGTTGTTAATGATACTACCTCTTGGTCTTGTGATGCCGCACTTTTACTATATGCTCTAAATTTTTCCATACCTAAGTTAATAGAGGCACTATCAAGTCGTGTTAGATTAGATGGTAAATAGAAGTTAATCTTAAATGATTTATATCTATCAAATGAGTCGCGAGCTTGAATAGGGAATACTTGATAGATACCATCTTCACTTAAAACTAAAGAGTTATTACCACCACTTGAACGTAATTCAAAAGTAGCCTTTTTATCTCTAATACCAATAAAGATACGTTCTACTGTATCACCAGTATTTGTCAAACTAATACCACTAGGATTAATTTGGAATGTATTATCCTCATTAGCGATTACTAATTTTTCTCCCAATAATAACTTACCTACAATCGTATTAGCCATGACACCTGTTGAGTCGATAGCAGTTGTTGCGTGTTTCCATTTATCCTCAGTAATACAAATTAAACCTGAACCATAGTAAATTTGTTTTTTATCATCTACTGCGTCAATTACATAAATACCTGACTCTGTTATCTCAATTTTATTTACTGTTCCCTTACCTCGTACAACTTGTGCCGCAACGTCTAAACCATTGTTTAACATATCTTCAACAACTAAATTATTTTGTGCCGATTTTTGCCATGTATCTTTCCAAAAGTTAGTCATTGTTGTAACTTGTGTAGTTTTCTTAGCAACATCACCAATAGTTCTGATAGCAGTTGTTTTAGGTTTTTTGTTGTTGGTAAAAGATAATGAGTCTACTTTACCTTGTCCATTGTTTTCATTTGGTTTGAATACATATCCATATAATTGTATTAAACCTTCATCATCTGTCAATTCCTCTTGGTCTACTAAAGCAAATCGTGAACCAATTTTAATTTTATTATTCCAATTATTAGGTGCTACAATATTGTTTAAAAAGTCGTATGTGTTAATAGTAAAATCAATATAGATTTTATTCATGTCTGCAATAACATCTTTAGCAAATGCGTATAAACCATAAGAAGTTGTATAATAATCATTTGTAATTGAACCCTCAACTAAATAATCTTCTAATTCTTCTATATCATCAGCAGTAAATATTTTACCATTAGAGTCTTTAGCATTAGTTTTCATAATGTCGATACCTAATTGGTTCATCTGACTTAATAGGTTATTAGATTGTGTTTGATAGTCTGAAATTTCTTTAAGTTTTTGTTCTATTTGACTTTCGATACTAGCTAACTTATTTGAGTGTTCGTCAATTTTTGCTTGCCACATTTTTTTATCTGACTCATAATTTTCATTTTCTTCGTCTAGTTGTTGTTGTGCTTTTAAGTATCCACTTAAAATAGCATTTGTTGCTTGCCATTGTCCTTGAAATGAAGTTAATTCTCCTTGTGCCTTGATAAGTCTTTGGTCAATCGTATTCTTTTGGTCACGAAGTTTTAAAAATGTAGTATTGGTTGTTTCCAATAATTTATTATACTTTTGCATAGCATTTTTTAATGAGTTTGACATAATATTGTTATTCATAAAATAAGAAAAATCTTCAACATATGATGTACCTAAAGGATTTTCACCATTGATACTAACGTTTGGACTATTAACATAAAGTCTTGTTATTACATCACTAATTTTATGAGATTTTGAAACCTCTTTAATAGCATTATCATAGCTAATTGTAATGTCAGTATCATCACCAAAAGTTTTTTTATCATATACATTTAACACTTGTTCAACTTTTTTTGTTGTTGGATTATATGGATATTCAAACATACATACTACATCAAACGCTTCTTCTATGTCTGAAATCATATTCCACCATGAAAGAGTGTTTTGTTCAAAATATCTATATTTTGTAACATTACTATTTGTCATTTCTCCTGTTTCATGTGATAATTCAACACTAGGTAATACTAATTTTAGTTTATTACAATTTGCATAAGCAAATTTAAAATCAGCAGTTTCATACACTTCTTTCGCACTATATTGTTTAGTGTTTTCATCATAATGTAACTTTTCTACTTTATTATTATAAGTAATAGTATAAGTTAAACCATATCTTTGCTCTGAGTCAGAAGTGTAACGTGCTTGAATTTTTCTTACTGAAAAAGGTAAATTATAAAAAGTATGTGTTATACATTCTTTCTTTTGCAATAAATCTCCACTATATGTTTCCATATCAGGGTATGAAATAGTCATACTCATAGGCATATCACCAGCAGATATGTTTAGTGAAGTAACATCCAATTCCCAAACAACACTATCAACTTTTACTTCATTAACAGTTTTATTCTTTAAAATAGTTAAAGGTCTTGTTTTAGAGTGCCATATGTTTTCTTTGCGAGCAGCATCATCTACATGACCGATTTTAAAACTAGTTTGATTTTCAAAAATATTTAAAATACCTTCACCAACCTCTACTTTTTCATCTGCTGGTCTATATAACTGTCTTGTTAAACCTTGTGAATTAACAAAATTTTTCTTTTCTAAAGTTTTTTCAAATGAATAAGCAGTAATTGTTTTTGTATTTTTTGCTCTCGTTTCCGTAACTCCAATTTTATCATCAATAATAAAACGACAATATTCATCATTCAATTTCATAATGATGTGCATTTTACCTCTAATTACCTTATATAAATCCAATTCAATTTCGGCATTATGTCTGACTATTCTATCAGGTATATTGATTTTCATAGTCATTGGTTCTCCTTGTCGATATGTAATGCTTTCGACATATTCTTTTGGTATTTCTCCCCACTCTTCATGACGGTTCTTCATAAGGTAGAAAGAATATTCATTGTTAAAAAGTCCTACTGGTCTAAACATTCTCTCACTCCTTATCGTTGAATAGCCAGTTTGTTTTGGTAGATAATATCAATACTACAATCTCCTGTAACTGTAATATGATTTTCTCCATATACTAAAGATAACCAAACTTTATTAAAATCGTTACCTATGTTTCTTGTTGTTGGCTTACCATTCATATAGTTGTCATTACTTGAATATTCAATAATTCTTTTCATATCCTCATTATAACAATAATATACGTGTTGTGGTTTCAAGTTATCTATAACCATTGTTTGTCCTGTTTCTTCATTTGTAATAGTAACACTACCTAATTTGTTTGGATAAATTTTAATGTCTGGTAATACAAACTCTTCAACATTTGAACGTGTGTATATACTAAAACTAGCTGTATCAATGACATTGTATTTATTATGAATAATTGGAGAGTAGGCAAAACCTGCGTTTAGTTTCATGTGTAAAACTACATATCCTCTCATATCATCAACTTTAATGTCTTGCATAGATGTGAACATACAATAATAACAAACATCTCTAGTTACACAAGTTTCATATCCATATTCCCATTCTAAAGGATAGTTTGTAAATACTCTATATGTGTTTGGTTTCATTAACCAATTATTTAAAAAGAACATATCATCTTCATCAATTTCTAAAATTTTTGAATGGCTTTTATTCATTTTACAAATATGTATATCAAACTCTAAAGTATTATGTGCTACTCCATTAAACTGCTTGATATTTTTCCCTGTATCCTCTTCTTTTATGGATTTATTAAGACCAACTACACCATTGTTATCTTTTGTAGGGTTAATAAGATAGTATCCTAAATCTGCACCAGCAATACCATCAAAAGTAAATCCCATATGTCTAAATTGTGCCACTAATTTCCACCTCCTAAAAATTAAGGTGTGGAAATTAACCACACCTTAGTATTTACCCATTTCTTCTGCTATTGCAGTTACAATTTCATCTTTTAATTGTTCAACAATTCCTGACAAATCTTCAATGACTTCATCATTAACATTTCCCTCAACATTCAATAAAGCCTCAGTAAAGTTTACTGTTACATTTGCACCACTATTTTTATTCACATCATTTCCTGCGTTTTTCAATGGTGTTGTACCGTCTGCTAAACTCCACTCTCCTGTAATGTTTTTACCATTACCTGAACCGATTAATCCCATATCCGCCATCAATGCTTTAGCAGTTGCTAAATTTCCTACTAAATCTTCTTTTAACATTGTACCGATAGCATATAAACCGTCACCAGTTTCATCTAGCCATGTAGTCATTAAAACATTTAATTCAATTACTTCATCACCAATAGTTACAAAACCGTCAACTAGTGCTTGATTAACCATTGCTGCAATATTTTCAGGTGATAATGCTTCATCTAAATCTTCATCTAATTTTTCTTTTTCATCTTCAAATGCTTGATTACCCTGTTCTTTTTCATGTTCTCTAATATAATCATTAATAGTTTGTTGTAGAGCAGCATATTCATCTTGTAATTGTTTTAATCTCATTTGACCAGCTTCACTAGTATCCATAGCAAGATTATTAATTTCTTGTTGGATTTCATTCATTTGTCGTTGGTAATCTCCTAAAGTATCTTCATGGTCTTGTTCTTCATATGCTTTATTGTATAATTCTTGTTCTTTATCAAGTGCCTCTTTAGCCGCATTGTAACGTTTTTTCAATTCATGTTCATAAGCCTCTGAAATTTGTTTTTGTAAATCTGTTAGCTCTTCTGCCTTTTCTCTTTCAAGGTCTGCAATGTCATTTGCATAATCATACCATGCTTTTTCTGCGTCAGGTATACTTTCTAGTACAAGTTTATTATAAGCATCCATCATATCTAAAATGTCTTGATAGTTTTTCTTAGCTTTTTCTTGCTCGTCACCAGTTGTTGAGTTAATGATGTTCATCCAATATTTTTCTAATTCCTCGTAATTAGAAATATTACCCTCTTCATCAAATTTTACACCCTTATCAGTTAAAGCTTCTTTTTGTGCCTTTGCACTGGCTTTGTATGCGTTTATTTGTTGCTGAGTTACTTGTTGTTTTTGTTTCATCAAGTCAATTTCATCTTGTAATAAATTTACTCTTTCTTGACCTGTTGCAAGTTCTGCTTTAGATTGAGTTAAACCTAATTCATTATCTAATTCTTTCATGGCAGTATCCAATTCATAATACTCTTCTGCTAAAGACTCTACTGCCTCTTTAGTTTCTTCATGCGTATCTTTTAAATCTGCTAAATCTTGTTCTAAATCATTAATAGTACTTTGTGTATCAGGTATTGTATTATTTGTTAAATCAGTATAGGCTTCAATAATGTCTACAATAGATTTTACATAAGCAATTTGTTGTTCCTTAGCTTCACCACTTAATGAGTTAGCATAATCTTGTAATTTTTTCAATCTTTCGGCATAGTTTGTAATGTTGCCATCCTCATCAAATTTAAAACCGGCAGATAATAAAGAGTTTCTATGTTGGTTGGCTTCTAGTTGTTGCTCTTTCATTAATTTTTTATAAGCGTCAATTTGTTGTTGTGCTAATTTAAGTTCTTCTTTTTGAAGTTTGATTAATTTTTCTTTGGTTTGAGTTTTTGCCTGAGCCGCTTGGTTTCGTTCTAAGGCATTTGTAGTATCATCAATAGCGTCTTGTAGTTCATAGTATCTATCTCTTAAATCTTCCATGTCCTCAACTTGTTTTTCAGTTGATGATTTACCACCTGAGCCACCTTTTCCTTTAGAACCTGAACCGCCTTTACCTTTTTTAGCTCCTGCTCCTTTTGCACCGTTTACAAGGTCGTCAATATTAGCCATAGTTTGGTCTAATCCTTGTCCAACACCATCAAATGTAGTATCAATACTAGCAAAGAAATTACCCATACTAGTGTTTAAGTTATTTAAACTAGCTAAGTCTGACTCTAAACCTTTTAATTGTGCTTGTTTATGACGTAAAGAACCGTCACCTATGAAACCACCTCTGTCCATAGCATCAATAGCACCTTGAGCCTTAGCTAATGAACCTTTAAGAGTTGACATTGTTGAGTTAATTTCTTGAACTTTAGCATTGTAGTATTGTTGCCACATAGCTGCTAACTCTTGAATTGTTTGTGCTTCGGCAGTACCTTGTGCATTTAAGAACTCATTAACGTTTTGCATATCAGTAGTACGAGCGCCACCTTTAGAGTTAATGTATCCAACGAAAGCGGTCAATACTTGTTGAGCCATACTTGTACCAGCTAGTGCCTCTGCCTCTGCTGCAGTTTCAGCATTACTTACGTCTACTTCACGTAACAATCCTTTTTCATTTACATAATCTAAGAATTGAATTGTATTTAAACCTAGAGCTTCTGCACTGTTACGTACCATGCTTGCCCAATAGTCACTATCTGCTAGAGCCATGTTTGCATACATATTATAAATGTAACCTGTTAAATCTTCTGTTTTACCTGCTAAGTGGTCGATAACTGCCTCTGCGTCTGTAATAGAACCTGTAAAGTCTGCCATTAAATCTGAGTCGAGAATAGTACCCATATTATCAACACTTAATCCCTCTTTAACTGATGCAGTTAGTTCTGATGCTTCTGCTAAATATTCTAAGGCATTAACAAGATTGTCATTAAAATCACTTGTACTAGTTGTAAGGTTTTCATTCATAGCATCATTAAATTCATACACTTTGCTAGCTGCCTCTTGAGCAGTATTTCCAACTTCTTCCATACCATTTGATACATCTTCAATAATGTCAGTATTCCATCCCATTGTATCTGCAAGTTTTCTCAATGACTCTTCAACTTGTGTAAACTCTTCAGAAGTAATTAAACCAGCATCTCTTAAACTACCATATGTTGCAATAATTTTATTCATGTTTTGTTCATTGATACCCATTGCTTGGTCTACTGAGGCTAATTCTTCTTGTAAATCTTGTAGCGCCATTATTTGACCGTTTACATTAACTTGGAATAACTCACCATCCGCAGTATAACCATATTCATCTACACCTGCCGACTCCATTTGTGACATAGCCTCTTGTAACATCATATATTTATCTACTTGTTGTAATGCACTTTCAACTTGAGCAGTAATGTCGTCTGCTCCACCAAGTTCTTTTTGAGCGTCTAATAATGCCTCTTCTTTTTTCTTGTCGATTGCTTGTTGTATTAATTCAACTTTTCTTTCTAAAGCAACATTTTCATTTTCTATGATAGGTGCTAAGTCAGGGAATGCCGCAGCTTGTTCTTGCAATTCTAATTTAACCATCTCTTGTTTATCTGCATAAGCATCTGACGTTTTACTTAGACTTTCCATCTCTTTGTTTAATGTTTTTATGCTTTCTAAACCAGCAGAACTATCATTCATTTGGTTCATAGTTTCACTATATCTTTTAGCAGTTTCGTTTGCCGAGTCTATTGCAGCATTAACTTCTTCCGTTGCAGTTTTTTGATTTTTTAACCAACCAATAAATTTACTAATACCAGTTATAGCTAAACCAGTAAGTAATCCTATTAAACCTAGTTTTGCCGCATTTAAGGCTTTTACTGATGTTGTTGTAGCAATAACTTGTGCAGTATATGTTTTTAACATTCCAATAACACCCTGAATTACTCCACCTGATGAAAGTGCTATAAAATGTTTGTTGGTTGCTATTAAGGCAAATCCTAGAGCAGTTAATGCTGGTATAAGCATACCATCAATAAAATCAACTAATTTAATAAGAGCTTGTAGGAAACCATCTGCAAAACTAATTAATGATTTCAAACCATCTGAGTCAATCACTGTTTGATATAGTTGTTTTAAAGTATTTTCAAAACGATTATATACACCCTCTAAAGAGTTTGCTTGTTTTTCACTAGCCTCAAAGAACATACCTTGAGAGTCTGCTGCTTTACCCATCAATTCTTCTACTTTTTCATAACCTTCCATTAATGAAATGAAATAGTTACGTCTATTATTACCTGCTAATTTTTCTGAAACCATTTGTTTTTCAGTATTGTTTAAGTTATCCCATTTTGCTGCTACTTCTCCTAAGATAACATCTAATTCTTTAAATTCTCCTGTTTCAGTACGAACAGATATACCAATTCCAGCAAGTGCTTTTTCCGCATTTGAAGCCGCAATTTCCATTTCTGCTAATTGTTCTGGTGTTTCTGCAAGTTCAGCAATAGCCTCTTTAGATTGTAAAGTACGTGCCGCAATCATTTTCATTGCGTTAGCAGTTTCATCACCAGTAGCACCCATTTGTTCAGATAAAGTACCAATAACCGCAGTAAACCATTCAAAGTCACCACCAGCCTCATTAATTACCGCACCTGCACCCTCAATACCAGCAATAATATCTTGCATAGCCAATGTTTCATCTTTTGATAAGTTATAAGCCACTGCTGTCATAACATCACCAAGATGTTCAATATTAGCCGCAGTTTGAGTAACTGAGTCAGAAGTCATATTGTATTGGTTCATAATAGATTGTAAAGAGTTTGCAACAGTTGTAGCATCTAAACCACTGACATTCATAAAGGCAGTTGCTCCCTCTAACTGAGTATTAATTTGACTCATATCTGCTCCTGCTTGAGCATAAATTTTCATCATGTCTAATACTGAGTCAGAAGCCACACCATTAGCGTCTGCAATATCTTTAGCAGTATCAACCCAACCCTCAAATTCTGAGGCACTAATATCCATAGTTTTACTAATATTAGTATATGCATCATCTAATTCAAAAGCATAACTTGCCGCATCTCTAATTACTTTTTTTGTTAATTCTATTGCCTCTTGAACAAGATTGAAATTAAATACTGCGTCTTTAATAGAACGACCTAATCTATCAAATCCATCTTCCTGTTGAGCAATAATTGGAGCAATGTTCTGTTGTTTGAAATTTTGTAATTGATAATTTAATTCTTTATAGTTTTGTTTGACTTCATCCATACTATTACCACTAACAACTAATGTTCGAGCTAAATCATCAAATGCCACTTTTTGTTCCTTAGTCAAATCATTAAATTGTTTTGAGTATTGGATAGCGTCTTTTTGTTTGTCAATATTTTGTTGTAAATACTTAATCTGATTTTGTAGAGCCATACTTGAATTTGACTCATTAATTTTAGCCATACTGTCTGCCAAATAGTTTGCGTCAGTAGCAGTAGTTCTTAAAAAGTCACCATTAGATTTCATAGCTTGTGACCAACTTGCTATCTCTTGTCTTACAAAAGCAGCCTCTTGACGTACTTCTTTTAAGTTACCACCCATATTACTTAATTCATTGATTGACTCTTGAATATCACCAAACAATGTTTCCGCTAAATCTGTTCCACCAAATCCTTGTTTAGCCGCAGTACCCATTAAATTATTTAATGATACTATTAAACCATCTTTTATACGGTTAATCTCTCTTTCAATATCGACAGTAACTTGTTCAAATGGTTGTGTAATACCTTTCATGGAACTCATGTCTACCTCAGGTGTAACTTTGGCTTTTATGTCAACATCATCTGCCGCTTTTTTAAAAGCCTGCTCCATTTTAGAAGTATCAACATCAACATTGCCAAAACTAATTCTCATATTTTTAGAAGCTTTGTCGATTTCGTTTTGAATTTTATCAAGCATATTATTTAAGGCATCCATATCGAAATCTAAACCAATAGTAACTTTTTGGTCTTGTATTTTCTCTAAGAACTTATTTAAGTCATTTAATGATTTAGTTTCATCAACACTTAATGTATAGTTAAAGCCTAAAGCCATATGTGTAACCACATCCTTTCACGTTAAGGCGAAAAAGAAAAGGGGCGACACATAGTAGACTTCACCAGTGTCTATTTATATGTCACCCCTTTAACTTGATTTCCAACCTCTTTTCTCCATTCCTCTTCTAATTAAGTTCTGTAATTCATTATCGTTATATACTTTATACTCCATAAGAGTATAGAAGTCACGTTGAAATTTTCCTTGTTGTGCTAGATAGTATGCTTGACTTCGTTCCCAATCGTAAAAGTCTTTACCAGTAACAATACCTTCATCAATATAAAAAGCATGACCTTCACCAGTAGTCATGTTTTTCATAAATACTGTTACTTCTCCATTTCTATCTAAAAATATTTCTAAGTTGAAGTTATTTGGGTCAATTAACCCTTTATCTTCCATTCTTCGTTTATATTGAGTAGGTGTATACGCATCATATACTGCCTCTTGAACCGACTCTATCATTTTATCTATGAAATATTGTTTACAATCTTTTAATGTTGCCAATAAATCAGTATAAAATTGTTCACATAATTCTCTATGAAGTGCTAAAACTTGACTATTTGATGCCATTTACATCACTCCATTATTTTCCATGTTTTTGTTTTAATTCTTGTAATTGTCTTTCCAACTCTTGCATACGTTCCAATTCTTCTTGTTCTTCTTGTTTTGCACGTTCTATTTCCTCTTGTTCTTGACGTACTTTTTCTACTGCTTGTTCAATGACTGGTTTACGAATTGCCTCAGGTAGTTGGTTCATTTCTTGTGCTAAATGGAATTGGTTTTTAAGAGTATTTAACATAATAGTATTTAACTCTAAATTAACTGCTTGTAATAATTCATTTGGATTTTCAACAATAGCTAGAGCTTCTTCTTGTGTTAATTCTCCACTCATAAATCCTAAATCAATATTAGTTAATAATTCCATTAATCCTAACACTTGTAATCCACTAATACGAATATTATTTTCATCCCTAGAACTTTCCATAACTTTTAAAATATCTTGTTCTTGTTCAGAAGTTGGATTATATACGATAACTGACTCTAATCCACTTTCAATAATTTTTTCAGGTGTTAAGTGATTACGGATAACCTTACCATCTTGTAAGTAAAAAACACAACGGACTTTTTTGTAACCCATTTGTGATAGTTTCATATTTATCAAATCCTTTCATATTGTTTAATGCTCAAGTAACTCTACTAATAAAATTAGTAGAGTTTATCAACATTAAAATATACTTATTTCTTATTTTTCTTCTTCTACTGGTACATAGATTACTTGACCTAAGAAGTTTTGACCTTCTGCTTTAGCAACAGTGAAAGTATAAGTCATATTTTGTTCTGCTAATTCAGAAGAACCTTCGATTGAGAAAGATGACTCTGGTACTACACGAGGGAAGTAAGTAGTTTTAGTAGCAATAACTCTCATGTTGTTATTGAATACTGACTCTTCCATATACATAGCGAAAGCATGACCAGCACCTTCCCCACCCATTTCGATAACGTCAGCAGATACTTGCACTTCATAAGACTCAACTAAGATAATATCTCCGTCTGTTGCAGTAGTTACTACACCTTCAGAAGAAATAGATACTTCTGCATTTTCAGAAGATTTGTTGTAACCTTTGATATTATTTTCAGGTTTACGAGTTAATTTAACTTTACCGTTTTCAACTTTTAAAGTTTGTGGTAATACACGAACTTTAACTGATTTACCTTCAGCTAATTCAGCATCCATTGCGATAGCTAACCAATCACGATTAGCATGCACATCTTCGATTTCTACTGTAATAGTTTTGTTTGACTCTAATGTAGCAATAACCGCATTGTTACGACCAGCACGAATTTCACTAGTGTCTACTGATTGTGAAATGTTATGAGTTTTTAAAGACGCAGTTGCATATTCCATTTTTGTGTCTAAGTCGATTAATAAAACGTCTGCAACTGATAATAATAGTTCCTCTTCACGAACTTTCATTGCCATTACAAAACACCATCCTTTATAAATATTTATTGATTAAAGTGGTCTACCACTTTAATAACTGTCTTGTGTTCTATCATTTTTCTTGAATAATACATCCATTCCTAAAGGATTACTATGTGCATCTAGTATCTCTGAGAACTCAGGTATAGGTGCATTACTTCCCATTACCTTATACACATGAATACTTCTAAAAGTTTCTTTTCTCAGAATAGTGTAATAATCAATTTTTAATTGATAGTAAGTGTACGTATTCCATGTTATATTTGGAATTTCCGACCTAACCAATGCTACCATACTTTCTAAGTTTGTTTCCTTTGAATTTGACTCTATTTTTCTTCTGATAGCCTTGTCGATAAGTTTTTGTGAACGTTCATTTTCACCCACAATAGGGTCAAAATAAAATGATTGTGCCATTAAAACCTCTCTAACAGCTAGATAATTATTTTTATCTATATAAAAATCATTATCAGACGCAAATACAAAACGTACCTCCTGACTTTCACCATGTTTATATACCATTCCTATAACTGGTTCTCTAAAAGCCATAGAGAACATTTTTTCAAGGTTTGGTATTATATCATCTTGAATACATAGTAAAACCACATATTCAAATAGTGATACTACTGATAAGTCCAACTTCAATCTTCTTGTAAGTAAAGTTTCACTAATAGAAAGTAATGGATATGCTACCTCACTGTATTCATCCCAATCTAGTAGTGTAATAGGATAAGAACATTTATAATCTATATGTTCCTTTCCATTTTCATCTGTCCATTTTTTATATATAGGACTTTTATAGGGAACTTCTACATAGTATCTCCAATAGTCGTCTTTTACTGACACTAGTATCGACCACCATTCGTAACTATTGAGAATGGAATAGTTAATACACCTATTGTTGTATTAGGTGCAAGTTTCATGTTTCTAATATTATTACTAGAAACCATGAATTTTAGATTACCAACTTTGTCAGCATATTCAGGTTCAGTAATTACAACTTCATCAAACAAGTCCATAATATAACCTGCTATTGTCCAACTTCGTCTACTCCAATCTGCTAGTTCTTCTGTTCCCATATCATAAACAATGTCAATCGTAAAATGAAGAGAACCAATACCACTCACACCATCACGTTCTGTTGCGAAAGATATTTGGTCGCAATATACATAAATAAATGGGTGTAAGGTATCAAGCACATCCCCACTAAACATTAATGGTATGATAATACGTTCCTCACAACCTTTACTCACTCTATCCTTTAATATTGGTTTAGTTAAACTATCTTGTAAATCAGGTTGTTCAACAATTTCATTTGTATAGTCTAACGCCATCAGTTCTAAAGGGTCTAAAGTCATATATCGACATAATCTTTTTATTTCTTGACATTCGTCTATTTTCTCACATATGTACTTTTCGATAAGTGACACTTTACTTGTTTTTACACTTTTACTTGTTTGTTCTTTCAAGTATGCCATTTATCTCACCTACTTTATCATAATGTTTTTAGATGTGGTTGCACCATATGCATCTGTTACAGTTACTTGACATAATCCTGTTTCATTTGCAACGATAACATAATCGCCATTTTCTTCAATACTTTTTAATGATAAACATAAGTTATTAAATTCAATATTTGTAATTATGTTACTACATCTAATAACAAATTCATCATTTACATTATAATAACTTTCACAATAGATAATTGGTGCTTTTACATCAATTCCTTTATCATTACATAAGTCTGAGAAATCAATATCATATTCATTAAACGCATATTCTTTAGTATCGTTAGTATGCTTTTCATCTACTTTTAAAGAAATTACAAACATATTAGGATAACTAATATCATCCATTTCGGTAATGAAATAGTAATATTGAGTTTCTTCGTCACCAACAACTATTCTATAATTTCTATGATGTTCATACAATCTTACAGTATATTTATTTTTTTGAACATATAATTTATTACGAGAGTCTAACCCCATAAACTTATCATAGTCAACTAATCCTTTACTTGAATATGAGTTATTGAAAGCATATACAGGAAAAGTAAAAGGACAACCCTTTAAACGCAACTCTGTTGTACAAATATATGCCTTATAAGATGGCATAACATCTTGAGGGTCTAATAGATTTTCACGTATGATACAAGTTATATCATTATATCTTATATATGAACCTATTGGTAAATTTACATTTGGTTTTGTGATAATTTTCTTTTCTTGACCAGTTAAAGCATGACGTACTAATATATCCATGTCATACCATTCATCAATATTATTATCTATTTCCATTCTTGTTAAAACTTGAGCGTCTTGGTGTCCATCTGCTAACTCCCATGCTAGCTCATTGTTTAAATCTGCCGCTTTACGTCTTTGTTTTTTAATAGCCTCGTTTTTATTTTGTAAACGTCTTTTATATTGGTCTAATGTAGGCATTATAATTCTTCCCTTAACTCTGCTAATTTCATAGTTCTATCATAGTCTAAGATTAAGTTGTTTAATCGTGCCTCACATTGATGATATAATTTCATACACGCATTTAAACGATTGGCATTACTAAATTGAGTAAAGTCAGTAGATGTTAATTGAGCAGCTAACATTTCCGCAGATTTTACCTTAGGTTCTAACCATACTAATACTGCCGCATTGGCAATTAAATATGCCTCTTTAACTGATAACTCATTATCAAAACCAAAGTCCATATCATAGTTATTATCTTCAAATATTCCTTGTAATTGAACCATAGCTACTGCCATAGCCAACACTTCTTTAAAATCTTCCATTAATTCCTCTTCTGTATAATCTAAATAATCATACTCAGTAATTAAACGAAGATACATTGATAAAA
>ERZ808026.13-NODE-13-length-29936-cov-4.423524_pt1 | contig 29936 bp, 25 predicted proteins | sample MGYA00380182_ERZ808026 | MGnify/ENA primary metagenome ERZ808026 (study PRJEB31490, sample SAMN06133376) | cow dung metagenome | isolation source: H9 | host: cow | place: China: Chengdu | collected 2015-05 ... | reverse complement strand
CAACGTCACCTTTGGAAATAAAAGCTTTAAATTCCTCAAAAAACTTTTTCATTTGATTTCTCCCATCCTATGTATTAGATGCATTGCACCCTATTGAATTAAGTATAATCAATTTTTTGTCGAATGTAAAGAAATCAACTCTAAACAGTCAGAAAAATCGACAAGTTTATGTTTTCTTTATACTTTTTTATCGATAATTCATTGAAATTGTGGGGATAAACCCTTAAACTATTCCTAGCAAATAGTACAGGAGTATTGATTATATGAGAGAAAAATTTTATCGTTTTATGCAGGGACGTTACGGAAATGATGAACTGTCCAAATTCCTGGTAGGAGTTTCTATGGTTTTGATTATTTTAAATCTTCTGACAAAAAGCGGAATATTTAACTTGCTATTTTGGGTATGTCTGATTTATTCTTACTTCAGAATGTTTTCTAAAAACTATTCTGCCAGATATGCGGAAAATCAAAAATACCTTGCGTTGAAGAATAAATGGTCTTATAAATGGGAAAATCATAAAAGAATGCGTGAGCAGAAAAAGATTTATCATATTTATAATTGTCCATACTGTAAACAGAAAATCCGTATTCCAAAGGGAAAAGGCTCTATTATCATTACCTGCCCGAAATGCAAACAGGAATTCGGAAAAAGGAGCTAAGGGATGTTTGGTTATATCGTCGTAAATAAACCGGAGATGAAATTCCGGGAGTTTGATATGTATCAGTCTTACTACTGCGGACTTTGCAAAAGCTTAAAAGACCGCTATGGGAAGCGTGGGCAGATGACGTTAAGTTACGACATGACATTTCTGGCATTGCTTCTTGGCAGCCTTTATGAACCGGAAACAACATGCGGTTATCGAAGATGTATCGCTCATCCGGTAGAGAAGCATTTATACCGTCAGAATGAATTTACAGACTATGCGGCAGATATGAATCTTTTGCTTTCTTATGAAAAATGTCTGGATGACTGGAAAGATGAGCATAAGACCTCAAAACGTCTGATGGCGGCTTTGCTAAAGAGCAAAAATAAACAGGTTTACGAAAAATATCCGGAAAAGATTGAGAAAATCGGCCAATGCATGGATCGAATTCATGAATATGAAAGAGCTGAAAGCTGCAGTATTGATGAAGTGGCCGGTGCATTTGGTGAAATCATGGCAGAGATTTTTGCGTACCGTCAGGATGAATGGGAAGAAACTCTGGGCCGCATGGGCTTTTTCTTTGGAAAATTCATTTATCTGATGGATGCCTATGAGGATATCGAGAAAGATGTGGAAAAAGGAACCTACAATCCTTTTAAGAACATTTATCAGAGGGAGGATTTTGAAGAATCTGCAGGTAAGGTGCTTTTGATGATGATGGCCGAGTGCTCAAAAGCATATGAAAGACTGCCTATCGTGGAAAATGCACAGATTCTGCGAAATATTTTATATTCCGGTGTCTGGTCGAAATACGATCAGGTGAAAGAAAACAGACAAAAAAGTTCAGAGAGTGAAAGGAACAAAAAGAAAAATAATGGTGTATGATCCCTATCAGGTCCTTGGGGTAACCCGCGGGGCTTCTGATGAAGAAATAAAAAAGGCATATAGAAATTTAAGCCGTAAATATCATCCGGATGCCAATATAAACAATCCAAACAAAGCGGCAGCGGAAGAAAAGTTTAAGCAGGTTCAGCAGGCCTATGACCAGATTATGAAAGAAAAGGAAATGGGCAGCTTTGGAGATTTTGGATTTGGCGGATACCAGAGCCGACAGAGCAGTGGAAGCAGTGAATATGAAAATCACATGCGTGCGGCAGCAAACTATATCCAGAGCCGACATTTTAGAGAAGCATTGAATGTGTTAAACTCCATGACAGGCAGAAATGCCATGTGGTATTACTACAGTGCCATTGCCAATAACGGTGTTGGAAATAATGTGATGGCATTAGATCATGCCAAACAGGCAGCAGCCATGGAACCAAACAATTTCCAGTATCGTCAGCTGGTGCAGCAGCTGGAGGGCGGCGGTATGTGGTATCGTGATATGCAGGGACCGTTTTATGAATATTCTTCCGGTGGCTCGGATTTTTGCATGAAGCTTTGCATTGCAAATATGATCTGCAACTGCTGCTGCGGCGGAAGAATCTGCATTTGCTAAGGATAAAAAGAAAAATCAGTGATGAAAAATTCACTGATTTTTTATGTTTTTTAGATATACAAAACGAAAAGAATCAGCTATACTAGTATGGTTAGTTCAATTATATTGGGCAGATATTGTTTAAAATTTGATCGTAGGAAATAATTTTTCATACGGATGAAAGAGGATAAGTGTTATGTTAAAACAGGGATTTGATAATGCGAAATATCTGGAAACCCAGTCCAGAGAAATCAAACAGAGAATTGCACAGTTTGGCGGAAAGCTTTATCTGGAATTTGGCGGAAAGCTTTTTGATGATTATCATGCATCCAGAGTGCTTCCGGGATTTGAACCGGACAGTAAGTTAAAAATGCTTCTGCAGATGAAAGAACAGGCAGAGATTATCATTGCGATCAACGCGAATGACATTGAAAATGCGAAAGTGCGTGGTGATCTGGGGATTACTTACGAGCAGGACGTGCTTCGTCTTATTGATATTTTCAGAGGTTATGGTCTCTATGTGGGAAGTGTGGTGCTGAACCGTTATGAAGATAAGCCGGCAGTTGCATCTTTCGAAAAATATTTAGCAACCCTTGGGATTAAGACCTATCGTCATTATTCAATTGAAGGATATCCGTCCAACATTGATCTCATTTTAAGTGAAGAAGGTTTTGGGAAAAATGATTACATTGAAACTTCAAGATCACTGATCGTGGTGACAGCACCAGGACCTGGAAGCGGAAAAATGGCTACCTGTTTATCACAGGTATATAACGAATATCAGAGAGGAAATGTTGCAGGCTATGCAAAATTTGAAACCTTCCCGATCTGGAATATTCCGCTGAAGCATCCGGTGAATCTGGCTTATGAAGCAGCAACCGCAGACCTGAATGATGTCAATATGATCGACCCATTCCATTTATCCGCATACAATACCGTTGCAGTTAATTATAATCGCGACGTGGAAGTATTCCCGGTACTGAATGCGATCTTTACAAGAATTTATGGAGAATGTCGATATCAGTCTCCAACTGATATGGGTGTTAATATGGTAGGAAATTGTATTTATGATGACGAAGCGGTTTCTGCAGCATCAAGAGAAGAAATCATTCGCCGCTATTATACAACCCTTGTACAAAAGGCGAAGGGAAAAGAAGTGGAAGATACACTTTATAAACTGAAGATGCTGATGAATCAGGCGGGCGTCAAAGCAACGGACAGAGTGGTTGTTGGAAGAGCGATGGAGATTGAAGAGGCAACCAGTGCTCCGGCTGCAGCTCTGGAATTACCGGATGGAACTGTTGTGACAGGAAAAACAACCCCTCTTTTGGGTGCCTGTGCTGCAGTCATGATGAATGCATTAAAGGCATTGGCAGAGCTGCCTGACATTCATTTGCTGGCACCGGAAGTAATTCTGCCAATTCAGGATTTAAAGGTGACACATCTTGGAAACAGAAATCCGAGAATTCACACAGACGAAATGCTGCTTGCACTGTCTGTTTGTGCAGTGCATGATGAAAATGCAAAAAAAGCGATGGAACAGCTTGGAAAGTTAAAAGGATGTGAAATGCACACAAGCGTGATCCTCTCAGAAGCAGACGAGAGGGTACTGAAAAAACTGCAGATCAACCTGACCTCAGAACCAAAGAGAGAGGGCTCCAGACTGTATAGCAAATAATGCTTAGAGGAGGCAATTGATGGAGGAAAACAGAACCCCGAAGCAATCAAATAACGGGGGTGGAAATAACGGGAAAAGGCCAAAGAACAGACAATCCCTTTTTATGTTCATAATGATGTGCAGCATTGTAATGCTGGCATGGACTTATTTTAGCGATGGAGGCATGAATTCATCCAGCAAGGAAATTACTTATACAGAATTTCTTGATATGGTAGAAGACGAAACCATTTCCAGTGTGGAAATTGAAGGGAATCAGTTAAATATTACGCCGAAGGCGAAGATTTCTGAAAATACAGAGCTTATCTATTACACCTATAAGCTGGAAAGCAATGACCGTGTGGTGGAAAGGCTGGAAGAAGCCGGAATTAAAAATGTGACAGGTGTCACACCTGATACAACGGTTTCAATCATTATTGAGCTGATCAGTATTATTTTACCGCTGGCAATTATCTGGATTGCCATGGGCTTTCTGATGAGACGCATGGGCGGCGGTGGCGGCGTCATGGGCGTCGGAAAAAGCAAAGCCAAGGTTTATATTCAGAAGGAAACCGGTATTTTATTTAAAGATGTAGCAGGACAGGATGAAGCCAAGGAATCCTTACAGGAAATGGTAGATTTCCTGCACAATCCACAGAAATATACAGAGATTGGTGCCAAGCTCCCAAAGGGTGCTCTTCTGGTAGGCCCTCCGGGAACCGGTAAGACCTTGCTTGCCAAAGCAGTTGCCGGAGAAGCAAAGGTCCCATTTTTCTCACTGTCCGGATCCGACTTTGTTGAAATGTTCGTAGGTGTGGGTGCATCCCGTGTACGTGACCTTTTTGAGGAAGCAAAGAAAAATGCACCATGTATCGTCTTCATTGATGAAATTGATGCCATCGGTAAACGCCGTGATACTCACTTTGGCGGCAATGATGAAAGAGAACAGACCTTAAACCAGCTTTTAGCGGAAATGGATGGGTTTGAAAGCAATAAGGCAATCCTTGTATTAGGTGCTACAAACAGACCGGAAGTTTTAGATCAGGCACTGCTTCGTCCGGGACGTTTTGACAGACGAGTAATCGTTGACAGACCTGATTTAAAAGGCCGAGTAGATGTCTTAAAAGTACATGCAAAAAATGTACATTTGGATGAAACTGTTAATCTGGAAGAAATCGCTCTTGCCACAAGCGGTGCGGTAGGTTCTGATCTTGCAAATATGGTAAATGAAGCAGCCATTCTTGCAGTAAAACATGGAAGAAAAGCAGTTTCACAGAAAGATTTATTTGAAGCGGTGGAAGTAGTCCTTGTAGGTAAGGAAAAGAAAGACCGTGTGATGAAACCGGAAGAACGTAAGATCGTATCTTACCATGAAGTGGGTCATGCCCTGGTGAATGCATTGCAGAAGGATGCTGAGCCGGTTCAGAAGATTACCATTGTTCCAAGAACCATGGGTGCCTTAGGGTATGTGCTTCAGGTTCCGGAAGAAGAAAAGTATCTGAACACCAAGAAGGAAATCGAAGCGATGATCGTTGGATTCCTCGGGGGACGTGCAGCGGAAGAAATCGTATTTGATACAGTAACCACAGGTGCCGCAAATGATATTCAGCAGGCAACCAGAATCACAAGAGCCATGATCACACAGTATGGTATGTCAGATAAATTCGGCATGATGGGCTTAGAGTCCAGAGAAAGTCTGTATCTTGATAATGGTACACGATTAAACTGCAGCGAGCAGATGGCAGCAGAGGTGGATCAGGAAATCATGAGAATCTTGCGGGAATCCTATGAAGAAGCGAAACGTCTTCTTACGGAAAACAGGGATGCTCTGGATAAGATTGCAGAATATCTGATTGAAAAAGAAACCATCACAGGAAAAGAGTTTATGAGAATTTTCCGTGAAGTAAAGGGAGAAACTACAGTACAGGATATGCCATAAAGGCATATCCTGTTTTAGGTTAAAGCCCCATCTTTCATTTACAAAATAACATTGCGGGAGTATACTCTAGATTAGAGAATTAGGAGAGTGCACATGTTTGATATTCAGGAAGAATTAAAAAAATTGCCCGGTAAGCCAGGCGTTTATCTAATGCATGACGAAAAAGATGAAATTATTTACGTGGGGAAAGCCATTTCCCTGAAAAACCGTGTGCGCCAGTATTTTCAGTCTAGTCGGAACAAGGGACCGAAAATAGAACAGATGGTAACCAAAATCGCTAGATTTGAGTACATTATTACGGATTCAGAGCTGGAAGCATTGGTTTTGGAATGTAATTTGATTAAAGAACATCGTCCAAAATATAATACCATGCTGATGGATGATAAAACTTATCCTTATATTAAGGTGACGGTGAAAGAAGCTTATCCGAGAGTGCTTTTCGCACGTCAAATGAAGAAGGATAAATCAAAATATTACGGACCATACACCAGTGCAGGAGCAGTAAAAGATACCATCGAACTGATTCGAAAGATCTATAAATTACGTACCTGTAACCGAAATCTTCCAAAGGATACAGGCAAAGAGCGACCGTGTTTGAATTATCATATTAAACAATGCGACGCACCGTGTCAGGGGTATATTACCGAAGAAGCCTACGCTGAAAAGGTCAAAAAGGCGACGGAGTTTTTAAATGGAAACTTTGAACCGGTTTTAAAGGATTTAGAAGAGAAAATGCTAGAGGCCTCCGAGAATCTGGAGTTTGAGCAGGCCATAGAATATAGAGAATTGCTGGGTAGTGTAAAACAGATTGCCCAAAAGCAGAAGATTTCCAACAGCGACGGAGAAGATAAAGATATTATTGCCATGGCAAGTGACAAAGAAGATGCGGTGGTACAGGTATTCTTTGTGAGGGAAGGCCGTCTGATCGGGCGGGATCATTTTTATCTGCGCATTGCGCCGTCAGAAAAACAGTCAGAAATTTTAAGCAGTTTTGTGAAACAGTTCTATGCAGGAACCCCATTTGTACCAAAGGAATTAATGCTTCAGACGGAGATTGAAGATGCTGATGTGATTAGTGAGTGGTTAAGTAATCGCAAGGGGCAGAGAGTATATCTGAGAGTTCCAAAGATTGGTCAGAAAGAAAAACTGGTAGAGCTTGCTGCGAAAAATGCAGAGATGGTACTAAACCAGGATAAGGAAAAAATTAAACGAGAAGAAGGCAGAACCATCGGGGCTGCCAAAGAAATTGCAAACTGGCTTGGCCTGTCACACATTTATCGTATGGAAGCCTTTGATATATCAAATATCAGCGGTTTTGAAAATGTGGGATCTATGGTGGTCTATGAACACGGAAAACCCAAACGAAGTGATTATCGTAAATTCAGGATGAAAGGTGTTCAGGGGCCGGATGACTATGCATGCATGGAAGAGGTTCTAAAGAGAAGATTTACCCACGGGCTGCAGGATCAGGAAAATGAAGAACTGGGAGGCTTTGCAAAATTCCCGGATCTGATCATGATGGACGGCGGGAAAGGTCAGGTCAATGTGGCATTGAAAGTGCTTAAGGAGCTTGAATTAAATATTCCGGTTTGCGGTATGGTGAAGGATGATAAACACCGTACCAGAGGCTTATATTTTGAAAATCAGGAAATTCCAATTGACAGGGGAAGTGAAGGATTTCGTTTGATTACCAGAATTCAGGATGAGGCTCACCGATTTGCAATAGAATATCACCGCAGCCTGCGTACCAAGGAACAGGTGCATTCCATTTTAGATGACATTGATGGAATCGGTCCTGCAAGACGTAAGGCATTGATGAAAGCATTCCAGTCTTTAGATGAGGTTAAGGCTGCGGATGTAGAAACGCTGGCTCTGGTTCCATCCATGAACCGTGGAGCCGCTGAAAAAGTATATGAATTCTTTCATAAAATAAATGACATCGAGGGGGAGAAAGACAGATGAATCGATCAGCAGGGATTTTGCTGCCAATCTCAAGTCTGCCATCTAAATACGGCATCGGAAGCTTCGGGAAAAGCGCATATAATTTCGTAGACTGGCTGCAGTCGGCAGGACAGACCTATTGGCAGATTTTGCCACTGGTACCAACAAGCTACGGAGATTCGCCTTATCAGTCATTCTCTACCTATGCAGGAAATCCATATTTTATTGATCTGGATGCATTGGTAGAAGAAGGGGTACTTACACAGGAAGAAGCAGAGGGGGCAGATTTCGGAGATCAGGAAGACGCAGTAGACTATGAAAAATTATATCACGGCCGTTTTCTGCTGCTGCGAAAAGCCTATGAACGCAGCAATATCAGTAAGAATGAAGCCTATGGCCGTTATATGGAAGAAAACGGCTGGTGGTTAAAGGATTATGCCTTATTTATGGCAGTGAAGGAACGCTTTGACGGTGCTGCATGGACAGAGTGGGCAGAGGATATTAAGCTTCGTTACGGCTATGCAATGGATTATTATTGTCAGGAAATGTATTTTGAAATCGAATTTCATCAGTATCTGCAGTTTACATTCTACAAGCAGTGGATGAAATTAAAAGAATACGCCAACAGCAAAGGTATTTTCATCATTGGGGATATTCCGATTTATGTTGCAATGGACAGCGCAGATACCTGGGCAAATCCGGAATTGTTCCAGCTGGATAAAGACAATATGCCGCTGGCAGTGGCAGGATGCCCGCCGGATGGATTTTCAGCCACAGGACAGCTTTGGGGCAATCCGCTTTATCGCTGGGATTATCATGAACAGACCGGCTATGACTGGTGGATGAAGAGACTTTCCTACTGTTTTCAAATGTATGATGTAGTCCGAATTGACCATTTCCGTGGCTTTGATGAGTATTATTCCATCCCATACGGTGCGGAAAACGCTGTTCAGGGACATTGGGAAAAAGGTCCCGGTATGAAGCTTTTCAATCGCATGAGAGAAGTTCTGGGGCAGAGGGAAGTGGTTGCAGAGGATCTGGGTTATATGACAGATACTGTTCGGCAGCTTGTGAAGGACAGCGGATTCCCTAATATGAAGGTGCTGGAATTTGCCTTTGACTCCAGAGATACGGGAAGCGCAATTGATTATCAGCCGCACAATTATACGGAAAACTGTGTGGCATACACAGGAACTCATGACAATGAAACACTGATCGGCTGGCTGGATTCTATCACAAAAGATGAAAAGGCCATGGTAAGAGACTACATGTGCGATTATACAACAGCGCAAAAGAATCTTCATTGGCCAATGATCAGCATGGTGATGAGAAGCCGTGCAAATTTAAGTGTAATTCCTATGCAGGATTATTTGGGACTTGATAATACGGCACGCCTTAATCAGCCATCCACTGTAGGTAAGAACTGGAAGTGGAGAGTGACGGAAGGTCAGCTTTCGGAAGAGTTAAAGCTTCGGATTCGAAAACTGACAAAAATGTATGGAAGAATTAACCGGCAGTGGGACGATAAACTGGATGCATAATCTGCCGGTTTGTGTTATACTAAGAACAATAGAATAAATTTATAAAGGAGACGACTATGCAGACAGTTGGATTAACAGCACTGGTCGAAAAACTGAAACTGAAAAATCTGACACCGGAAGTTGATATGTCTGGAATTACCATTACAACTCCAAACATTAACAGACCAGCTCTGCAGCTGGCAGGGTATTTTGATCACTTTGCTTCTGACCGTGTACAGATCATCGGGTATGTAGAGTATACATACTTAAAACATTTGACCGTAGAAAAAAGAGTACCTGTTTACGAAAGATTTTTATCAAGTGAAATTCCTTGCGTGATCTTTTCTTCCAGAACAGAGCCTGATGAAGAATTTGTACAGCTGGCAGTGAAATACAATAAACCGCTGCTTGCTTCGGATCAGGAAACTTCTCCATTTATGGCAGAATGTATCAGAGCATTAAGCACCATGCTGGCGCCATGTGTCTCTATCCACGGTGTATTGGTAGACGTATATGGTGAAGGTGTTCTTCTGATGGGAGAGAGCGGTGTAGGTAAAAGCGAGGCTGCTCTGGAGCTTGTAAAACGTGGACATCGTCTTGTAACAGATGATGTTGTGGAAATCCGTAAAGTAGATGAGGAAACCCTGATTGGCCGTTCTCCGGCAATCACTCGTCACTTCATTGAACTTCGCGGTATCGGTATCGTAGACGTAAAAGAGCTGTTCGGTGTATCCAGCATCAGAGAGTCCAAACAGATTGATATGGTCATTCGTTTGGAAGACTGGAACAAAGATAAAGAATATGACAGACTGGGACTGACTGAAGAATACACAGAATTTCTTGGAACCAAGGTTGTGTGTCACACACTTCCGATCAGACCGGGCCGTAACCTGGCGGTCATTGTAGAGACAGCAGCAGCCAATAATCGTCAGAAAAAACTTGGCTATAATGCCGCACAGGAATTGTACAGAAGAGTACAGGAAAGCATTTCAGGAAAGGGAAAAGGGACATTCTAATGAAAAAATATGTATTTGGCGTTGACGTAGGCGGAACAACAGTGAAAATGGGGCTGTTTAACGTAGATGGAGAAGTGTTGGATAAATGGGAAATTAAAACACGCACAGAAAATGGCGGAGAAGCGATTTTACCGGATATCGCAGCATCAGCTCTTGCAAAATTAAAAGAAAAATCCATTGCAAAAGATGAGGTAGCCGGAATCGGTATTGGAATTCCAGGCCCAATCAATGATGAAGGAGTTGTTCCACATACAGCAAACTTAGGATGGGGATATAAAGAAGTTACAAGAGAATTAGAAGAACTGACAGGGCTTCCATGCAAAGGCGGTAACGATGCCAATGTTGCAGCGCTGGGAGAAGCATGGAAAGGCGGAGCTGCCGGATATTCTAACGTAGTTATGGTTACACTGGGAACAGGTGTTGGCGGTGGAATCATCATCGGCGGCAAGATCATTACCGGTTCTAACGGTGCCGGCGGAGAAATCGGACACCTTCATGTGGATGATAATATTCCTGGACACTGCGGATGCGGAAACAAAGGCTGCTTAGAACAGGTGGCTTCTGCTACCGGTATTACCAATCTTGCAAACCAGGCACTGGCAGCAAGCGATAAACCATCCATGCTTCGTGTAGGAGAAGTTTCCGCAAAAACTGTATTTGATGCAGTAAAGGCAGATGATGAGCTTGCAAAAGAAATCGCCGAAAGCTTTGGAAAATATCTGGGAACAGCCCTTGCAAATATTACAGCCATTGTAGACCCTCAGGCAATCGTTATCGGAGGCGGCGTTTCCAAGGCAGGTTCCATCCTTCTGGCATATGTAGAAAAGTACTATCAGAAATATTGCTTTAAATCATGCAGAGACGTTAAATTTGCACTTGCAACACTGGGAAATGATGCAGGTATCTTTGGATGTGCCAAACTGGTGCTGTAAGGGCAGAAAATTCCGTAAAAAAGGAGAATGTGGAATATGAAAAGACCGGTTGCTTTATTGCTCTCGATGATACTGGCACTTGGGCTTACAGCCTGTGGCGGCGGACAGAAAAATGAAACAACAAAAGATGATACGGAAGGTAAAACAGCAGTAGATATTTTAAATGATGTCTGGGCATCCTATGAAGAAGATGAAAAATTCGCAATTGCAGGCGGAGATTATGAAACTATGGTGCAGGACGCTCCGGGTACAGTCAATGTATCTGACGGAGAAGTTCTGAACAGCCTTTTGGGATTTCCTGCTGAGAGTGCAGGAATGATCGATGATGGTGCATCTATGATGCATATGATGAACCAGAATACATTTACAGCAGGTGTTTATCATGTGACAAGTGCAGATGATGTACAGGCCGTTGCAGATGCTGTAAAGGAAAACATTCTGAACAGACAGTGGATGTGCGGATTCCCGGATGATCTGGTGGTTTATTCCGTAGGTACAAGCTATGTAGCAGTGGTCTTTGGCGCAGAGGATGTGGTTGATAACTTTGAAGAAGAGTTACAGGAAGTTTACACAAGTGCCAAAGTGCTTTACGAAGAAGATTTAAACTTCTGATCATGAAACAAAATTGAGGACATTATGTTATTTTCAAGCATTCCTTTTTTATATTATTTTTTACCATGTGTGCTGATCTTATATCATATCGTTCCAAAGAAATACAGAAATAAGGCTCTCCTTTTGGCGAGCCTTGTTTTTTATGCCTGGGGCGAACCGAAATATGTATTTTTGATGATGGGAATGATCCTGTTTCATTACCTGGCGGGAATTCTGATCGGTCAGTATGGACAGACGAAAAAAGGCAAAGCAGTTCTATGGTGCGCTTTGTCCGTCAGCGTTGGGACTTTGTGTTTTTATAAATTTTCAAATGTGGCGTGGCCTATTGGGATCAGTTTTTATACCTTTCAGCTGATTAGTTACATCATAGATGTATATCGGGGAACAGCAGCAGCCCAGAAAAATCTGGTAAACCTTGCATCCTATGTGACCATGTTCCCACAGCTGATTGCAGGACCCATCGTGCGCTATGCAGATATTGAAAAGCAGCTAAAGGACAGAGTGTATGGCTATGAAAAGACACTGGATGGAATCACACGTTTTGTGTTGGGTCTTGGAAAAAAGATTCTGATTTCCAATGGGCTTGGAGAACTCTGTGAAATTTTTAAAGCATCCGACGAAAAATCTGTGATGTTTTTCTGGGTGTATGCAGTCAGTTATACCCTGCAGATTTATTTTGATTTCTCGGGCTACAGTGATATGGCCATCGGTCTTGGGAAAATTTTGGGATTTGAGTTTCTGGAAAATTTCAACTACCCATACGTCTCAAAAAGCATTACAGAGTTCTGGCGCAGATGGCATATGTCGCTGGGAAGCTGGTTTAGAGATTATGTATACATTCCTCTGGGAGGAAATCGCGTTCCGAAGGCCCGCTGGTATTTGAATATTTTCGTGGTCTGGTCACTGACAGGACTCTGGCATGGAGCGGCACCGAATTTTCTGATCTGGGGATTAATGTTTGGTGTGATCCTGATACTTGAGAAGCATTATCTGCTGAAAAAGCTTGAAAGGGCGCGAGGATGGAACCATATTTATGTGATGCTGATCGTGATCATCAGTTTCGTCATATTCAACGGGGCGGATCTAAAAGAAGCATTTTCCTATATCGGTGGAATGTTTGGCTTTGGCGATGTGCCGTTTATGAGTGCAGAATGTGAATACTATCTAAGAAGCTACGGTGTGCTGATCGCAGGCTCTATGATCGGGGCGACACCGTTTTTTAAAAAAATTGTGGAGAAATTTGCAATGACAAGCTACGGGCAAAAGGCATTGCTTCTGCTGCGTCCGGTGGTGCTGATAGGACTGGCGGCAGTCTGTACGGCCTATTTGATCGACAGCTCTTTCAATCCATTTTTATATTTTAGATTTTAGGAGGGACAGGAAATGAAAGCACAGGCAAAATGGACTGTCCTGATCTTAGCGGTTCTCTTTTTTGGAAGTTCATTTGTATGCTGGTTAAAGCCGGCGGGGGAATATTCCGCACAGGAGCGCAGAAAATTGGAACAGTTTCCAAAACTTACACTGGAAGCCATTAGGGAAGGATCCTTTATGAAGGATTTTGAGGAATATACATTAGACCAGTTTCCTCTCCGTGATGATTTTCGAAGCCTGAAAGCCTGGGTGTCACAGAATATCTTTAGAAAAGCAGATAACAATGACATCTATGTAGCAGATGGATATGCAGTAAAAATGGAATATCCTCTCAAAGAAAAGGCATTGCAATATGCCGGTGCCAGGTTTGGAAATATTTATGAAAAATATTTAAAAGACAGTGGAAGTAAAATTTATTTGTCGCTGATACCGGATAAAAATTGTTTTCTGGCAGAGTCAAGCGGTCATTTGTCTATGGATTATGACAGGCTGTATCAAAGGATGCAGGAAGAAATGCCATATGCGGAGTATATTGATATTACGGGGCTTCTGAATATTGAGGACTATTATAAAACAGATGTCCACTGGAGGCAGGAAAAGATTGTGGATGTGGCGGATAGAATCGGCACTGCAATGGGGATAACTCCTGATGGAAAATATGAAACAAAGACTTTGCAGAATGATTTTTATGGAGTTTATTTTGGACAGTCGGCATTAAATCTGCAGGGAGAGAAGCTGCATTACCTGACAAATGATGTTTTGGAACAGTGCACTGTCTATAATTATGAGAATAACACAACTCTTGGAGTTTATGATCTGGAAAAAGCAGAAGGAGATGACCCTTACGAAATTTATCTGTCAGGTCCGGTGTCGCTGTTAAAAATTGAGAATCCCAATGCAAAGACGGAAAAAGAGCTGATCGTTTTCAGGGATTCTTTTGGAAGCAGTCTGGTGCCGCTCCTGGCAGAAGGATATCGGTCTGCAATTTTAGTGGACATTCGATATATACAAAGTGATTTTTTGGAGAACTTTGTAGACTTTACAGACAAAGATGTGTTATTTTTATACAGTACAGTCGTTTTAACGAATAGCGAGACGCTGAAATAGCAGCAATTTATGATACAAAAGAGGGATTTGTAATGGATGAACTGCGCAGACATCAAATGGTATTTAAGGTACTTATGCCGTTTGTTCATGTTTTCACAAAGTGGAAATTTAATTATCGATATGACAGCTTAAAAGAGATTGAAGGTCCATATCTGCTTTTGGCAAACCATAATCTGGAGCTTGACCCGGTGCTCATTGGAGAGGCGGCAGGAAAACAGATTTACTTTGTGGCAAGTGAGCATTTGCTGCGTAAAGGATTTGCCACAAAGCTGTTAATGTATTTTCTAAAGCCGATTATTCATATGAAAGGGCGTCAGGGTGCAAAAACAGTAAAACAGATGCTTCGTGCTTTGCAGGAAGGGCATAAAGTCTGCATTTTCCCGGAAGGGAATCGATCTTTTAACGGTGTGACTATGGAGATGGAAGCATCAATTGCGAAGGTGGCAAAGAAAGCCAGAGCAAAGCTGATTACCTACCGCATCGAAGGCGGTTATCTGACACAGCCACGCTGGTCAACCGGTATTCGAAGAGGAAAACTTCGTGGGCGATTGATCAATGTTTATGAGCCGGAGCAGTTGGCAGAAATGTCCGATGGGCAGCTTGGAGAGAGGATCAATATCGATCTTTATGAAGATGCCTATGAAACACAGAAAAAGGAACGGGCAAAATACAGAGGTAAAAATCTGGCTCTCGGCCTGGAATCTACGATCTTTACCTGTCCGAAATGTGGTGAGATCGGAAACCTCCACAGTGAAAATGACCGTTTTTATTGCAGCTGCGGTTTTGAGAGCATTTATGATGTATATGGTGATCTGACGGACGAGGCCGGCAGAAAATATACGGTGACAGAGCTTGATCAGCAGCAGAAGGAAGCTTTAAAAGAAAAGATCAAAACATGGAAAGCAGACCAGCCTTTGTTTGAAGACCATGTTACCATTTACCGGATTGGAGCAGACCATGAACTGATCGGGACAGAGGTGGGAACTTTAAAAGCCTACCTGGATCATTTGGAATGCGGCGGTGAAAGCCTGGATTATGGGAATATGGATGGCGTGGCAATTTACTCCAGAAATGCATTGATCATTCACCATGATTCTGTAGAGGGACATCTGGAAGTGAAATCCAATCTCAGTTTCAGCGCATTAAAATATTTATATTTGTATAACTTCATAAAAGGTGAATAACAGTAAAAGTGGGAAATCGGTTTGCATATCGATTTCCCACTTTTAAAGTAAGGCTTATTTTATTCCGCTTCTGTCCAAATATTGACAGGACTGTTTGCGTAATGTTTTTTGAAAATCTTTCTTCGGAACAAATAAATTGTATAAACCAACCATAGTACGAAGAATGTTGCAAAGGCAATCACCGCATTGGTTAGCGATTGTCCCGCAAAGCCTAAAAACAACAACAGTGGAGCAATCATCACCATGGCAGGAAAATTTGAAAGAATATACAGGCTGGATGTAGGAGTTCGCATTCCCGGATCAATCTGTTTCATAAGAATCACACCATTGGAGGCGGTACCGGTCATGGTTCCAAAGCTCATCAGGAAAAATTCATGTTCAAATCCTTTAAAGCATTCTTTGGCAACCAGACGAATATAGACGTAAGTGATTGCGGTTCCCACCAGGCTAAGGATGATAATTGGTAAAATATAGTTTTTAATGTCATTGATCTCAATGGCTGTTACACCGGCAACGATCATCAGATCAAAAGATAAACCGGAGATTCGGTCCATCTGATAGTTGTTAATGTACTCGCGATTCATCAGACTGTGTTTGCGCAGCTGTTTAACTACAACTTTTATCAGCATAGCACCAATAGAAGCCCACAGGAAATTGAAGCCCCATGCAATACTGTTTGTGAAATCTGAAAGAGCAGCCAGCAGGCACATAAAACCATAGGAAAGAGCATAAGCCAAAGTTACAAACCCTACCTGCAAGGTAAATTTATCTACAGACTCGCTATCAGGAATTTCATCTCCGCTGGGATTTGTAGGATCTGTAAATTGATCAAAGATACTGCCTTTACGCACATAAAGAGTTCCCCGTTTTTTGTAAATGTTGATATACAATACACCAAACACAGACGCTACCACGAAACCGATGGAGGCAAGGGATAAACCAAAGCTTCCGTTGCCGGCAAACTGTGCGGCAGGAATATTGGTAAAGTTAATATCCCAGCTTAAAGCATTTCCGGGTCCCTGACCATAAGCCAAAGGTAAAATTAATCCACAAACATAGGAAACGACATTTTCTTCATTTCGAGTGAACAAAAACAGAAGCAACGTGATTCCAAGGCCCACAAATGCCTGCAGCATATAAGTACCGCCCTGCAAAGCACCATATTCCAAAACCTGTGATCTGTTTGTCTTGTGGGTACTCTTTTCTGTTTTCAGACTCATAGCGGCAAAGCCGATGGCCAGACAATGATAAGTAATGACCTGCATCAGACGATTGTCAACTAACGCAATCCCGAACTGTTTTGCAGTCATGTTCACTGTCAGCAGCAAGGTACCGCCTAAAAGAGCGGAAGGAATTAGGCAATTTCGAAATAACGGAATCTTTCGTCTGAGAATATTGCCCAGCATTAAAAATATCAGTAATAGTCCCAGCTGACTCATAAAAAGCCAGACGGCGTCATAATTTGCCAGAGAAAAATCCCAACTAGAAGCATCATTCATAACTAAAAGTCTCCATTTCTGTAAAATTCTATTGAAATTATATCTCCATTTTTAAAATTTGTCCATAAAACCATAATTTACTATAGACCCTGAAGAGAAGGCTTTCTTTAAAAAATATATGAATTGCATACGAGTATTGTATAAATGCGAAAAGCCAGGTGGGGGGACACCTGACTTTTTGGGAGAGTTACTAGCCATTAAGGAGAAAAACTTTAGGACCAATTAAATCGTCCGAAAATTTTTGTCATTGTCAAAATCTCATCTTTTAAATCATCATTTAGTTGTTCAGTAGTTAATCTCCATCTCCAGTTGATGCCAACGGTTGATGGTTGATTAATACGGCTTTTGTTATTCAAACCTAAATAATCTTGCATAGGAATGATACAGGTTTTTGCAGTGCTTCTCATAACAAGCCCTATAAATGATTTATGAAGCTGTTCCTTTTTTGTATTTGTATCACAAAGATAATTTCTTGCTATTTCTCGCTCTTCCGAAGAGATGCTGTCCCACCAGCCAATGATTGTCTCATTGTCATGTGTTCCGGTATAAGCAACACAGTTTTCTATGTAGTTATGTGGTAAATAATCACTGGCAGAACCGGAATCCCTGGAGTCAAATGCGAACTCTAAAACTTTCATGCCAGGAAAACCACTGTTTCTTACAAGTTCTCGAACAGAATCTGTTACATAGCCTAAATCTTCTGCAATCACTTCATGCCATCCAAGGTTTTGCTCCACGCAACGGAAAAGGTCAATACCAGGTCCTTTTTCCCAGTGTCCGGTAATTGCTGATTCAGCACCGTATGGAATGGAATAGTATTCATCGAATCCGCGGAAATGATCAATACGAACAACATTGTAAAGGTTGAAGCAGTACCAGAGTCTGGAAAGCCACCAAGAATAACCTGTGGATTTATGATAATCCCAACGATACAGAGGATTGCCCCAGAGCTGACCAGTTGCTGAAAAACCATCAGGAGGACAGCCTGCAACTGCAATTGGTACATTTTTTTCATCCAGCTGAAATAATTCCGGATGTGCCCATGTATCTGCACTGTCCATGGCGACATAAATTGGAATGTCTCCAATAATCTGGATTCCTTTGCTGTTGGCATAAGCTTTTAACTCATACCACTGTTCAAAAAATTTAAACTGTAAATATTTTTGGAATTCAATATCAAAGTATAATTCTCTGCGATAGTAATCCATCGCATTTGGATAGCGAAGGCGAATGTCTTCTGCCCAGTCTGTCCATGGCTTGCCTTCAAAACGGTCTTTGACAGCCATGAACAGGGCATAATCTGATAACCACCAGTCATTTTCGTTTATAAATTTAATAAAGTCTGGGTTTTCAGAAATCTGACTTCTTTCGTAAGCCAGTCTAAGGAGGGGATAGCGATGGTTATATAATTTATGATAACTGATGTCATTAGATTTGCTCCCTAAATCTGCAGCATCACATTCTTCTTTTGTAAGGACCCCCTCTTTGATCAGAGCTTCCAAGCTAATGTAATAAGGATTTCCAGCAAATGTGGAAAATGATTGGTAAGGAGAATCTCCATAGCTGGTTGGTCCCAGTGGAAGAATCTGCCAGTAAGTCTGGCCTGCTTCTTTTAACCAGTCAACAAAATCGTAGGCACTTTTTGAAAAACAGCCGATGCCGTATTCGCCTGGAAGACTGAAAATAGATAATAAAATACCTGCAGCTCTGCTCATAATGTTTGCTCCTTTGGTGTAAAAATTATTCGGTTTCTATCATAACTCCGAAATGATCGGAAATCACAGGTTCGTTCTGACCATTAAAAATTACTAGGGAGGAACGGACAGATATATCGTGTTTACTGAATATATGGTCAATGCGCATACCTTTGCATGCGTCAATATTTTCAATTTTATCTCGCCAGCCGTCAATGACACCTTCCACGGTAATGCCGGAATCTTTTACTTTTGCAAGTTCATAGGTGTCAAAAAAGCCGGATTTTTTTACAAGGTCGTAGCCTTCGTTTCTGACCTCTGAGGGACTGTTAAAGTCCCCCAAAAGCCATAGGTTACAGGAGAAATTTTTTTCCTCCAAATGTTTTTTGAATCTTTCCCACTGATCCTTGAAAGGATCTTCCTCGTCATTCCACCAACCCATATGTACGGTATAGAACCAGTCATTGGAATCAGCAACTTTTACACTAAGAATCTGTCTTGTCTTCCAATAATTATAATCGCGGAAGGTGCTGATATAAAAACAATCTATATCAGTAATTGGTGATTTGCTGAAAATTGCCATTCCTTCATCATATTTGCTGTAACCAAGTTTTACAGGAAGCCAGGTCCAATAGTAAGGTAAATAATGTGCATGGAGTAAGGCTGCTGTCTGCAGTGCATGGTTATCCTTTCGTATAGGAATCATGCAATTCGGACTTGGAGAAAAACGGGCAAAGGGATTATCGCAAATTGGAGCATCAATGGATTGATTTACTTCCTGCATTGCGATAAGATCCGGAGTTTCCCTGCAGATAAAATCAATAAACTGGTTCAGTTTTTGTGGATAATTTTCTTCTAATAAACTATGGGTGTTGATGGTAACAAGTTTCATGTTTAAGTTCTCTTTTCTGCAATTAAAGAATATCGTTAATATCGGATTTTAATACATCTGCTTTTGGTCCATAAATTGCCTGGATACCTGTATCCTTCATGACAAGACCAAGTGCACCTTCTGCTTTCCATTCAGCTTCACCAGCTACTTTGGAAGGATCTTTGACTGTGACACGAAGACGTGTCATGCATGCATCTACAAGCGTAATGTTTTCTCGTCCGCCAAGGAGTGTAATAATTCTTTCCGGCTGAGAGTTTCCGGCAGTTGTTTTTGCTGTAGTGCCAGTTTCTTCATCGGAAGTTTCGTCCGTATAGTTACCAAGGCGACCTGGAGTCGCGTATTTGAATTTACCAATCATAAAATAAGCAACAACGTAACCGATGATCAAGAATGCTGCACAGCAGATGATGAAGTTGATAATGTCTCCGCCTAAACCTGCTTTTAAGGACATTGGTACACGGGTGATGAATTCTAAGTTACCAAAAGAATGGAGTCGTAAATCAATAACACCCGCCATTGCAAATGCACATCCCTGAAGAAGCGCATAAATAATATATAATGGAAGTGCGCAGAACATAAACATAAATTCAAGAGGTTCTGTAACACCTGTTAAAAATACTGCTAATACAGTAGAAATGAACATTGAGCGGTAGTTCTTTCTCTTGTCAGCGTCTACTCTTTTGTACATTGCAAGTGCAAAACCAGAAAGAAGACCTGTTGCACCGATCATCTGACCAACTTTGAAACGTGCCGGTGTCACTGTTGTTAAAAGTGTTTCATAAGCAGCCATATCACCCATATCCTTAAAGTTGATAAGGTCTGTTATCCATGCAAGCCATAATGGATCCTGTCCAAATACCTGAGAGCCGGCATTTAAGCCTGTCATGATTGTATAAGTTCCACCAAAGGATGTGTAATTCATTGGAATTGTTAACATGTGGTGGAGACCAAATGGTAATAATAAACGTTCCAAGGTACCGTAAATAAATGGTGCAAATACCGGTGATGTGGAAGAAGAGTTTGCAATCCATACACCAAACGCATTGATACCAGCTTGGACAACCGGCCAGATTACTGCCATTACTAAAGAAACAACTACAGAGTAAGCAATGACTGCCAATGGAACGAAGCGTTTTCCATTAAAGAAAGATAAAGCATCAGGTAATTTACGGAAGTTGTAAAATTTATTATAAACAATACCGCCAACGAAACCGGAAATGATACCCACGAATACACCCATGTTCAATGCAGGTGATCCTAAAATGTTTGTAAAGTAGTTTTCTACCAGCATTTCCTGTCCGAAGAAGGAATAAACGACTGCTCCAGGTGTAGATAACATGTCTGTTGTTACATTGAACACAGCACCAGTGATACGGTTGATCAAAATAAAGGAAATCACTGCTGCGAATGCACCGCCTGCACGTTCTTTTGCCCAGGAACCGCCGATTGCTGCTGCAAATAAAATATGTAGGTTTGTAATAATCGCCCAGCCGATGTTTTCCATAGTGCTTCCGATTGTCATTAAGATGGACACGTCAGCACCAGCCATCTGCACTAATTTGCCAACACTAAGCATAAGTCCGGCAGCTGGCATAACAGCGATAACTGTCATTAATACTTTTCCCAGTTTCTGAAGGAAGTCAAAATTGATTCCTATTTTTTTCTTCTCTTTTTTAGTTTCATCATTAGTTTTTGAAACTGTTTCATCAGAAACTTTTTCGACTGTTTTTTCAGCAATTGTAATTACTGAAGTTTTTCCTGCAATAGCTTTTCCGTTAGCAGTTTCCATTACTTTGCTTTCAGCACCGGCACAAATCAGTACCGGAGTTGTTGATGGAATACCTTTTTGTTTTAAAAATTCAAGGTCAACTTCTGCAATTAGTTCCCCTGCTTTTACGATATCCCCTTCTTTGATATAAACCTTGAAGCCTTCTCCTTTTAAGGAAACAGTTTCAAGACCTACGTGAACGAGAATGTCAAGACCGTCTTCAGTAGAGAAGCCATAAGCATGAAGAGTTGTGGGAACTGTTGTGATTGTGCCATTTACCGGGCTGTAAATTTTACCGTCTACCGGGATGATGGCAACACCGTCGCCAAGAACTTTTCCGGAGAAGACTGGATCTGGAACCTGTTCTAATGCAATAATCTCACCAGAGAGCGGTGCGAGAACAGATAATTTGTTTGCACGATTATCCATGAAACACCTCCTAAATGTTGCGTAAAAATTGTATTGTATGTACGAAACAAATAATAAATAATTTGCATAAATAATGCAACAAAATTGCGCAACAAAATGCAAATTCTGCAAATTCGACAATTTTATGTTGCGCAATTTGGGCATTTTAACTATATATATTTTAAAAAAAATTATGCTTCCTCGTTTCTGAAATGGGAAGGAGTAACACCTAAACGTTTCTTAAACAGGCGATTAAAATTAGAAATATTGTCGAACCCTGTCCGCTGTGCAATCTCTAAAATGGTATCGTTTGTAAGTTTTAATTCATGTGCTGCTTTTCCAAGGCGGTATTCGATTAAATATTCTGTAAAACTGGTTCCTGTCATTTCTTTAAACCAGCGCATAAAGTGACTGGCACTGTAGCCGCAGTCGGCAGCTATGCTGTCTATTGTCAGTTTCTTATCGTAATGATTTTCTATTTTCGATAATACAAATTTGATTTTGGCTATATTTGCAGTGCCGGTTACTTTTGAAGTATCTGACATTTCAAATAAAAGAGAAAATATATTCATTAGATTTCCTTTGACTGCAAGTTCGTATCCTTTTGATTTTTTAGAACATAAATAATCAGAAGTATCCAGATGAAATCGGATTTTTTCGTTTAATGGATGTTCGGTATTAATATATGATGGCAGAGAAAGCTTTTCATTCATGAGCGGCTGCCAGTATTTGTGACTGCAAATATCAAAAAGTGAATTGCCTAAAAAACTGAGATCAAAAATAATATTTTCATATTCCATTCTCATTCTATCCCTATGCCGGATACCATGAATATGTCCGGGTAAGATCAGGAAGATATCTCCGGCTTTTGCAACATAAGTATCAAGATCTATCTGAACGTACCCTTCTCCTTGTTTGATATAAATGATTTCAACGCTGTCCTGCCAGTGCATGGAAACAAAGAAAAAATCCTGAGGAATAGCACAAGGATAAACATTGTAGGCAAACATTTTATCGGAATGATGTTTGGTTTCATGATATGCATTTATCGTTTCCTTAAGTTGATTTGTATCACTCATAGTGGATTTTTCCTCCAAATAACTCATTAGGATGATAGGATTATACAATGTTTTGCATGAATTATACAAGCTTTTTGCATAAATTCGTGATAAATGTGAATTGTAAAGCAAATAATCACAATTGCGAAGGAGATTAAAGAATGAAGAAAGACGAATTAAAAAACAGATTAGTGGAAATTTGTAAAAAGGATTTGAAATCCTGCAGTTATGAAGAACTTTATACAGCACTTTTAAAAATAACAGAAGAAGAAAGTGTAAAAAAGGTTCAGACAGTAGAAGGACGTAAGCTTTATTATATTTCAGCAGAATTCCTGATTGGAAAACTGCTTTCAAACAACTTGATCAATCTTGGCCTTTATGATGATGTGAAAAAGATTTTAAAAGAAAATGGTAAAAGTATGGCGAAGTTAGAGGAAACAGAACCGGAACCAAGTCTTGGAAACGGAGGACTTGGACGATTGGCAGCCTGCTTTTTAGATTCTCTTGCAACATTGAATCTTCCGGGAGACGGAATTGGACTTCGTTATCACTGCGGACTTTTCCGTCAGAATTTTCAGAATAAAGTACAGAGCGAAACTCCAGATTTCTGGTTAGGAGATGATTCCTGGGCGAAAAAGACAGAAAAAATTTATCCGGTTTCTTTGGCTGGAAAGGAATATGAAGCACGTTTATATAAAATTGCAGTCACAGGGTATGAAGGAAGAACAAACTATTTAAATCTTTTTGATCTTGATACCATTGATGAATCCATCATTGAAAAAGGAATTTCATTTGACAAAAGGGATATCGAAAAGAATTTAACATTGTTCTTATATCCGGATGACAGTGATGAAGCGGGACGTATCTTACGTATTTATCAGCAGTATTTGATGGTAAGTGCAGGTGCGCAGATGATTTTAGAAGATGCGAAAATGCGTGGAAGTAATTTGCATGATCTGGCCGATTATGCAGCAGTTCAGATCAATGATACACATCCATCTATGGTAATTCCTGAACTGATTCGTCTTTTAATGGAAGAAGAGATTACATTTGAAGAATCAGTAGAAATTGTTACAGAGGTATGCGCTTATACAAACCATACGATTTTAGCAGAGGCGCTTGAAAAATGGCCAAAACATTTCCTGGAAACCGTTGTACCGCAGCTTGTACCAATCATTGAAAGATTAAATGAAATGGTAAATGAAAAATATCATGACCCTGCAGTTGCAATTATTGACCAGTGGAATAATGTACATATGGCGAATATGGACATTCATTTTACACATAGCACCAATGGTGTAGCAGCACTTCATACAGAGATTTTGAAGAACAGTGAATTGAATCATTTTTATAAAATTTATCCGGAACGTTTTAACAATAAGACAAACGGTATTACATTCAGAAGATGGCTGTTAAAATGTAATCCGGAATTGACAGCGTATATTGAAAAACTGATTGGACCTGGATTTAAGAAAGATGCTTCAGAATTAGAAAAACTGGCAGCTTTTGCTCATGATGAGAAAGTATTAAAATATCTGATGAGGATTAAGAAAAATAATAAAAAAGTATTTGCACAGTGGTTGAAAGAAAAACAGGGTATCACAGTAAATGAAAACAGTATGTTCATGATTCAGTCTAAGCGACTTCATGAATATAAACGTCAGCAGTTGAATCTTTTATATCTAATTCATCAGTATCATGAAATCAAGGCAGGACATTTACCAAAGAAACAAATTGTAGCAGTTTTTGGTGCGAAAGCAGCTCCTGCTTATACAATCGCAAAGGATATTATTCATGCACTTTTAACACTTTCCAAAGTAATTGAAGCAGACGCAGAAGTATCAAAGTGGATGCAGATTGTCTTTGTTGAAAACTACAACGTAGCAGCAGCAGAAAAAATGATTCCTGCATGTGACTTATCTGAACAGATCAGTCTGGCTTCTAAAGAAGCATCTGGTACAGGTAACATGAAGTTTATGCTAAATGGTGCACTGACACTAGGAACCCTGGATGGTGCAAATGTGGAAATTGCGGAAGCAGTCGGTGAAGAAAACATTTATATTTTCGGACAGAGCAGCAATCAGGTCATTCGCCGTTATGCATTGGGTGATTACTGTGCCCGCGAATGGTATGAAAATGATGTAAATATCAGACGTGCGATTAACTTCCTTACAAGTAAAGAAATGTTGGAAGTTGGCTGGAGCGATGATTTACATCGTTTACAGAATGAGTTAATATACAAAGACTGGTTCCAGACATTACCTGATTTCAATGCTTATGTTGTTCGTAAAAATCAGGCAGTAGATGATTACGCAGTAAATCCTATGGATTGGGCAAAACGTACACTGATTAACATTGCGATGGCGGGTCAGTTTTCGTCTGATCGAACAATTGCAGAATATAATAATGAAATCTGGCATCTTAACTAGATATATGTAATAACTTTCAATGAATGAAATTGACATTTTCTTTTTTATGAAATAGAATGAATCGTACACCATGATATTTTTTTAATATAGATGAAAGGGTATTATATGGCAATTACGATTAGAGATGTAGCCACATTGGCTGGAGTTTCACCGTCTACAGTATCAAGAACTTGTAAAGACCACAGTTCTATCAGCGAAGAAACGAAAATCAGAGTTCGTCGTGCTATGGATCAGTTGGGTTATGAATATAATGCACCGAAGGAAGCTTCAAACAATCATGTTTCAAGAACGATAGGCATTATTTTACCGCCATCTACAAGACAGACTTATGAAAACCCGTTTTATCTGGAAGCAATTCGAGGCATCAGTCAGTTTTGTAATGGACATAAGTACATAAGCACAATTATTACAGGGCAGAATAATGATGAATTGATGGAAGCAATCGGTACTATGATTTCTGGAAATCAGGTGGATGGTTTCGTCGTATTATATTCAAAGGAAGATGATTCGATTGTGGATTATCTTTACAGCGAAGGATTTACATATGTTCTGATTGGTAAAGCAAAGAAGTATGCGAATCATACAATATACATTGATAATGACAATATTTTGGCAGGAAAAGAAGCAACAGAATATCTGATCAGCCTTGGTCACAAGAAGATTGCATACCTTGGAAGCGAGAGTATTATGATTTTCTCTTCTGACCGAAAAGCGGGATATCAGATGGCTCTTTTGCAGAATGACATGCTGGTAGATAAAAAATACTGTATCGAAGTGGATAATGTATTTATAGATGAGTGCAAATTGCTGATTGAAATGTTAAAATCTGAAGACCGTCCAACTGCTATGATAGTCAGTGATGACATTTTAGCAGTTTCATTGGAACGTGTATGTAACCAGTGCGGATTGTCAATTCCAGAAGACTTATCAATTGTCTCATTTAATGATTCACTGTTTGCAAAATTAACATCTCCACAGCTGACCTCAGTAGATGTGAATTCTTTCCAGCTGGGAATTGAAGCAGCATCTCAGTTGATCAATCATGTGGAAAATCCAAATCTTTTGGCGACAAAGATAATTGTTCCACATAGAATTGTGGAAAGAGATAGCTGTAGAAAAATTACACTAGAATAAAATGGCAGAGTTTGCGAAATTTCAGTAATACGCTTGGTTGAGATAGCGATTTTAATGCTCCATTCACAGCTTATTGAACAGACTGGTGGAATTGAATTACGCTATATGCACGCCATTGTTTGAATTTGTCACTCGATGACAAGGAGAGAAAGGCATAGAAAACCCCGCGGCATCATGCGATATCGCGGGGAAAAATTTACTGCTGTTTGCTGTTAAAATAAGCACGCTTTCTAAGCGTCGGATCTAAGATTTTTTTACGAATTCGAATATTCTTCGGAGTAATTTCTAAAAGCTCATCTGTATCAATAAATTCATAGCCCAGAGCTTTCGCCAGTTCTTTTCCAATGGTAGTCTTTCCTGCACCCATAAAGCCCATCAAAACGATGTTACTCATTTTTTCTTCTGCTCCCTTAAATAAAAGAATAATACAATCTTTTCCAGATAACGTTTCAGCACAATCTGGATTTCTTCTTTTGGGTCAATTGGTTTTACAAGAATCGAGTAAATCCCTGTCAGATTTGCTCCCCAAACATCCGTAAAAAGCTGATCTCCAACAAATAACGTGTTTTGTTCATTGGTTCCCATCCGTTCCATAGCTTTGCGATAACCTTTTGGACTTGGTTTGCCGCCCTTATGAATTGCATGAACCTTCACTTCTTTGTTGAACATGGTAACTCGCGGCTCTTTATTATTTGATAACAAACATGCTTCCATGCCCAGTTCTTTTAAATGTGCGAAAAGCTTTTTCGCTTTTTCATCCGCCGGTGCATCATGCATTACCAGCGTATTGTCAATGTCAAAAATGACACCCTTGTATCCTTTTTTTGCGAAATTGTCAAAATCAATGACATAAGTGGAATCTACATATTCCTTTGGGTAAAATGTACGAAACATAAAGTCTCCTTGCTTTATTCTAAAATTTTCTTCAGTTCGTCCATAAATGTATTGACGTCTTTAAATTCCCTGTAAACAGAGGCAAAACGTACATAAGCAACAGAATCCAAATCTTTCAATTTATTCATGATCATCTCACCGATAACCTTGCTCGGGATTTCACGCTCCTCGCGGTTAAAGATTTCAAGTTCGACCTTATCAATCAACGCATTGATATCTTTTGCCGGAATCGGACGTTTATGACATGCCAGAAGTACCCCTGCTTCAATCTTTGCACGGTCATAGGTTTCTCTATTATTGTCTTTCTTGATCACAATCAGTGGAATTGTCTCTACCTTCTCATAAGTTGTGAAACGTTTTCCACATTCATCACACAACCTGCGTCGTCTGATGGAAGAATTATCATCTGCCGGTCTTGAGTCAATCACTCTTGTTGCTTCCTGATTACAAAATGGACATTTCATAAATATTTATCCCCCGATGGTTAGTCTTTAACTAGATAAAGTATAGTACACTTTTTTAGCATATGTCAACCAAAGACCTCTATATGTTGTGTAAGTAATATGTTTCAAAACATATTACCTCTGAATAGTATAAAGCAGGGGGGGATTTTATGCGATTATGTGAATTGCGTGAAAAAGATGTCATTAACATCTGCACCTGTAAGAAAATCGGCTGCGTGGTAGATATCGAGTTCGACAAAAAAAGCTGTCATGCGACAGCTTTAATCGTATCCCAGGGAATTCGCTTTTTCAATCTATTTTGCAATGATGAATTAGTGATTCCCTGGTGCAATATTAAACAAATTGGTCCGGATGTAATTCTGGTAGAAATTCCGGGATAAAATTTAAGCTTCTACGGTTCCGTTCATGTTTCTGATTACAAGTAATGTTGCAATCATAAGAACAATACCAACCGGAAGTGCGATCCATGCTGTTTTTACAAAACCTGCAACAATATAAGTTACGAAAGATACTGCTGCTACTGTAATCGCATATGGAAGCTGAGTATTTACATGGTTGATGTGGTTACTCTGGGCACCTGCACTTGCCATGATCGTTGTATCAGAGATTGGTGAGCAGTGGTCACCGCAAACAGCACCTGCCATACATGCAGAGATTGCAATGATCATCATTGTTTCATTACCGGCAAATGCATCTACAACGATTGGAATAAGGATACCAAAAGTTCCCCATGATGTACCGCTTGCGAAAGCAAGTACACATGCTACTAAGAAAATGATTGCCGGCAGGAAATTCATCAAGCCTTTCGCATAACTGTTAATAAAGTTTGCTACAAATTCTGCTGCTCCAAGACTGTCTGTCATAGCTTTTAAGGACCATGCCATTGTAAGAATTAAAATCGCAGGCACCATTGCTTTGAAGCCTTCCGGAAGACATCCCATGCATTCTTTGAAAGAAAGAACTTTTCTTACCATATAAAGAACGATCGAAATTACAAGGCCAAAGAAGCTTCCGTATGCAAGTCCTACAGATGCATCACAGTTTGAGAACGCTTCAATGATACCTACACCGTCGAAAAAGCCGCCTGTATAGATCATGCCAATAATACAGCATAAAATCAAACAGATTACCGGAATAATCAAGTCGATAACACCGCCTTTTGGATTTCCTGCAACTTCATCATCAAATTTATCTCCTGTACCAGCCGGTGTAGAATGTAAGTCGCCTTTGAGTGCATTTAATTCATGCTGTTTCATAGGACCATATTCCATTTTGGATATAACCAATGTTACCATCATGACGATTGTTAATAATGCATAAAAGTTGTACGGAATTGCACGAATAAATAAAGAAAATCCATCTGCGCCTTCCACAAAGCCTGTTACCGCTGCTGCCCATGACGAAATCGGTGCAATGATACAAACAGGTGCTGCTGTCGCATCAATTAAGTACGCTAATTTGGCACGGGAAACCTTATGCTTATCTGTAACCGGACGCATAACGCTTCCAACTGTTAAGCAGTTAAAGTAGTCATCGATAAAAATTAAACATCCAAGTAAAATAGTGGCAAGCTGTGCACCTACACGGCTCTTAATGTGAGTTGCCGCCCAGCGCCCGAATGCTGCAGAACCACCTGCCTTATTCATCATGCTCACCATAGCACCTAAAATTACAAGGAATACCAGGATACCTACATTATAGCTGTCAGACAGAACTCCGATAAATCCATTCTGAAAAATGTGATTTACAGTACCTTCAAAACTAAATCCAGAATAGAACAGACCTCCTACCAAGATCCCGATGAACAAAGAACTGTACACTTCTTTTGTGATCAATGCAAGTACAATTGCTACCAATGGCGGAACAAGTCCCCAGAACGTAGCATACATAGATGGCACGTACTCTACAGTTTCTTCTGCAGCAAATGCCATCACCGGGCAGCACATAACCATCAGTGCAACTGCGATCATGAGCCCCATGATTTTTTTCATGTTTGCTTTCATTATTTTCCCTCTCTCTCTTTTCGACCAAATAAGTCAAAATATGTATTCAGTTTTACCACTACTTATCGAAAAAATCAATAGAAAATCACCTTTTATTTCACTTTCAAACACTCTTCGCAAGCTTTAATGTATTTTCATACCAATTCTGTCTTTTTACGAACCATAACAGCAGCGTTGAGCTTACCATCCATGTCACCGGATATGCACTAAACACCACATTGATATTCGGGATTACCCGTACCAGACCTTCAATATACACAATACGAAGGATGCACCATGCACCAAGGGTTACTGAC
>ERZ808026.11-NODE-11-length-31136-cov-3.870118_pt1 | contig 31136 bp, 31 predicted proteins | sample MGYA00380182_ERZ808026 | MGnify/ENA primary metagenome ERZ808026 (study PRJEB31490, sample SAMN06133376) | cow dung metagenome | isolation source: H9 | host: cow | place: China: Chengdu | collected 2015-05 ... | reverse complement strand
GATAAATGCTTTTCCAATAATCTGGTCTTCTTTAACATTTCCTACACTTGGATCACGGCTGTCAGAACTGTTATTTCTGTTATCACCAAGTACGAAATATTCATCAGTTCCAAGCTCAATTGGATCTCCTGCAACGCCGGAATACTGCATCACTTCTTTTCCGTAAGATTCGTCCAGCATTTCACCGTCAATGTAAACCATACCATCAATAATTTGCACCGACTCTCCCGGCATACCGATAATACGTTTGATGTAATAAGTCTTCTCCTGATACTGATATGGGAATACAATGATATCAAATCGTTCCGGATCCTTAAACCGATAACTCAGTTTATCAACGATCAGATTGTCCCCATCCTCCAATGTAACGTTCATAGAATCCCCATTTACATGAGTTCTCTGTCCTACAAACTGAACAAAAAGAAAGGTCACTGCTACCACCGCCAGCAAATAAACTGCTGTACTTAAAATTTCTCTTTTCCAGGAAAATTCCTTTTCTTCCGCTTTTTCTTTATCAAGGTCGATGATGTCAAGCTCAATCTCTTCCAGATCCTCAACCTCATCTAAATCAATTACTTCTTCTAATTCTGTGTCTTTTTTTCTTTTATCAAACATTTGCTGTCTCCCAAAGTAATGTCTTTTCAGTATTTCGTACCAACACTCTACTATATTACTCATTTACCTGTGGGAATTCAAGAGTTAATTTCCCCAGTCTTCCGCTTCTGAAATCATCCATCAGGATATTTGCCGCTTTGGAAATATCAAGTTCATTTCCCTTTAACAGGCACGCACGAACTCTTGCAATTTCTTCCAGAACCTTCAGCGGCTCTTCCTGTTTTTCAATCTGATAGCGTTCACAGATCACTTCCGGGAAATGTTCCTCTAAAAGCTTGATCAACTCAACAGAAAGCTCATCAATATTTAAAATCTCGTCATTGACAGAGCCAAGCATCGCAAGCTTCACCCCTACTGCCTGATCTTCGAACTTTGGCCATAAAATTCCCGGTGTATCAAGAAGTTCCACCTGTTTATTTAAACGAATCCACTGGGCTCCCTTGGTAACCCCCGGCTTATTTCCGGTTTTGGCTGCTGCTCTTCCTGCGAAGCTGTTAATAAATGTAGATTTTCCCACATTTGGAATTCCAACTACCATGGCACGAATTGGACGGTTTAAGATACCGCGCTTTCTGTCTCTTTCAATTTTTTCTTTACAAGCTTCCATGATCGTCGCAGAAATCTGCTTCATCCCTGCACCGCTTCTTGAATTAATCTTTACTACAAAATATCCTTTATCTTCAAAATATTTTGTCCATAAGGCATTTCCTTTTTCACTGGCAAGGTCCGCCTTATTTAACAAAATTAATCGAAATTTATTTTTTCCAAGCTCATCAATGTCCGGATTTTTACTGGACAATGGCGCTCTTGCATCTACCAGCTCTATTACAAGATCAATCAATTTGATATTTTCCTGCATCATGCGCTTTGCTTTGGTCATATGACCAGGATACCACTGAACCTGCATCGTTCTTCCTCCTTACTCTATCTTTCCAAAATTATCTCCCATGGTAGCATTAAACCATGCTTTGGAGGCAATATCCTGTTTTCTGATATTACCAATTTCCGCATTTCTGCTATCTTCACTGGCATTGCGATGATCTCCCAGAACAAAAAATTCATCTTCGCCCAGTTCGATTTCTTCTTCAGCAGTTCCTGCGTATTCCATCTTGTCAAATTTAATGTCTTCTACAAGAACTTCTCCATTAATATAAATAAATCCATCTATGACCTGAATGGTTTCTCCCGGCAGCCCAATGACACGCTTAATATAATAATGAGAGTTTTCATTTCCATTTGGCTTAAAAACTATCAGATCACCGCGTTTTGGATCCGTCAACTTATAGATCAGACGATTTGTCAGCACTCTGTCTCCGCTGGCCAGTGTAGGCTCCATAGACTGCCCCACATTACTTGTCATCACACCAAAATTCACAACCAGAAGACATGCAATGAAAAAAGCCAGCACAAGCTCTGCCGCCCAGACAAAAGCTTCTTTAATAATATTATAATTAATTCTTTTCTTTCTTTTTCGAAATGTTAAGCCTGCCATCTTTTCTCCTCAAATGATAACATCTTAGAACGAAAACGGGGACAGATGCGTATGCATTTGTCCCCAGAAATCATTATCTTACTAATTCTTTTACCTTAGCAGCTTTACCTACGCGATCTCTTAAGTAGTTGAGTTTCGCACGTCTTACTTTACCGTAACGAACAACTTCAATTTTTTCTACGTTTGGAGAGTGTAATGGCCAAGTTTTTTCTACACCTACACCGTTAGAAGATTTTCTAACTGTGAAAGTTTCTCTAGCTCCGCCACCCTGTCTTTTTAATACAACGCCTTCAAATACCTGAACACGTTCGCGGTTACCTTCTTTGATTTTTCCGTAAACCTTAACTGTATCACCTACATGGAATACTGGAACTTCAGCTTTTACCTGAGCTGCTTCGATGTTTTTAATAATGTTATTCATTGTGTGTCTCCTCCTTATTTCCGGATGTTCTTAATACTTCACTATAGTTTACATTTCGCAAACCGGTTCGCTCTCAAAACTTATACGAACACTTGTAACAGAGGACCATCTCTTTCTTATACTCACAACGTATTATATATTATCACTTTCCTGTAAGGATTGCAAGTATTTTTTATCATTTTTTGTGAGATTTGCACTCTCTAAAAGGTCCGGTCTTCTCTCAAAGGTTCTCTTTAAAGACTGCTCTCTTCTCCATTTTTCAATATTCACATGATGGCCGGATAAAAGCACCTCCGGCACCTTCTTTCCATGCCATTCTTCCGGTCTTGTATACTGGGGATATTCCAAAAGATTATCATGAAATGACTCTATTTCGTGAGATGCCTGTTTATTTAAAACTCCCGGCACCAGACGGCTGATGGCATCAATCATCACCATGGAAGGCAGTTCCCCTCCCGTCAGCACATAGTCGCCAATAGACATATAATCGGTTACGATTTCTTCCAGCACACGCTCATCAATACCCTCATAATGTCCGCAAAGGAAAATTAAATCCTCCTCTTTAGAAAACTCCTCTGCATAGCCCTGATTGAATACATTCCCCTGGGGTGTCAGATAAATCACCCGGGGCTTTTTACCAATCTTTTCACAAATATATTCATATGCTCTGTAAATTGGTGCCGCCTGCATCAGCAGTCCTGCACCACCGCCGTAGGTATAATCATCCACCTGACCATGCTTATTCTGGGCAAAATCACGAATATTGATAGCTTCAATGGAAAGAAGCCCATTCTTTACCGCACGTCCGATAATGCTTGTATTCAAACCATCCATGACCATTTCCGGAAATAACGTTAAAATGTAAAAATTCATCTCATTTCCTTCCTAGTCAAACAGTCCCGGCAAAATGTGTACCGTCATCACTTCTTCATCCAGATCCACATCCAAAATGCAGTCTCTGATTGCCGGAAGCAATAATTCCTGTCCGTCTTCTGTTTCAACTACATACACATCGTTGGCACCTGTCTCCATAACTTCTGTCAGATAACCCAGCACCTTTCCATCATCAGTCACAACCTTTAGATCAATTAAATCTGCAACATAATTTTCATTTTCTTCCAATGCAACCGCATCTTCTCTGTGTACCAGAAGATCTTTGCCTTTATATTTTTCAATATCATTAATATTATCAATGCCCTTGAACTTTAAGATCACCAGATTTTTAAAGAATTTCACACCGAAAATTTCTAATTCAATATATTCTCTTCCTGTATCAAGAACAACTTTTTTCAATTTTTTAAAACGATTTACATCATCCGTTGTCGGATAGACCTTTACTTCCCCTCGCACTCCATGAGTTGAGGAGATGACCCCTACTCTTAATAACTGTTCCATAACACTCCTTATGAAAAACATAAGGGGCTTATAATAAGCCCCTTATCACTTTCTACGCTAAAATGTCCACAACTACCTTTTTTGTGTAGTTTGAAGATGCCGCTTTTACTACTGAACGGATTGCTTTCGCAATTCTTCCTGACTTTCCAATTACTTTTCCCATATCGGATGGAGCCACACGAAGTTCTACTACGATTACTCTTTCCTTTTCAGTCTGTGTTACAACAACCTCATCTGGATTTTCCACGAGTGCTTTTGCAATCACTTCAACTAAATTTTTCATGATTTCCCCTCCAAGTGGGCTGTTTCCAAATAAGCTGTTACTTATTTTTCGATACCAGCTAATTTGAAGATTTTACCAACAACTTCTGTTGGCTGAGCACCGTTTGCTAACCATCTCTTTGCAGCTTCTTCGTTTACGTTGAATGTGCTTGGATCTGTGTTAGGATTGTATGTTCCGATTTCTTCGATAAATCTTCCATCTCTTGGAGATTTAGAATCTGCTACGATAATTCTGTAAAAAGGAGCTTTTTTCTGTCCCATTCTTCTTAATCTGATTTTAACTGCCATTTTGTTCACCTCATAAATCTGTTTCTCAAACTACGAACGTTCGAGAAAATCAGCCTTTCTTATTTTTTGTATTGTTAATTTATTTGTTAAAAAGGAAGCTTTCCAAACATTCCTCTTTTACCACGTTTACCGCCCATCATTCCAGGCATCTGTTTCATGAGCTTTCTGCTCTGTTCAAACTGTTTCACCAATCTGTTTACTTCACTGATATCAACTCCGGCACCTTTCGCAATTCTGCGTTTTCTGGATGGATTTAAAATATCAGGATTTCTTCTTTCCTTTGGAGTCATGGAAAGGATGATCGCTTCAATTCGAGCCATTTTCTTCTCATCTATGGCATCTTCAAGCTGCTTCATCTGTGCTCCGCCAATCCCCGGCATCATCCCAAGGATACTGGTAAGGCCTCCCATTTTCTTCATCTGATTCATACTTTCCAGGTAATCATCGAATCCGAACTGGTTCTTTTTCATATTTTCCATCATCTGTTTGGATTTTTCTTCATCCAATTCCTCTGATGCTTTTTCAATTAATGTAAGGACATCACCCATACCTAAGATACGAGAAGCCATTCGTTCCGGATAGAACTGTTCCAGATCAGAGAGCTTTTCTCCCATACCAACGTAAAGAATCGGTTTCCCTGTGACAGCACGAATGGAAAGTGCCGCACCGCCTCGCGTATCACCATCTAACTTTGTTAAGATGACACCATCGATACCAACTTTTTCTTCAAAAGTATTGGAAACATTCACAGCCTCCTGACCAGTCATACCATCCACCACAAGAATGCTCTGGTCTACATTTAATTCTCTCTTAATGTTCTGCAGCTCTTCCATCATGTTTTCGTCAATCTGGAGTCGACCTGCGGTATCTAAGATAAGAATGTTATGCCCTTTATTTTTGGCATGTTCATAAGCTGCTTTCGCAATATTTACAGGATTGTGACCATCTCCCATGGAGAATACTTCAACGCCCTGTTTTTCCCCATTGACCTGCAGCTGCTTGATCGCAGCCGGACGATACACGTCACAGGCAACAAGAAGTGGTTTCCACTTATTGCTTTTCTGTTTTAACTTTCCTGCAAGCTTTGCTGCTGTAGTTGTCTTACCGGCACCCTGAAGCCCCATCATCATAAGAACTGTAACTTCATTGGATGGTCTTAACTTTAATTCCGTTGTTTCGGAACCCATCAGCTTTACCATCTCTTCGTTTACAATTTTAATTACCATCTGGCCCGGTGTTAAGCTCTTTAAAACTTCTTCGCCAACCGCTCTCTCCTGTACGGATTTCACGAACTGTTTCACGACTTTGAAGTTTACATCGGCTTCCAAAAGGGCAAGCTTGACTTCTTTTAAGGCTGCTTTTACATCCTCTTCTGTCAGACGTCCTTTGTTGCGTAAACCTTTGAATACGTTTTGTAATTTTTCTGATAAACTATCAAATGCCATGTATTATAATTCCTCTAAAATCTCCGCTGCATAAGCTTTAATCTCCTGCAGCTGCTTTTTAGGCTCTTTGGAAACTTCTTCCGTCAACTGCTCGATTTTCTGGATCTTACCTTTGATATTGTAAAATTTTTCGACCAGTTTCAGTTTTTCCTCGTAACCTTCCAGCATCTTCTGACATCGTTTGATTAAGTCATGAACGCCTTGTCGGCTGATTCCGTGGGCTTCTGCTACTTCACTCAAAGAACAGTCATCTAAAACGACTTCTTCGTAAACCTCTTTCTGATGAGCTGTTAAAAGCTCCCCGTAGAAGTCATAGAGAAGTGTCTGTTTTAAGATATCATCCATGTCATTCACCTACTTCTTTCAGCATCCTAGGGTATATTACTACAAGGAAAAGAGGGTGTCAAGTATTTTTTCTTGACACCCGTGAAATATTTTTTATCCTTCTGTAAAATCCATCCACCCGGATGGTGTAGATTGCTCATCGCCCTCATACACCATTGGTAATAATAAACAGCCGCCTTCATACCCAACATTGGCATTGTACGCATCAATGCTTATTCCTGGATGTACCTATGAAGCGCCTCTGTATCATTAATTTTAAAGTTATCAACTTTCCAGCCATTTAACATATTGACAACACAAATCTCGCCCTCTATCGTAAACTCTTTCGTCTCACCATCTTTTTCCTTTGTCAGAGTAGCGGTATAAAGATAATCGACGACATCCTTATCACCATTTACCACTTCAGTTAAAACAGCATTTACAAAACGAATCTGCACACCAGCCTGTTCTGCATACTCTTCTACTAATGTATAGTATCCCTGTTCCTCCATAGATTGCAGACATTTTTCTGTAGCCTTATCTGCAACTAGATTTAAATATGGAAAATCGTCGCCGGATTCCAAATATGCCGCATATCTTCCCGGAATGGAAGTCAGCAGATTGTACATGAAATTCTTTGCAGCCATTTCACTGTTTGTGGAACTATATTCCGGAGAATTATAAAAACTTATGGTTTGAATATCTTTCGTTCCATCAGTTGCAACACATACATCAATCACACAGGTCGCATCTTCATAAGACCTTATCCACTCATATCGATGCTTATAATATAGTTCTTTCTCCTGCTGATACTCTGTATGAATCGATGAAATTTCGTAGCTTTCAATAAAATCACCATACACCATTGATTGATCTTCAAAGCCATACAGAAGTGTGGCAAAGGTTATGATATCTTCCCATTTTTCTTCCGGCAGATAAACAGTGGCTGCACCGGAATGCAGATACGGAACCAGCGTGATCCCTAAAAATCTTTTATCACCATCTTCACTGCTGGTAATTCCCATAATAAATCTGTTCTCTTCATCGCGAATATCCACAGACGTTTTAATTTCTGAATCGTACTCCTCTTCTGTCACCATCCCCGGCAGGTCTGCCTGAGCAAAAATAGGTTCCACGACTTCTTTGGTCAACGGATACCTTGCCCCTGACTCCTCTGCTATTACGCTTGTTTCGTAGATTTCACCGCCCTTCGGACTGCTTAAGCAGCTGATTGCCACAACAATGATCACTGCAATAACTGCTGCTGATACCCAGAATACCGGCTTCTTATAATTCAATAGATTTTTCATGCGAACTTTCACATCACTTTCTCCAAAAGCAACCGGATTTCCTACGAAATGATTCTTTGAAGATGCCAGTTCTAACAAGGATTCACAATAGTTTTTCTTTTCTTCATTTCCAAGTTCCCCAATGACCGCTTCGTCACATGCCATTTCCATATCCCGCTCCAGCAGACGATAAGCCAGCCATACAAAGGGATTAAACCAATGGGTCACAACCGCTATGTAAAACAGCACTTTTAAAATATGGTCTTTTCTTCGGATATGCATATTTTCATGCATCAGTACATGGGATAACCTGGGTTCCTTTAAAGAAAACGGTAAATAAATTTTAGGCTTTACAATTCCTGTCACAACCGGAGTAATGGTTTCGCATCGATAAACCTGTTCTCCCAGGTCTTTATCCGGTACTGCCTCTCCTGTCCATTTGCGAAATCTGTACAAATTCCATGCGGTATAGAAAAGCATCACAACCATTCCTGCAATCCATATCCCTGCTCCAACTGCCATAGCAATTTGCAGGGGATTTACCGAGGCTCCAACCTCCGGTGTAAAATTCTGCTCCAAAACACGATTTACCGAATTGTCAATTACCTCGATTTCGCTCCATATGGATTGATTCTGCACCATCATAATATTACTTGGAATGGGTTCCGGAATATCCGGCTGTCCAATCACCAGTGTAGGAATCGTAAACGGACACAAAAGTCTTACCAGCACCACTACCCATAAAATACATGTGTATTTTTTCGGTAATTTCTTAAAAAGCAATCTGACCAAAAGGACAACTGCAATGGCAACTGCCCCGGTAAAGCTCATATTCAACAATTTCAGGAAAATATCTGTTAAATTCATACCTTCGCCCTCCCTTTAATCCTTCTCAAATTCATCCAACATTTGGCGGAGCTCTTTTAATTCTTTATCTGAGATTTTTTTATCTTTTAAGAAGGCAGCCAGAAAGCCCGGCAGAGATCCTTCAAAGGTTTTGTCAAGAAACTGTCTGCTTTCCGAATATTGGATTTGTTCTTTTGTATAAAGCGAGGTTACGACACCATCCTCATTTTTCAGGATTCCTCTCTCGCAAAGGCGTTTCAGCACGGTATAAGTGGTGGTTCGCTTCCATTCCAATTCTTCATTACACAATCCTATGAGTTCTTTCACAGAAACCGGTTCTTTCTCCCATACAATACAGGCAAATCGATATTCGCTTTCAAAAATTTTAGGTATTTCCATCACTGCACCTCTGTTTGTCTAATCTATTAGTCAACTTTAGTCTAACACATTAGACAAGCAATGTAAATTACTACTTTTTATTTTTAACAAAAAAACATCCATAGAACAGTTTCTATCCTACTGTCCTACGGATGCCTGTAAATCATTTATGATCTATACATTATGAAAACTTTCTTATTTTTAAGTAGATACCTCTGTCATCTGCAATTTTTTGACAAGCCTCAATTTCTTCTTTTGGGAGCACATCCACAATAGAAAGCTGCGTGTGTGAAAAAGCTTCCTGTGCAAGAGATGCAAATTCCAGTAATGCAGGAAATGCATTTTCAAACTGAGGTCTTGTTACCTTCTGATATTTTTCTGCAGTAGGTGCATTCAGGCTGATGGATACACTGTCTACTACCTTTGCAAGCTCCGGCACTATATTACGCTTATGGTACAGGTTGCCCAGACCATTGGTGTTCAAGCGCACCTTAATACCATATTTTTCCTTTGCATAGGCTGCACTGGCAAGCAAATTGTCCAATGCACAGGTAGGCTCACCGTAGCCACAGTAAACCAGTTCCTCATAACCCGTAAAATCAAATGCATCCATTGCTGCTTTAATTTCTTCCAATGTAGGCTCTTTTTTGAACCACAGATTGTCTGCTTCTCCTACACTGTCTTTATGAGTACGGATGCAAAACTCACAGCTGCAGTCACAGCGATTGGTAATATTCGCATATACCTGATTCTTGTATGTGTATAAAATATCTGCCATAAAATCTATTCCTTTCCTATAAAAAACTAAATCAAACGATTCTTGATATGTGCTTTATCTAACGCGTGTCCCAGTATCACAAAAAATACCGCACTTCCGCCGGACTGAATCAGGCTTTGAGACATGGATACAAAGAGCACAGACCAGCTTCCGAACAAAATATATTCCGCCAAAAAGTAACCGAATCCGGAGATAAAATATGCCAATACAGTGGCAAACACATTCCAAGGTGTCACAATTTTGGCTGATTTATTACTAAAAGGAAGCACGATCAACATTTTTATAATGATGGTAGCAGGTGCCCACATCGGTGCAGTCAGCAGATCCGCCATGCCGCCGCCGATTGCCGCTGCCGCAAGGGCATATGGTCGAGGCAGCAATACTGCTGCTAAATAAATCAAAGAATCTCCAAAGTGAAGGTACCCTCCATTCATACCTACCGGAACATGACATATATAAGCTGTCATAATCGTAATCAATGCCGCCATGAGGCCTGTCATAGTAAGATATCTGACCTTTGTCAGGCTTGCTTCTCCTTTTTTCATAACACCGCTGTCCTTTTCATCCATAATAGTTTTCGCAAACATTCACAGTACCTCCTTATAATAACCTTGATAAATATTTTTCGAAATTAACTCCATGGTTTCGAGGAATTCCTTCTCTGGCAGCTTCCTCAATTGCTTCCTGTATAAAATAAACAGCTTTCTCCACGGCTTCCGAAACTGACAGCCCTTTTACGAGAGAACCGCAAATAACAGATGCAAACAAGTCCCCTGTTCCTGAAAATCCCATTCCTGTATATGGAGTTTCCATATAAAAACATTGATCCTCTGATACTGCCAGATTACCGATATAATCCTTTTTCTCTTTCTCCCTAAGGATTCCCGTTACGATTATCGTCTGTGGCTTCTTCGCCTTTGACACGATCTTTTCGCAAAGACTTTTTATCTGATCGATATAGTTCTCCTCCTGCCTGCATGCAACGACTGATTTATAATCTACATCTGAAAGAAAACATAACTCTGTCAGATTCGGGGTAATCACATCTGCCATCCGGGAAAGCTTTCTCATCCCTTCAAGGAACTCACTATTTACCATGCTGTAAAACTCACCATGATCTCCCATAACCGGATCAGCCAGGTACAGTGTGTCTTTTTCCTGAAACTGCTCCAGAAAATGCATTACCTTTTCAATCTGCAAAGGGCTGGCAAGATATCCCGAATAAATCCCATCAAAGGATACCTCCATCTTTTTCCATTGGTTTGTAAAATGATCCATCCGATCCGTAAAATCGTCACAATATAATTCACCAAAACCTGTTTGGGCTGTTAATACAGCTGTGGGAAGGGGGCACGCCTGCATCCCCATCACAGATATTACCGGAATTGCCGCTGTAAGGGAGCACTTTCCGAATCCAGACAAATCATTAATTAATGCAACTCGTTTCATTCTAAACTATCTCCTGCAATATTTTATATGATTGCTTAAATCTTTCATCCATTAACTTCCTAATGCGCTTTATACTGTAAACAAAAACTGGCCGTGTGTAAACGTCCAGTTTTTTACATTTTTACCATGCCAGTTTTAATTGACAGCAGTGTTCGTCCTAATTCAATTTCATCTTTTTTTAATATTATTAATCGAGTTTCTCTACTTCCATATTTTTAGGAAGAACTAAATTTAATATAATTGACACAACAAATACAACTGCTACAACATTTGCAGAGAATACCGACTGAATTACTTCCGGAAAAATTCCCCATAATCCGATTTCGCTGGCTGCTGTAAATCCAATACCAATTGAAAGTGATAATGCTGCAATTGTAATGTTTCTCTGTGTAAACCCTGCTTTCGCAAGCATTTCAATACCGGACACCATGATTGTACCAAACATCATAATTGTACATCCACCTAATACCGATTCCGGTAAAGAAGCAAAGAAATTGCCAACTGGCGGTAATAACCCTGCTAAAATCATACATCCTGCACCAGTTGCAATTGTAAATCTGTTTACAACTTTTGTCATATTGATCAAACCAACATTCTGAGAGAATGATGTTACTGGTGGGCATCCAAATAATGCTGAAATTACAGAAGCATATCCATCACATGCCAATGAACCTGAAATTTCTTCCGATGTAATGTCTCTGTTCAATCCACCGGAAACCATGGCTGTAGTATCCCCGATTGTTTCTGCAGCAGATACCATAAAAATAATTGCTACAGAAAAAATTGCTCCAATGTGGAACTCTGGTGCATATGGAAGAATCTTAGGTAACGATACAACTCCTTCTGAGAAAATTACTGACAAATCAACTTTTCCCATAGGAATTGCTGCAATATATCCAACTACTAAGCCGGCTAATACAGATAACTGTTTCAAATAGCCTTTTGCTAAAATATTCCATCCAAGACATACCGCTAATGTAATGGTACCTAATAACAAATTCGTTGCAGAACCAAAATCTTCAGCATATCCACCGCCAAAGGATCTCGCACCTACTGTCAGCAGGGAATATCCAATTGCTGTTACAACTGTTGCTGCAACGATTGGGGAAATAATCTTTCTCCAATATTTTGCAAAGAGACCAAGTGTCCCTTCAAAAACACCACCACAGATAACTGCACCAATTACCGCTGGATAACCGTAATTCGCAGCTACTGTAGAAAGTACTGTTACAAAGGTAAAACTAACCCCCATAACGATCGGAAGTCTTGAACCGACTTTCCATAACGGAAATAACTGAATTAATGTTGCAATTCCCGCAATAAACATCGCATTCTGTAAAAGAATTGCAATCTCCGCCTGGGAAAGTCCACCTGCCGCTGCAATGATTGTAATTGGTGTTAAGTTTGCTACAAACATTGCAAGAATATGCTGTAACCCAAATGGTACTGCTTTTAATACAGGCACTCTTCCATCCAACTTATAAATGTTTTTTACACTACATTCTTTTGTGTTCATTTTTTACCCTCTCATATTTAATCTTTTGTTCTGAAATCATTTCATCTATTATTTAAGAAAACAAATCCTGATACAATTTTTTAGCATAATTATCTGTCATTCCGCTGATATAATCAGTAATCATCAAAATCCTTAAATACATTCTTTCCTGCTCTGTTTTTCCCTGAGCTTCATCATGATACATGGATTTATAAAAATTTGATACGGTATCAATGGTTCTCTTTTCGATAAAACTCATTTTATATCCGGTATCATACAAAATTGCCGCCGGCATAAACTGGCTCATCAGAGAGTGGATGACTCTGCGGCCGTATAATTCTGTTCTGGTTTTTATGGAGCTTGTATAAATATAACGCTCACTCAGATGTGCGATCATCTGCGTCAGACATTCTGAAGCAGTATTTTTAAATAAATCTCCTTTGTAATTTCCTTCCATGATCTCCATATAATGCTCTACAAAGACATCTCCGGCTTCTTTGATCATGATTTCCTTCATACACTGATTCCATCTTTGCACACTGGTCAATTCTGGCTTTCTCTTATTTCTGGTGATTTCTTCCTGATACAGCTGGTGTAATAAAGAAATACGGGCCGTAACCTCTTTTTCTACTTTCTGATCTTTTTCCATCTTCTCCATGTATTGTTCAAATACTCTGCAAATCTGATGAAAACTGATAACTTTTTTTACCATTGCATCTTCCAGATCGGATGTTCTGTAAGCAATATCATCTGCTGCCTCCAAAAGATAGGACAAAGGATGTCTGCAGCCATTCATCCCTGTCTTTAGATCAATCTCTCTAAAAAGTTGTTTCTCTGAATGATAATATCCAATTTTCTTATAACCAACCACATTTTCCTGTTTCAGCATTTCTGAACAGATCGGGTACTTGATAATGGAGCCCAATACTGCATAGGAAAGATTAAATCCATTGGTTTCTCCCAGATAAGGTGTTTTAGACAATAATCGCAGAGACTGTGCATTTCCTTCGAACATGTACAAATCCTCCAATTGTCCTTCTGTCAGAAAATCCGATACTCTGATTTCTCCCAGCCTTAAATCCTTAACATTATTTTGGAACCATTCCCTGATTGCATATTCTCCAAAATGACCAAATGGTGGATTCCCAATATCATGGATCAGTCCGGCACAGAGCAGCACATCAGAAAAATCCTTTGCTGTATGATTTTCGAACCACTCATCTACATGAAGTTCCTTTAATCTGTTAAATACATACTCTCCCAGTTTTTTTCCAATAGCAGAAACCTCCAAGGAATGTGTAAGACGCGTTCTCACATAATCATCATCCTCCAAAGGAAATACCTGCGCCTTATCCTGCAGTCGTCGAAACAAGGTACTGCAAATGATCGTATCGTAGTCATTTGTGTCCAACAATTCAAAACTATCGTCTCTCTTTATAAATTGTTCCTTCGTTAATAAATTATCCCAATTCATTTTCAATCACTCCTAAAAACTTCACTTCACATAAAAGATTGTACAAACCATCCTCTGATAAAATACCTCTTTTTAAATCATTTGGAAGTTCTCCGCGTTCATCACACTCATAATCCTGAAGCCACAAATCACTTTCATAGTAATCGATAAGCTCCTGCAGTTTTTCCCGAATTTTAACATCATTTTGTATCAAATTAGGATTAGAATTTACTGCCTCTGTAACTTCATCAAAATATTGTTCCATTTTTTGTATCCTGATTATGTTTTCTGCCAATTCATGGTCTGGCTCCTTATAATACACCATTCTTTTATCCTGCGAAATAGCCTATCTAAATTTCTATGTTTGTTATTTTACCATGCTAAAGTACTTTTGAAAATGTAAATTATAAAATCTTAATAAAAGAGTTATGCACTGCCCAAAATTTCTCTTTTTCTTGATTTATTTGTCTGCCACAACAAACTTTTTTCTTATACGCCTATGTGACATAAAACTGACGTTCTCGCAACATAAAACTAATGTTCTCACAACATAAATCACCCTCTCACAACACAAAATCACTGACACCGCGACACAAAAAGCCCCGGAGCATATGCTCCGAGGCCAAAAACACTTCATCCCGACTCGAGAAAATCTTCAATTTTCCCTCGTTGACGCTTCGCGTCATGTTACATATTTACACGAATCACTCTTGGTCTGTATCCGCGCTGATCCAGTGCATTCACAATCTGTTTTTTGTGCTCTGTACCAAAGGCTTCGATAGTAATCTTTAACTCTACCGCTGAGCTTCTGTTGGTACTTACAAACTGGTTATGATCCAGCTTGATTACGTTTCCGCGTTCTTCTGCGATAATGGAAGCAACGCTTACCAACTCACCTGGCTTATCCGGCAGAAGAACAGATACTGTAAAGATTCTGTCTCTCTGGATGAGACCGTGCTGTACAACAGAAGACATGGTGATGATATCCATGTTACCGCCACTTAAGACAGATACAACCTTTTTACCCTTGAAATCAAGATGCTTTAATGCTGCAACTGTCAACAGACCGGAATTTTCTACCACCATCTTATGGTTTTCTACCATGTCAAGAAATGCAACAACCAGCTCATCATCTTCAATTGTGATAATACCGTCTAAGTTTTCCTGTAAATAAGGGAAAATCTTTTCCCCAGGAGTTTTTACTGCTGTACCATCAGCCACTGTGCTGACAAATGGAAGGGTCATAATTCTTCCTGCTTTAAAGGACTCTTCCAGACAGTTTGCTCCAGCCGGTTCCACACCGATAACCTTAATGTTTGGATTCAGCATTTTTGCAAGTGTGGATACGCCTGTTGCAAGTCCGCCGCCGCCAACCGGTACAAGAATGTAGTCTACCAGCGGAAGCTCCTGAATGATTTCCATAGCGATGGTTCCCTGTCCTGTTGCGACTGCCAGATCATCAAATGGATGAATAAAGGTAAGACCTTCTGCCTCTGCTAACTGATAAGCATATTCACATGCTTCGTCATAAACATCTCCGTGAAGAATCACCTCCGCACCATGACTTTTTGTACGTTCTACTTTCATTAATGGTGTAGTTGCAGGCATTACAATTTTCGCTTTACAGCCGAATTCTTTCGCCGCATAGGCAACACCCTGGGCATGGTTACCGGCAGATGCAGTAATCAATCCTTTTGCTCTTTCTTCCGGTGTCAGTGTGCTGATTTTATAGTATGCACCACGAATTTTGTACGCACCTGTGTGCTGTAAATTTTCCGGTTTAAAGTAAACCTTGTTTCCTACCTGCTGTGATAAGCTTTTGCTGTATAACAGCTTTGTTTCTTTGGCAACACGTTTGACAACGTCATATGCCTCTTCAAATTTTTCCAGTGTAAGCATTTCATTTATCCTCATTAAAAAATTATTTACGCCTCTACATTAAAAAGCGCATTTACGAATTCATCAGAATCAAACTTCTGCAGATCGTCAATACTTTCGCCGACGCCAATGTATTTGACAGGCACACCCAGTTCAGACTGAATTGCAACTGCGATACCGCCCTTAGCTGTTCCGTCAAGCTTTGTTAAAACAATTCCCGTTACATCTGTAACTTCCTTAAACTGTCTCGCCTGTTCCAGTGCATTCTGTCCTGTAGTTCCGTCAAGAACGATCAGTGTTTCCTTGAATGCATCCGGATATTCCCGATCAATGATCTTATTGATCTTACGAAGCTCTTCCATTAAATTCTTTTTATTGTGAAGTCTTCCTGCTGTATCACAAAGAAGAACATCCGCTTTTCTTGCTTTTGCAGCCGCAACTGCATCATATACAACCGCTGCCGGGTCAGCACCTTCCCCGCCGTAAATAATATCTACACCGGCTCTGTTTGCCCACTCTGTCAGCTGTTCACTGGCTGCCGCACGGAATGTATCGGCTGCACCTAATATAACCTTCTTACCCTGATCCTTTAACTTTCCTGCCAGTTTTCCAACAGTTGTGGTCTTTCCAACGCCGTTCACGCCAATCACAAGCACCACACTCTTTTCATGCTCGAAACGATAAGCAGTTTCTTCCACTCTCATCTGCTCTTTGATGCTGTTGATCAACAGTTCTTTACATTCTGAAGGTTCTTTGATGTGCTGTTCTTTTACTTTTTTCTTTAAATTCTCAATAATTGACGTTGTGGCATTAATCCCAATATCGCCCATTACCAGAATTTCTTCGATTTCATCGTAAAAATCGTCGTCGATAGAAGAAAATCCATGAAAAACTGCGTCAATTCCGGCGACAATGTTGTTTCTTGTCTTTGACAGGCCCTCTGCCAGTCGTTTAAAAAATCCTTTTTTTTCCTCTGCCATTTCTTCTCCTCCTATAATCTTTCTACGCTAAATCGTCTGCAATCAGATTTACAGATACTAAGGCGGACACACCTTTTTCCTGCATGGTGATACCATACAAACGATCCGCTGCTGCCATTGTACCACGTCTGTGGGTAATTACAATGAACTGGGTATTTTTTGTCAATTTATGTAAATAATTGGCAAAGCGGCCCACGTTGGAGTCATCCAGCGCAGCCTCAATTTCGTCTAACAGACAGAATGGTGAAGGTTTTAAATTCTGAATTGCAAACAATAATGCAATGGCTGTCAATGCCTTTTCCCCACCTGACAGCTGCATCATATTCTGCAGCTTCTTTCCCGGTGGCTGGGAAATGATACGAACACCGGTTTCCAATATATTTTCCGGATCGATCAGCTCCAGTGTACCTTTACCTCCACCGAACAGCTCCTTAAATGCCTTGTCAAATTCCACCTGAATCTTGGCAAACATTTCCGCAAACTGCTTCTTCATGCCCTCATCAAGCTCTGAAATGATATTTTTCAGCAGCTGCTCTGCTTCCACAAGGTCATTACGCTGCTTGTTCATAAACTCATAGCGTTCAGATACTTCCTTGTAATCTTCAATGGCATTCATATTGACATTGCCAAGCTGTTTGATTTCCTCTTTGATCTTTGAAATGCTTCGTTTCAGTTCCTGACGATCACCAAAGGTTTCATCTCTCATCGGCTCGGCCTCATGATGGGTCAGTTCATATTCTTCCCACATGTAATTGATGAAGTTTTCGCCGGACTCTTCCAGCTTTTCCTTCTGTGCTCCCAGACGATACAATTCTTTATCCAGATCATTAATACGTCCGGACAGCTGTTCTCGCTTGTCAAAGAAATCTTTATTTTTCGTAAGAAGTTCTTCCTTCTTATCTATCAATGCAGCTTTTTCCTTTTCTGCATTTTCGGAAACTCCATTCAGTGCTTCCATCTGTGTCTGAAGCTCTGCAATACCTTCTTCTCGCAGCTTTGCATCACTTGCAGAATGCTCAATTGTCTCATCCAGACTTGTCTCTTCATCCTTCAGACGCTGTAACTCTTCTTCGATACGACGGATATTTTCCTGAACGAATTCTTTTTTCTGCTGGAAGGATGCATCCTGTAAATGAAGCTCTTCTACTTCTGCTTTGCAGTCCATTTCCTTTTCCTGATATTCTGCCAGTTCTTCCTGATATCTGGCAATGCTCATTTCGTTTGCCTTTTCCCTGATATCAGAGCCTTTCAGCTCATCGGCAATCTCCTTACGGTTTGCAGTGATTTCCTGTATCTGGACTTCCAGTTCTTTTAACTCACTACGAAGCTTTGTCAGGCTTTCTACAAATTCCTGCTGCTTTTGTTCATAAAGATTTAACTGCATTTTGGCAGTGTTCTGTTTGACAAATTTTCTGGAAAGCTTTTCACTTACTTCATCCAATGTGGCATAGCAGGCCGCACGCTTTGCTTTTGTGTCTTCCACCTGCTCTTTGCGTTCTTCCAGCTCTGAAGATAACTGTTTGACACTTAATTCCAGTTCTTCGATTTCTCGACGGCGGCCTAACAGATTACTATTATTCTTAAATGCACCACCTGTCATGGAACCGCCCGGATTTAAGGATTCACCCTCCAGGGTTACAATTCGAAGTGACTGGTCATATTTTTTCTGCAATGCAATGGCATTGTCGATATGGTCAACCACCAGCGTTCTGCCAAGCAGATATTTGGCAAGCACAGAAAATTTATCTTCTGTACTGACCAATGTATGGGCGACACCGATGACACCTGTTTCCTTCAGCACATTTTCTTTATTGAAAATGTTATTGCCTTTGATGGTTGTCAATGGCAGGAATGTTGCACGTCCAAGCTTATTGGCCTTCAAATACCCAATCATGGACTTTGCAGTTTGCTCATTGTCGGTAACGATATTCTGAATGCTTCCTCCAAGGGCTGTTTCAATGGCAATCTCATAGTTTTTCTCTACCTTAATCAAATCTGCCACAACGCCCAAAATTCCGCTTCTGCTCTTTTTCTGCTCCATGACCTTACGGATAGAGTTTCCATAACCATCATAGCGCTCTGTCAAATTCTTTAAAGACTCCAGACGGGAGGCTTCTCTATGGTACGCACTCTGCCCCACTTCCAGCAAATGATTTAACTCTTTTAAGCATTTTACATGTCCTTCGATTTCCTGCTCAATGGCAGATTTGCGGTCGCTGTATCCTCGAATCACGGCATTTACTTCTTCAAATACCTTCTTAGCTTCTGCAAGTCCTGTTGCATTTTCATTTTCTTCCGTCTTAATTCCAAGAATCTTAGAGCTTACTTCCGCTTTACGAATCTGAACCTGTTCAAGCATGGTATCGTAACGCTGAATCTTTCCCTTCGTAGATGCCTTTTCATTTAACAGCTGAATGATTTCATTCTTACAATATTCAATACTGTGATTTAAGTCGAAAATTCTCTGCCGAACATCTTCCAGATGATCCTCTGCTTCTGCAAGGACCTCTTTCATATCTGAAAGCTGCATATCCAGCTTATATTTTTCCCTTAAAAAATCTTCTTTCTGACCTTCTTTTTCTTCAGTTTCACGAAGAATCACTTCTTTACGGCTCTTCAAATGCTTGTCATTGCTAAGGGCCGAATGATTCTGCGCCTTTAATACCGCAATCTGACCTTCATACTGCTTTTTCTGCAATGCGTTTTCAGTCAGTAATGTTTTCTTTGCTTCGATACCTTCATTTAAGCCTTCGATTTCTTTTTCGATATGTTCATATTCTAATTTACAATTTTCATAAGCTTTCTTAGAATCTTCAAAATCATTCTGCACAATGAGTGTTTTTTCTTCCAGATCTTTCTGGGCCTGCCTGATGCGTTCCATTTCCATCAAAAAAAGATTCACATCATAGGTTTTCAAGGCATCTCGTTTTTTCAAATATTCTCTTGCAGTTTCAGACTGTCTCTTTAAGGGTCCCAACTGTTTTTCAAGCTCTGTTAAGATATCATTCACACGCAGCAGATTCTGCTTTTCTTCTTCCAGCTTCTTTTCTGCGCTCTTTTTTCTCTTTTTATATTTTACAATCCCTGTAGCCTCGTCAAAAAGCTCTCTGGCTTCTTCCGGCTTAGTACTTAAAATCTTATCAATCTGACCCTGCCCGATGATGGAATAGCCCTCTTTACCAATACCGGTATCATAGAACATTTCCTGTACATCCTTTAAACGACAGACCGTACCATTGATTAAATATTCACTTTCTCCGGAACGATACAGACGTCTGGCAACGGTTACTTCCTCATAGTCTACCGGAAGCTGCTTATCCGCATTATCCAGTGTAATGGCAACAAAGGCATACCCCTGTGGTTTACGGCTCTCTGTCCCGGAAAAAATAACATCCTGCATGTTGGAACCACGCAGCTGCTTCACGCGCTGCTCCCCAAGTACCCAGCGTACCGCATCGCCAACATTACTTTTCCCACTGCCATTTGGCCCTACAATGCCGGTAATTCCGTTATGAAAGTCAAATACAATCTTATTGGCAAAAGATTTAAATCCGTGTACTTCAATACTCTTTAAATACATATATTCCTACTTTTCGCGTTTTAATTTCATGATCGCATCATAAGCTGCTGCCTGTTCTGCGGACTTTTTTGATTTTCCTGAACCTTTTCCTGCTTTTCTGTCGCCCACAAAAAGTTCTACCATAAATGTCTTACAATGATCAGGCCCATCTTCTCCGATCAGTTTATAATGAATCGGTTCTGTGGTAATACTCTGCATCATTTCCTGAAATATAGTCTTACTATCATAAAAGAGCTGCTTTTCTTCGATTCCATTCAATACAAATTTTTCAACAAACTCTTTTGCACTAGTAAAACCACCATCTAAATAAATGGCGCCAATCAGCGCTTCCAGTGCATCGGAAGTCACAGAGGCTCTTTCTCTTCCTCCGGTTAATTCCTCGCCTTTTCCCAAATACAGAAAGCTTCCAAGATTAATTTCTTTGGCGCACAAAGCCAGTGTCTGCTCACATACCATGCTGGCACGCTTTCTTGTAGCTTCCCCTTCCGGCATCTTTGGATAATTTTCATATAAATACTCGCTGGTCACAAGCTCAAGTACTGCATCTCCCAGAAACTCCAGACGTTCATTGTTCATCAGTCTGTTCATTTTCTGCTCATTACAAAAGGAGCTGTGGCGCATTGCATGCTCTAAATAGGAAAAATCCGAAAAACGATAGCCGATTTTCTTTTCTAATTCGTTTAATCTTCCCATAATCCTCTCACTTTTCCAAAAGAGAAAAAGCCCCATCCGGGCTTTTTCTCAACCTGTTCTTAAGCGTTAATTACTTTTTCGAGCTGTGATACTGCATCACCAACTGTTTTGATGTCCATTGCAGCTTCATCATCGATTGTAATTTTATACATATCTTCCAGTCTCATAATGATCTGACAAACATCAAGAGAATCCGCACCTAAATCATCTGTAAATGTACTTTCTAATGTAATGTCACTTTCGTCCATGCTAAGTTCGTCAGCGATAACTTCGATAATTTTTTTTGCATTATCTTCCATAATTAACTTCCTTTCTATTCTGCCTTGGCTTCCTGCAGATTTTCTTCAATTTTCTTACTGATTTCCTGCTTTTTGAATGCAATACACTGTAAAATGGAGTTTGTGATTTCCTGTGACTTAGAGCTGCCGTGTGTTTTTACAACAAGTCCCTTTAATCCAAGAAGCGGTGCTCCACCATTTTCAGAGGTATCAAAGGATTTTAATACCTTTTTCATAGATGGTTTCACAAGTGCTCCTCCGATCTTTCCGCGAAGGGTTTCCATCATACCCTTTTTAATGACACGCACCAGAGAACCTGCAACACCTTCATAAAGCTTCAAAATAACATTTCCAACAAAGGCTTCACACACGATCACGTCACATTCTCCCTTGGAAATATCTCTTGCTTCCACGCTTCCAATAAAGTTAATATCTTTGCATTCTTTTAACAGTGGGAATGTCTCCTTTACAAGGGCATTTCCTTTTTCTTCCTCGGCACCGATGTTTACGATACCTACGCGAGGATTCTTCACTCCCATAATGTTTTCCATATAAATGGAACCCATTCTGGCAAACTGTACCAAATGTGATGCTCTGGCATCCACATTGGCTCCACAGTCAATAAGAAGAGAAACTCCCTTTTCTGTAGGAATGAGCGGTGCCAAAGGTGGGCGTTCCACGCCTTTTACTCTGCCCACAAGCAGCTGACCGCCAACTAAGACAGCACCTGTGCTTCCTGCAGAAACAAATGCGTCTGCCTGACCTTCTTTTACCATTTTCATTCCAACAACGATGGATGAATCTTTCTTCTTACGGATTGCCATAACCGGAGGCTCTGCCATCTCAATGATTTCGCTGGCTGGTACGACTGTTAATCGTTCCTTTGGATAAGTATATTGTTCTAATTCCTTATTTATAACCTCTTCCTGGCCAACTAAAAATACACTGATTTCCTGGCTTTTGTTCAGGGCATCTACTGTTCCCTTTACAGTAGACTGTGGTGCGTTGTCACCGCCCATGGCGTCAACGACAATTTTTACTAATTCCTGCACGTAGTTTCCTCCTTTGAAGTGTACTTACCCACTCTCTGTCCTTTATCATACTAAACTTGAAGATATAAATCAATATTTTTCTGACAAACCTGGCAAACCAAGCTGGAAAATCCATAAGATCGTTTTTTCAGAAAACAAAAAAAGACTTATCGATTTTTCGATAAGTCCTGATTGTCATCACATTATTCAGCAGCGATGATTTCTTTCTTGTTGTAAGAGCCACAAGCTTTGCATACTCTGTGAGAAAGCATTAAAGCACCACATTTGTTGCATTTTACCATGTTAGGTACGCTCATTTTCCAGTTTGCTCTTCTTTTATCTCTTCTACCTTTGGAAGATTTATTCTTTGGACAAATAGACATTAGGTTGCACCTCCTCTACCCATTTTACTTAAAGTTATTAAAGATGTCGCGAATTTTGGCCATTCTCGGATCCAGTTCCACAGTATCACATGTACAGCTACTGTGGTTGAGATTAGCTCCGCACTTTTTACAGATGCCCTTGCAGGCCTCTGTACATAAAGTCTTCATAGGCCAGTTCACTAATATCTCACAGTATATCAACTGTTCTGTATCCAAATTATATCCAACTATCAAATTTTCTTCTTCCGATTCCTCCTCTGTATCGTTCTTATCATATTCTCTACAGATTTCCAACGGAATATCTACTGCCACAGGCTGTAAACATCTGTCACATGGAATCTCCAGCGTAACTACTGTTTTACCTACCATCAGAAACTTGTCTGTACCGACTTTGCTGATTGTCAGAGGAAAGCTGCTCTTATTTGTCACCGGGAATGTCCCGAGAGAACATGCAAAAGCATCCATCTCTAAAGTTACCTGTTCAGTTAATCTTTCCTGATCACCGGATAAAAGTTTTGATAAATTGATTAGCATCATAGTCTCCCATTTCGCACTAAGTTATTATACATACTATATCTTGTGTTGTCAACACATAATTTACAACATTTTTCTGTAAAAGTGCCGTAACTTTTTATGCTGAACTGTTATATACACTTTCCTCACCAAAAAGGGGATACGGTCTGTATCCCCTGATCGCCTATTTTGTAATCAAAAACAGATTATTTTACTAAAGCTAAAGTTTCTCTTGCAATTGCAAGTTCTTCGTTTGTAGGAATTACACAAACAGTTACTTTAGAATCCGGTGTAGAGATGATATTGTCTTCTCCACGTTTTTTGTTAGCTTCTTTATCTAATTCGATTCCTAAGAATCCAAGACGAGCTACAACATCTTCACGTACAAGTCCGTCATTTTCACCAACACCTGCTGTAAATGCGATTGCATCAACACCATTCATAGCAGCTACATATGCACCAACATATTTTGCTACATTGTATGTGAATACATCACGCGCAAGCTGTGCTTTGTCGTTTCCTTCTTTTGCTGCGTTTTCAAGGTCACGGAAGTCAGAAGAAAGATCTCCGGAAACACCAAATACACCTGATTTTTTATTTAACATATTTACAAGCTGGAAGACATCCATGTTTTCTTTCTTAGCAAGGAATTCTAAGATTGCCGGGTCGATATCACCTGAACGTGTTCCCATTGGTACACCTTCCAGTGGAGTTAATCCCATAGATGTATCGATGGATTCACCATATTTTACAGCACTGATAGAAGAACCATTACCAAGGTGGCAAACGATAATCTTCATATCTTTAACGTCTTTTCCTAAGAATTCAGCTGTTCTCTTAGATACAAAACTGTGGCTTGTTCCGTGGAAGCCATAACGACGAACTTTGTATTTTTCGTAGTATTCATATGGAAGAGCATACATGTAAGCTTCTTTTGGCATTGTCTGATGGAAAGCTGTATCAAATACACCTACCATAGGTACGCCTGGCATACATTTTTTACATGCATCAACACCGATTAAGTTTGCTGGGTTGTGTAATGGAGCAAGGTCATTACATTCTTCAACTGCTGCAAGTACTTCATCTGTAATAACAACTGAGCAAGCGAATTTTTCGCCACCGTGAACGAGACGATGTCCTACAGCGCCTACTTCGTCAAGGCTCTTGATAACGCCAGTTTTTTCATTTGTTAAAGCATCAAGTACTAACTGGATAGCTTCTGTATGAGTTGGCATTGGAGCTTCTGTTACTTCTTTTTCACCGCCTGCCGGGCTGTATGTAAGTCTTCCGTCGATTCCGATACGTTCGCAAAGACCTTTTGCTAATACTTTTTCTGATTCAGAATCGATTAACTGATATTTCAAAGATGAACTTCCGCAGTTGATAACTAAAATATTCATGATATACAATCTCCTTATAAATACAAATTATTTTTCATTTTTTATTCAGCAAAGCCGCCCCTCTAAAATCTTCGACTCTGCCTTATCGCCTACTGTGCCTGAGCCTGTACAGCTGTAATCGCTACTACACCTACGATATCTTCTGAAGAACATCCACGAGATAAGTCGTTTACCGGTTTTGCGATACCCTGAGTTACTGGTCCGTAAGCTTCAGCTTTTGCAAGTCTCTGAACTAATTTGTATCCAATATTACCAGCATCTAAGTCTGGGAATACTAATACGTTTGCTTCACCTGCTACCGGGCTGTTAGGAGCTTTAGATTTACCTACACTTGGAACGATTGCTGCATCTAACTGCATTTCACCGTCAACCATAAGTTCCGGATGAGCTTCTTTTACAATACGTGTAGCTTCAACTACTTTATCAACGTCAGCATGTTTTGCGCTGCCCATTGTAGAGTGAGAAAGCATAGCAACTTTTGCCGGCTGCTGTACTAACAATTCGAAAGATTCTGCGGAAGAATATGCAATTGCTGCAAGTTTTTCCGGATCCGGATTCTGTTCAAGACCACTGTCTGCAAATACAAATGTACCGTTTGCGCCGTATTCACAATCCGGAACTACCATTAAGAAGAATGCAGATACGAGTTTTGTACCTGGTTTTGTCTTAAGGATCTGTAAGCATGGTCTTAATGTATCAGCTGTAGAATGGCAGGCACCAGATACCATACCGTCTGCATCGCCCATTTTTACCATCATAACACCATAGTACAAATACTGGTTCATGAGGATGTCAGTGGCCTGTTCTTTTGTCATGCCTTTTTTACTTCTAAGTTCTACTAATTTTTCGATATATTCAGGAGCTTTTGGATCTTTTGCAGGGTCAACAACTTTCACACCAGTTAAGTCAAGTCCTGCTCCAACTTCTGCTACCTGTTCTTCAGTACCAACGATCACGATATCAGCAATTCCTTCTTTCATGATCTGTGCAGCAGCTTCATATGTTCTTCTGTCTTCTGATTCTGGTAAAACAATTACTTTTTTATCCGCTCTCGCTCTGTCTTTAATTACGTCAATAAATCCCATGATTATCGACTCCTTTCTCTTTATAATCCCTTATGTTCCATCCGCCCATACGGACAGACCTATAGCATTATTATACAATTGTCAATTTTAAAATTCAACCCATGTTGTACATTTTTCACCTTTTGCATGTGGAAAAATACAATCATGCACTCACCTTCAGCACGGTACATAAGCAGATTTTGCAAACAACTGTGCCTATCCTTCAATCTCAGATACAAGGACACAGTTTGGCGTCTCAATCTTTAATGGCTTCGCACACATGGTGAAAATCTTCTTCTCATAGTCCATCTTGAAAACAGTAATAGAATTACTTTCATGATTAAATGACATAATATGCTGATTGTCCGGGAAAAAATCTACAGCTTTCGGATAATCTCCGCTGATAGGAAGGATACACACTTTTTCTAAAAGGCCTGTTTCATTGTCCACATGAAATACACCTGCTGTATTATCTCCTGCATTTGTGATCAGAAGTTTGCTATCATCCCTTGAGAATCTAAGGGCACATGCAGAACTGCTTCCTGCATGATAATCATTCAAAGTAGAAACCTTCTGAATCAGTTCAAATTTTGGTGATTTACCGCCGTCTTTATAGGAATATACGCTGATATAATTTTTCAATCCGCAGATCAGATAACAAAATTTTCCATTGCGGCTGAATTTGATCGTTCTTGGAGCACTTTCCAGCTCACATCTTAAAATATCCACTAACTTGATCGTTCCTGTACGCTGATCAAATTTATAAATCTTCACCTGGTCAATTCCGGAATCTACGGCACATAAATATTTTCCATCCGGAGTAATATTGACGCTGTTCACATGAGGCATAAAGTTACGTTCTGCCACACTTCCAATACCTTTATGAAAGACCTCATCTGTCATTTCACCGATGGTTCCATCCGGATTCAAACGCATAACCGTTACTTTTCCATCATGCCATCCCCCAACAAACAGGTACTGATCATCTTTATCTGTAGATAAGTAGCAGCCTCTCATACCAAAAATACTTTTAGAATTCATTTCCTCCAAATCACCATCTGGTAAAATTCTATAAGAACGTACGCCCTCATCAGCGATCGAATATAAATATTTTCCATTATGAGACTTTTTGATATAGGAAGGGTTGTTAATCGGCACAACCTTTCTTTCTGTCATCAGACCTTTTTCAACGTCCAGATCATAAATGTGAATCCCCTTGCTTTCTCCATGGGTATAGGTTCCAACGTAAGCTACATATTTTTTTTCTGCCATCCTGTTTCCCTCTTTCTCATGCTTTCAGCATAAATTTTTTGATAACTTCGGCAACTCCGCCTTCGTTATTATCTTTCTCTGTTATATAATTACCGCATCTCTTCATGTCGTCATTGGCATTTTTCATAACGACACCAATACCGGCGGTCTTTATCATGGTAATGTCATTTTCCGCATCTCCCACTGCAATGGTGTTTTCAATGGGAATATTCAAATGAGCACACATCCATTTAATGGAGTTTCCCTTGTTGATTCCTGCCGGCATAAATTCCAGATATTCATAGCAGGAAAAACAGACATCCATTTTTCCTTCCGAATACTCCAACAGTGATTCCCGGAACCCTTCTATATGCTCACGGTCGCATCCATAGGCGATTGCCAGCATTTTACACGGCTCTCTGCCATCCAGCTCCTCAAAAATATCCTTGACTACTTTCCTGTCGCATTGTGTGGATTTTTCATAAAACCGGCTCTCCGGCGTATCATACTCGCAAATAAATCCTTCATCCGTATAAGTCTGGATGTGAATTTTTCCATACTCATACGCTTTATCAAATACGTATTTTACCTGTTCTAACGGCAGTGTCACCTGATAGATCGCTTTCTTTTCTCCCGCATCATAAATCAATCCGCCATTAAATGTAATCGCATAACACCCCGGCTTGTCCAGCCCCAATAATGGCAATAATTTAATTGCACTGCTTAAAGGTCTTCCGGTACAGATCAGCACCTTATGCCCCTGTTCCAATGCCTCATCAATGGCTTCTCTGTTTTCTTTTGGAAGCCTTTTGTTATCATCTAATAAGGTTCCGTCCAGATCCAGAAAAATCATTTTTGTTTTCATTTCTGACTCCTCTCCCGCTCGCTTTTCGGTTCATTGGTATATTTTTCTGTCAGAAGCACATACTGAAAAATAAAACATATCTGTGTTTATTATAGGGAGATTTTATGACATTTTCAAGTGATTATCAGAAAAATAAAAATGATTTAATGCAGACCCTTCGTGTGAAGAACAGCTTTGATCTAATCTGTAAAGATACTATGATCGGCGAAAAAAATGCCTGCTTTTTCTTTGTAGACGGACTTACTAAGGATGAAGTTATGCAAAAGCTCTTATCCGGATTTTACACGATCAAAGCAGAGGATATGCCTGAAAATGCTTCTGACTTTTCCACACAGCAGCTTCCTTATATTGAAGTAGATGTAAACATCGATATTGAACAGACGGTCACAGGTATTCTCTCCGGTATGACTGCACTTTTGATTGATGGTTATGACGCTGCAATCTGTATGGATGTAAGGACCTACCCTGCAAGAAGTGTGGATCAGCCGGAAAAAGAAAAAGTCCTTCGCGGTTCAAAAGACGGTTTTGTGGAAACCGTCGTATTTAACACAGCACTGATCAGAAGACGAATCCGCGACCCACATCTGACTATGGAAATGTTTTCTGTTGGAACTATTTCCCACACAGATGTAGTTCTTTGCTATATGGAAAATCTTGTTGACCAGGAACTGTTAAACTATGTACGAGATAAAATTCAAAATATCCCAACACCTTCCTTAAATATGAACCAGACAAGCCTCGCCGAATGTCTGTATGCGCGAAAGTGGTTCAATCCCTTTCCCAAATACAAATATACCGAGCGTCCCGACACCTCGGCGGCCAGCATTTTAGAGGGAAGTCTTGTTATCCTGGTTGATACTTCTCCTTCTGCCATCATTCTCCCTACCAGCCTTTTTGGCATTATGGAAGAGGCAGATGATTATTATTTACCGCCGATCACAGGAACTTATCTAAGACTGACACGATTTATCATCAGCACAATTACCTTTTTTATCACGCCCACAATCCTATTGCTTACAATGTATCCGGAATGGATTCCTGAATGGCTCTCTTTCATCAAGCTTCAGGAATACACTCATGTACCCCTGATGTTTCAGTTTCTAATTCTGGAAATTGCAGTAGACGGATTAAAACTTGCCGCAGTCAATACACCCAGTATGTTAAGTACGCCTTTAAGCATCATTGCCGGTCTTGCTCTTGGAGAGTATGCAGTTTCCTCTGGGTGGTTTAATGCCGAGGCTATGCTGTATATGGCTTTTGTTGCTCTCTCAAACTATACGCAGCCAAGCTATGAGCTTGGCTACGCATTAAAATTCTTTCGTATCATTACGTTGGTTCTGACCGGTTTTTTCGGTCTGTGGGGCCTGATTGCTGGCACGGTTTGTTTAATACTGGCACTGCTTCTCAATCACACCATTGACGGTCGCAGACGCTACCTTTATCCACTCATTCCTTTTGACTGGAAAGTGTTAAAACGGCAGTTATTGCGGCTCCGCAGGGATGAAAACTCTTGAGTTTTCATCCTTTTTCTCTATTTTCTTTAAATATTCCCTGGCTTCCTGAACAAAAAAATCCTGGGCACACAACAGCACTTTTCCGCGACGATCGATTCTTTCATAGGTTCCATCCGCCTGCATAAGCTGCGCTTTTACGTTATCACTTAACAGAATCCTTAACATCTCGATCATCTGACCTTTCAAATCATCATTGTCAATTGGAAACAGAATTTCCACACGGCGATCCAGGTTTCTAGGCATCCAATCTGCACTGGCACAATATACCTCTTCTTTTCCATCATTCCAGAAATAATAAATTCGGCTATGCTCTAAGAAATCACCTACGATAGAACGCACCGTAATATTTTCACTGACCCCTGGAATACCTGTTCTTACACAACAGATTCCCCGGACGATCAATTCAATCTGCACCCCGGCTCTGCTTGCATCATAAAGAGCATCACAAATTTCCTTGTCACAAAGAGAATTCATTTTAGCAATGATTTTTGCCTCCCTACCAGCCAGTGCATTCTCCCGCTCTCTTCCTATCAGTTCAAGGAACTTTTCACGAAGCCATAATGGAGCAAGAGATAATTTATTCCAATGTAACGGTTCAGAATAACCGGACAGCATATTAAATACTGCAGTGGCATCCTCTCCGATGCTTTCAGAACAGGTTAACAGCCCAATGTCCGTATATAATTTTGCCGTTGCATCATTATAATTTCCGGTTCCAAGATGCACATATCTTCTAATGCCCTCTTCTTCCAGACGTACCACCAGAGTTATCTTGCTGTGGGTTTTTAGTCCCACCAGACCATAAATGACATGACAGCCTGCTTTTTCAAGCATTTTAGCCCACACAATGTTATTCTCTTCATCAAATCGCGCCTTCAATTCAACCAGCACAGAAACCTGTTTTCCATTTTCTGCTGCCTGTGCAAGGGCCGCAATGATCGGTGAATTGCCACTGACACGATACAATGTCTGTTTGATGGCCAATACCTGCGGATCTGCCGCTGCTTTCTGAATCAGCTTCACCACCGGGTCAAAGGATTGGTACGGATGATGCAGCAAAATATCCCCTTTGGCAATTTCATCAAAAATATTGTAGTCACCATGAAGTCCCGGAACTGCTGCCGGCACATGCTTTGGCGCACGCAAATGTTCAAATCCATCCATTCCATACATCTTCATAAGAAAAGTTAAATCTAAAGGTCCATCTATTTTATAAACATCACTTTTTTCAATTTCCAATTCTTTTTCCTACATTTGCAGAACATCAAAAAGAATATGCGTATGATATATAATGGCGAGCAAGAATATGGTTTTGAACAAACAATAGGAATATATTTGGATGCAAAAAGAGGGGTTATTTTAGCAAATAATCTTAGTGAAGAAAATAAAGAAGCAATAAGAAGAGCAAAAGAAGTAGGAATAGAAATTGCTATTTGTACGGGTAGACAAAGTAATGCTGCTAAAGAATTCAAAGAAAAAGCAGATATATGTAACGCAATCGGCGCTCACCATGAAGAAGTGGAAATGACTAGTTTATTGGCACCAATTGTTCAAATATGCGATGCTATATCAGGAGCACGCCCAGGTGCAAGACGCGAGGTGATCGAATCGTACATCAAGAGACTCAAGGATATGGAGAACATCGCATTGTCATACAACGGAGTGACAAAGACATATGCAATCCAGGCAGGTCGTGAGCTTCGAGTTATCGTTGGAGCCGATCAGGTCACAGACCAGGATGCCGAGGCATTGTCAG
>ERZ808026.10-NODE-10-length-31947-cov-4.489206_pt1 | contig 31947 bp, 28 predicted proteins | sample MGYA00380182_ERZ808026 | MGnify/ENA primary metagenome ERZ808026 (study PRJEB31490, sample SAMN06133376) | cow dung metagenome | isolation source: H9 | host: cow | place: China: Chengdu | collected 2015-05 ... | reverse complement strand
ACCCTTAGGGTTAGTCAATTTAAGGATAAGCATGTGTTCAGCAAGCCAGCCTTCTTCGCGAGCAATTACTGTAGCAATGCGGAGTGCGAAACACTTCTTTCCGAGAAGAGCGTTTCCACCGTATCCAGAACCATAAGACCATACAAGGTGTTCTTCCGGGAACTGGCTGATGTATTTGTGTTCAACGTCAGCACATGGCCAAACGCCGTTGTCTTTTTCACCATTGTTAAGTGGTTTACCAACTGAGTGGAGACATGGTACGAAGTTGTCATCAAGGTACTGCCAAACTTTTTCGCCGGCACGTGTCATGATGTCCATGTTCAATACTACGTATTCTGAGTCTGTAAGTTCAATACCACATTTTGCGATTGGTGAACCAAGTGGACCCATACAGAAAGGAATTACATACATTGTACGACCGTGCATACAACCTTTGTAAAGTCCCTTCATTGTTGCCTTAAGTTCTACAGGATCAATCCAGTTGTTTGTTGGACCTGCAGCTTCCTGTGTTTTAGAAGCAATGAAAGTTCTTTTTTCTACGCGTGCTACGTCAGATGGATCTGAGCGGAACAAAACGCTGTGTGGCTTCTTTGCCAATGGTGTTGCAAGACCAGCATCTACACAAATCTTTGTGAGGCGGTCGTATTCAGCTGTTGAACCGTCACAAACAACTACGTTGTCTGGTTCACACATCTTTACACATTCTTCAATCCAAGCTTTAATCTTGGCATTCTTAATGTCATTTACTGTCATTTAAAACTCCTGTAAATTTTAGAGGTCATTTTTTTGAACAACCTTTATCACTGTAATAATAATATTATTTTTATTTCTATTCAATGAAAAGATACAGTATTATAATGTAAAAATTGAGGAATAAATATGAAGATGGTTTTATTGGGGACTGGCACCAGTCATGGAATTCCATGTATAGCCTGTAAATGCAGAGTATGCACATCAAATGATGATCACGATAAGCGGTTAAGGTGCAGTGCCTACGTTACAAATAAAAATGATGACGAATCGGTTTCCCATCTGCTGGTGGATGTTGGTCCTGAATTCAGAATTCAGGCAATAAAAAACGAAATCATGGCCGTTGATGCTGTTCTTCTTACCCACAGTCATGCGGACCATCTGCACGGACTGGATGACATCCGCATCTTTTCTCATACTTTGGGAAGTGACAAGATTGAAGAGTTAAAAAAGAATCCTGAAAATGCAGGAATTGATCCTAAACTGCTGGCTCAGGCTTCTGGAGGAAAAGGAATTTGTCTTTACGCAAATTTTAATACGATTGGAGATGTAAAAAGCCGCTTTGATTACATTTTTAAAGAAAATACGCAGATTGGTGGCGGAAAACCAAAGCTGAGGCTTGTGGACTGTGCAGAAATTGAACAGAAAAAGCCGGAAGAATTTGGCGATATGACTGTAACTCCAATTCCAATGAAGCATGGCGAACTTGATACAACAGGCTGGCTTTTTTCTGTTAAAAAGCAGGACGGAAAAATACATTCCATTGCGTATTTAACTGACTGCAGCTTTATTCCTGAAAGCAGCCTGGAGTTAATAAAAAAAGCAGGCGGCATTATTGAACATTGCGTGATTGATGCATTGCGGGAAAAACCTCATTCCACTCACTTTGGATTCCGGCAGGCTATGGATGTGGCAGAAAAACTGATGCCACGTCATACCTGGTTCATACACATCTGTCATCTGATGACTCATGAAGAAATCTGGAGTTATGCAAAGGAGCAGCTGAAAGATTTTCCTGCCCTTTTGAAAATCACAGAAGAGGGCGGTTCTGTGGGACCGGCTTTTGACGGACAGGTTCTGGAATTGTGATTTTCATTTTTGAAGGTGCGGATGCGGCAGGTACTGGAGGGGCGCCGCAGGCGAAGACCGCAGGGAAGTAGTAACCGAAGGTTACGGATGACCGAGGACTTAGAGCGTTAGCGAACCCCGGAAGCACCGACCCCGAAGGGGTGCCGCCATGAAAATATTTCTGAAACGAATTTGTTTATGTTAAATAAAAAAACCGCTCCACGTCTGAAGCGGTTTCTTTTAGAAACTAATTATTTAGCTTCTACAGGTGTTTTTGGTACGCGAACTTTCTTTACAATGAAATCGCTCTTGAAACAACGTGTACAAATCTTAAGAGTTCTTACTTCACCGTTGCCAAGATCAGTTTTTACAGTCATCAAATTAGGACGCCATGTGCGTTTTGTGTGGTTGAAAGACTTTGAAACTTTGTTTCCGTACTGAACGCCTTTACCGCAAATATCACAACTTCTAGACATATCTATACCTACCTTATGTTTTTCACGTGAGTTTTAATAGAATATAGGAATAGGGCAATAGTGTCAAGGCTTAAAAAAGCATTGAGTTGAATTTCAGTCTATTGTTTACTTTCCGTATTGTGCTTCGATTTCTTTTATCTGGTCGCGGAGGGCGGCGGCTTGTTCGTATTCAAGGCGTTCGGCACATTCCGACATTTCCTGTTTGAGCGCATTAATCAGCTTTGTGCGCTGCTTTTTGTCAAAGAGGTTTGCAGATTTTTTAAGGGTGTCAACGGTGATGCGGGCGGTTTCTTCTGCTTCTTCCTGCTGGTGTTCCAGAATATCCTGAATCTGCTTTTTAACGGTCTGCGGTGTAATTCCGTGTTCCTTATTGTAAGCTTCCTGAATTGAGCGGCGGTGCTTTGTTTCGTCGATGGCTTCTTTCATTGCGTCACTCATGCGGTCTGCGTACATTACAACCATGCCTTCTGCGTTGCGGGCTGCACGGCCAATAATCTGAATCAGGGATGTTGTGGAGCGCAAGAATCCGATTTTATCTGCATCTAAAAGTGCAATAAAGCTGACTTCCGGAAGATCGATTCCTTCGCGCAAAAGATTGATACCGATGAGCACATCGATTTCGCCGGTGCGGAGGGACTTTAGAATTTCAACGCGCTCAAAGGTGTCAATTTCCGAGTGGATGTATTTTACCTTTAAATCTAGATCAAGAAGATAGGCTGTAAGGTCCTCTGCCATTTTTTTTGTAAGGGTAAGGACAAGGCTTCGCTCCTTTTTTGCTATACGCTCCTTGATTTCGCGGTAGATGTCTTCCATCTGACCTTCTGTAGGGCGCACTTCAATAATAGGGTCAAGAAGTCCTGTTGGGCGGATGAGCTGCTCAACTACCTGAGTGGACTGCTTGATTTCTTCTTTGCGTGGGGTTGCCGTTACGTAGATGACCTGATTCATCATTTTTGTGAATTCATCAATTTTTAGCGGACGGTTATCCAGCGCGCTTGGCAGGCGAAATCCAAAGTCAACAAGATTCTGTTTGCGGCTGCGGTCGCCTTCATACATTGCGCCAATCTGAGGCACTGAGACATGAGCTTCGTCTATCATGCAAAGGAAGTCAGAAGGAAAATAGTGCAGAAGTGTTGCCGGTGGCTGGCCTGGTTTGCGGTCTGCGATTGGCGCGGAATAATTTTCAATTCCAGAGCAGTAGCCCATTTCCTTCATCATTTCTATGTCGTAGGTTACGCGGGTTTTAAGGCGTTCCGCTTCCAGAAGCTTTTTCTGGGAGTTCAGTTCTTCCAGGCGCAGTTCCAGTTCTTTTTGAATGCGGTCTGTGGCAAGGGTAAGCTGGTCAGGCGGAACAACAAAGTTTTTTGCCGGGTAAACTGTAGTTTCGTCCAGTTCCTCTGTGATTTTGCCGGAAATAACGTTGAATCGGCGGATTCGCACAACTTCATCCCAATCAAGTTCAATTCGGTAGGCTTCGTCAAATTCCATGTAAGGTGGATAGATTTCTATAACGTCGCCTTTGATACGGAAAGTGCCTCGTTCAAGAACCATGTCGTTTCTGGAATATTGAATCTGAGAAAGTGTAAGGGCCAGTTTATGAGTGTCCAGCGTTTCGCCTTTTTCAATATGAACCCGCATGCTCTTATAAAGCTCTGGCATACCAAGACCGTAGATGCAGGAAACTGTGGCAATGACGATAACGTCCCGTCGTTCCATAAGACTGTAGGTTGCCGCCATCTTCATCTGGTCAATTTCTTTATTTATGGAAGCATCTTTTTCAATATAAAGGTCCCGGGCTGGCACATAGGCTTCCGGCTGGTAATAGTCGTAATATGAAACGAAATATTCAACCGCATTGTTGGGAAAAAACGATTTGAATTCTCTGTAGAGCTGGGCAGAAAGAGTTTTGTTGTGGCTTATGATTAAAGTTGGCCGCTGAACTTTTTCGATGATTTTTGCCATTGTAAAAGTTTTGCCGGAGCCTGTAACACCTTTAAGCGTCTGATATTTATCGCCCCGCAAAAATCCTTCTGCAAGTCTATCTATTGCCTGTCCCTGATCGCCGCTTGGCTGGAAAGGCGAAACAACTTCAAACTTACGCATGTAATAATTTTAACATTAACGGGGAAAATTTGGAATGCCAGATTTAAGATTTTAAGGGCACAAGTTTCATTTGCAAAGGGGGGTCCGGCCCCCGCTAACGCTCGGTATTTTTGTCGGGATTAAATTGCAGAATGACTTTATGTTGGCAAAGGTGTGGGTGGGGCTTACAATCCAACCCTTTCAATCATCTTTTCGACTTCTGCCCTTGTGATGCTGCTTTTTGCAACAAGGCTTTCAATCATGGCTTTCTGCAGATTTTTTACGGAATCAACATCTTCTGAACCGATGAATTCTTCTAAGGCGTAGCGCACGCATCCTGGACCGCGGTATTCCAGGATGCCCATTTTTCTGGAGGCGCAGTAGTCTTCTTCTATCTGCTGGTATGTGGCTCCGCAAAGCCCCGAAAGAATTGCACATACGATTCCTGTGCGGTCTGTTCCGATTGCACAGTGCAGCTGATACGGTCCTTCTACGTTGTTCATGAATTTTACAAGGGAGGCAATGTTTTCTGCAAATTCAGGGGATTTGCTGTTGGAGTAGCATCTGTCATATCCAAAATTTCCGTCTTCTTTTGTTAAAAGTATGACAGGTTTCTGATTTTCCGGCTTATTTCTGTATTCGCTGATAATAGATTTATAGTATTCTGGCGCATAATCTGCAGTTTTTATGCATTCAGATTTGCCGTCAAAAATTGTTATTTCCGAAAGTTCAATTTTAGTATCTCCAGAAACGTTTATGTCTGCCTTTATTCCGTATTTTTCGCCCAAAAGACCAATGTAATACATTCTGTATGGCTCTGTTTCAAATTCTGTTTTTGATGGCGCATAAGGATGATAAGAGCGGTAAATATTTTTTGTTCCTGGAATAAGGCGGAAATTTGCAAGTTCCATCTGTCCTTCTTCTGTTGAAAGGTCAAACTCCTGGATTGTTTTACAGTGTTTTTCTTCTTTAAGGCGACTAATTATTTCGTCTTTTTTCTGACGGTTGTAAATAATGCAAGGCAACGAAGTCTGTGCCGTTTTTGAAATGAATTTTGTATAAACATAGCCGCCAAGTCCCATGCTGTTTAAAGCTTCTGCACAGTCAAAGTCAGTATCGTCTATTTTCATTCTGTAGGTGGGCTGACCAGACTGATTTGTTTCCCTTAATTCGCTGTAAGGAACTGCTGCATACCACACGCCAGTTTCGCTGTCTTTTTTCATGTTGCAGGAAGGACCGCAAAAACTTGAAACGTCATTGATACCAGCTGTAAACTGAATTTTTGCAGAGGTTACATTTTTTTTGTTCCATGTTTCAGGATTAAAAAGCATGATAATCTGGCGATTTTCAAAATCGTCGTAATAAAAGGTTCTGAAATTTTCTTCTGAAAGAGGATAATCGCTTAGATTTATTGAAGCTGAATATTTTTCGCCGGCGGAAATAAGATTTTCTGCACCGTTTTCATGAATGATGTAAACGCCTTTTGAACGGATTTCAATATCGTTTTTACAGAATTTTTTTCCGCGCCTGTTAGTGATGAGACAGTTTAGCTTTTCAAAATCACGGAAATTCTTTACGTAATAACTGGAAGCTTCTGCATTTTCTGCAGCTACTGTTCTGGAAAATTTTTCGCCAGGCCATTTTGTGTCTGGAAAATCTGCATTGTTAATGTTCCAGTAGTGAATAAAATTAAATCGTTTTTTTCTGTTCACAAGGATTGCAATTCCGTTGTGTTCAAGATGGCCCATAGTTTTTGCTTCACCAGATTTTATGGAAATTTCCATTTTTTCAAGAATATTTCCTTTTGAATTTTTTACGTAAAGATTCCAGGTTCCTGGAGCAATGCCTGTAATTGTTTTTCCGTTGCCTGCTTTTTTGAAGTAAACATCAGAAGAAAGCGGATCGTCTACATGAACAGTAAATTTGTCGCTTAAAAGATAATCAAAGGTTAAACTGCCTGTAGAAAGTATGTAATCGCTTTTGTTTCTGATTGGCGTAAATGCCATGTAACCACCAGCAAGAGTCTGCCAGTCGTAAAGAATTGGATGAACTGAAGAATCAACGGCATTTTTCAGTTTTTCAAGTTCACAGGCAGTTTTTTCGCCAGGTTCAGAAAGGTCCGAAAAAAAGTCTTTAAGGGCATAGATTACATTTCCGTAGGAAGTTGTTTCGTTTCCTAATGCAACTACATTATTTTTATCGGAACAGATATCTGTTACTCCGCGGATGCGACAGCACGGCAGCTCTTTTTTATTTTCATCAAAGAACTGAATTGTGATTATGCGGTTTTTACCAGAAGGAATGTTACCAATTTCAACAGAATTAAAATTGCAGCTGGTGATATTTATGTCGGCAAAAGGTTCTTCCGATTGCTTTATATCTGAACAGCTTACAGAAATTCTAGCAGATTTTATTTTGCAGTCAGTAAAGTAATCTGTAGTCGACTGGGATAGAGGTTTTATTGTGATTTTTCCATAAGCTTTTCTATCTTCTGTCACCATGCTGATACTTCTTTTACATTATCGTTTCATTTTTTTGAATTTCATCTGGAGAAGCCAGCTTTATTATTACTGTTCTGTCTTTTCTGTTTCTGTGAAGAGTTACAGTTACGTTGTCTCCAGGCCGTTTGCTTTCCAAAGCAGAATAATAGTCCGCAATGGAAGAAATGCTGATGTTGTCAATTTTTGTAATGATGTCACCACCAAGATAAATTACAGAATTGCTGTATCCGTACCGTACTGCCTGTGTTCCCTGAATAACACCAGCTTTATCTGCGTTTCCGCCTTTTGTAGTTCTAGAAACAAGAAGTCCTCGGGAAATATCAAGGTTTGCATAGTTTGCGATTGTATTATTCAGCTGAACTACAGAAATTTCCAGAATTCCGCGGCGCACTTTTCCGTATTTTACTAAATCAGAAGCAACCCGGATTGCAGTTTCTGCCGGTACAGAAAAACCGATTCCTGCACTGGAACCACTGTTTGAATAAATGATTGTATTGATACCAATCATATTGCCGTTCGTGTCTAAGAGAGGACCACCTGAATTTCCAGGGTTTATGGCTGTATCTGTCTGAATCATATTGCGGATGATTCTGTTTGTGCTGGAATCTTTGATTGGACGGCCAAGAGCAGAAATGATTCCTGTTGTCATTGTTCTGTCAAAACCGTAAGGATTTCCGATGGCAATAACTTTCTGTCCTACCTTAAGCTTTGTTGAATCTCCAAAAGGTATTGTCTGAAGTTCTGTTCCCTGTGGCGGATTGAACTTTATAACCGCAAGGTCACTGTCAGCATCCTGCCCGATAATCTGAGCTTCATACTGAGTTCCATCAGAAAGTGAAACGTAGATTTTGGATGCATTTTTGATTACATGAACATTTGTAAGAACATAGCCCAGTTTATCAATTATTGAACCAGAACCGCTACCGCCATCTTGAATTATAGGTTCAAGAAACCAGTTTACGCCAGTAACCTGAGTGTTAATGTTCACAACAGCAGGACTGCATTTTTCATAAATTGAAATGTTCTGTTTTTCGTCCAATGTATATGTTGTGTCTGACGACACAGGAAATGAATTTATGTCTGATTCTGTATTTTCAATGTTCACAAACTCTGATGATGATGCAGAAATTTCATGTGTTTCTTTTGAACTGCTGCTCTGTGCGCTCTCATTTTTTCTTGAATTGAAAGAGATGACAGAAGAAACTCCGGCGGCAATTGCCATTCCAATAACGGTACAGAAAATAAGCTGGGATTTAGTATAAAGCTTCATACATTCAATTCTAGTGAAATATTACTGGTTTTGCAAATTATCTGCATTAAATTCATTTTTTTTCATCTGAATGAGATAATCGTAGGAAATTCCCCTTACAACCTTGATGAAGGCCTTTGCAGGAGCATAGTCAGTTTTTTCAAGTTTCAGCTCATAATTTCCGGTAATCAGATTTTTTATTTTAAGTGGCGTTGTTCCTTTGTATATTCCATTCAGATAAACGGAACAGCCTTTGACGTTTGTTCTTACAGTTATTTCAGTCTGGCTTTCGTCAATCTGAATCCTGCGTTCTGGAATTAAAAATGAATTCTGAGACTGTGCAAAAATACAGTAGATGCAGAGCAGCAAAATAAAAAAAATTGAAAATCTTTTCATAAAACCCGCCTGTTTAAGCAGTTATATTATACTACGAACACAGCAATTTGTTCTCTACAAAGCTGAAATAATTATTTTCAGAAAAAATTATGTGGTCAAGCAAAGGTATTCCCAGAATGTCGGCAGAACATTTTATAATTTTTGTAGTTTCAATGTCTTGTTCAGAAGGTTCGCAGTTGCCAGAAGGATGATTATGGCAGACAATTATTGCCGCCGCGTTTTCCATAAGTGCTTCTGAAAATATTTCCCGTGGATGAACAATAGTTCTGTTTATAGTTCCTATGGAAACTATGCGTATCTGGATGATTTCATGGCTCCCGTTTAAAGTAATGCACAAAAAATGTTCCTTCTGTTGAATCGAGTAATTTTTTACGAACGGGAGAATATCTCTGGCAGAGCGGATTTTTGCGTCCTTGTGGCTGTTCCGTCGTTTTCCCAGTTCCAGGGCGCAGGCAATGGCAAGAGCTTTGCTTCTTCCAACCCCCTTTATGTGCATCAGATTTTCAATTGTGTTTTCCCAGTTAGAACTGTTTAATGCATGAGTTATTTTTTCAGAAAGTATATCAACAGGAAATTGTTTTGTTCCTGTGCCCAGTATTACCATTATCAGTTCCTGATCTGTAAGAAATGATAGTCCGTGTTTTAGTGCAAGTTCCCGCACGTTTGGTTTAATTTTATTTTCCATCACATATATAAAGTGTGTAACATGGTGATTTCTGCACAATAAATCCGAAAAATTAAATAAATTTTAAAAAAAACCGAAAAATAAGTATGAAATATATTAAATCAATCATTAAAACCCTTTTAGCAGCAAGTGTAGTTTTTATTTTCTTTTCATGTCAGTCAGTTCAGCAGAAAAAAGGGCAGGAACTCACAATTTCCAGAAGACTTTTGGGTGAACCTGTTTTGAATGCTCAGCAGCTTGCAGATTATTTTGTTTCTGTCCGTACAGATGCAGATAAAGAACAAATAGTGCAGTTTGCTCAGTATTATATTGAAGAAGCCGCAAAAGAGAATATAAATTCCGATTGTGCTTTTGCCCAGATGTGCCTTGAAACAGGTTATCTTAGTTTTGGAAATCTTGTTGTTCCAGAAATGCATAATTACTGTGGTCTTGGCGCTATGGATGCAGAACATCCAGGAGAATGGTTTGAAACAGAACAGCTGGGGGTTCGGGCTCATATTCAGCATCTGCAGGCATACGCTACAACAGAAGACGTTCCTTTGAATCAGGAATTAATTGATCCTCGTTACAGATGGGTTCACAAAACAAAATTTGCGGATACAATTTTTGACCTGGCTGGTGTATGGGCAACAGACAAGCTTTACGGCGAAAAAATTGATTCAATTCTTTCAAAAATGGAAATGATGTTCAGATAATAAATGGTGGTTTTGCTCTTATGATAAAGCTGAACCACCATTCAATGGGTTTTAATTATTCGCCAATCTGAGTTCCGATAAATTCCTTGTCATCAAGAATATTTCTGATGTTAGGAATATTTTTTCCGCCTGCACAGATTACTTTCATGCCGCATTCATCTGCTTTTTTTGATGCGATTGGGTCAAACGGACAGTTCTTGCCAGGAGTCCAGTCATCGCCAACCATTTTACGGAAATCAGCCCATGAAATCTTATCAATTGGTTTTGCATCTGGATTTTTTCTTGGGTCATCTGTGTAAACTTTTTCAATGTTAGAAAGATTTACAACAGTTTTTGCGCCGTGTTTTTCTGCAAGAAGAACTGCATCATTATCTGTTGAAAATCCTGGATGCCAGCCGGCTGCAAGAAGAACTTTTCCCTTGAATTCGATTGGTGCTGTTGGATCGTATACAACGTCATTCTGGCAAAGGTCACCAAAGCTGGCTTTTACAAGCTGAGCGTTAAGGCGAGTAGCCATAATTCCTATCCAGTCAGCTGCATCAAGTGCAGATGAGCCGCCAGCATTTTTTGCAATTTCAGCGTAGGCAGTCTGATAAACTCTGGCAGGAGCACCACCGCCTACTACAAGAATCAATTTGCGGCTATCGTCTTCAGAAAGCCATTCCTTCACCATTTTAATGAAGCTTGTTAAAAATTCTGTATCTGGTTTTTCAGGTACAACGATACTTCCACCAACAGATAATACTTTTGTCATATAAACCTCTTTTATGAGTGATTGTAGATTGAATTTCCAGTTAATTTTACAAATTAATCAAAAAAACAGAAATTCAATCTGTTAATATACACCAATTACTATTGGAGCGGACCAATAGGAACTGTATTTTATAGTTTTTCCGCTTACTTCTTCCCAAATTGACTGGAGAGCATAGCTTTTGTTTATTCTAACAGTTTTGTTGGTTGGAACGCTAGGCTTTATTTCATTCCATCCACGGCTGAAAAGAATGTGCTGGCTGTCCAGGTTTCCAAAATAATATTGAGATGTGTTTATATCTTTCTGCCATGCCTGGAAATTCAAGCCTGCACCAAGAGCCGGGTCAACTGGAATCCAGCCAAATCCTGCTGCATAGAATTCGCACCACCAGTGGTTAGTTGTCCTCAAGTCTGTACTTACCAGCACACCACTATCTGGAATGGCAGGAATACCGCAGGCTCTTAAAAGGGCAGTGTAAATTATTGCAAAATCGTAAGCATCGCCTTTTTTTGTTTTGATAAGTTCAAGAACAGAACGGTTGGACTTTTCTATATTCTGCTGCAGAGTAAAGTTTGAAAGCATATAGTTGTAAATCAACGCTGCAATGTTGTAGGAGTTATGCTCTGATTTTACAATTTCACGGGCAAGAGATATAACGGCTGCGTCATCAGATGGAACACAATTATCAGCTTTCGTATATGAGAAAAGAATATTTTTATTTATTTTATCTGTTGATTCCAGACGCGCTGCAGTAATTTCAGTTCTTGTTTCATATACTGTAATTGCGAAGTTCTGTTTAAAATGTCTTTTTCCAGAAGAATTTTTTGCACCAGAAGTCTGATGAATCAAAGTATGCTGGAAATCAGAAATAATTGGTTCTGGCGCACACTCTGTCATTTTTACAGATGGCTGGAATGCTGTTGTAACAGGACGTGGACATCGTAAAATGATTGATGAATCTTTATCGCCGTTTGTATCATCAATATCAACTTCTGATTGTACAATATAATTTTTTGGCGCAATAAAACTTTTTTTACCAGATTTATTATCCATGATAAATTTTCGTTGAGAAGACATTCCTTTCGCCGTTTCAACAAAAATTGAACCACTAGTTGCACCATCAGGAACATAAAGATTTATCTCGTTATCACTCCATGAAACATAATCAAAAGTATCATCGCTTGCTTCTATCAATGAAAAATTTTCAGAAGGCGAAAAGGAATCATCTTTTTTTGTTTCTCTATCTATAGAAAAATAAACCTTAGACCTGTCTCTGGAATTACCAAAATTAAATCCATGTATTGTAATAAGTGCACCAGGTGTAATTTTTTCTGGAGATATGCTTGTGATTAAGGGCATAGTTGACTGAATACTTTGTGTTACAGCAACAGGGGCTGCTGTTGTATTTGCAAAAAAAGCTGGTTTAGAACGGACATTTTTTGATGAAACTGTTACCAGACCGTCTTTAATGTTTGCAGGCAGAACAACACGAATTTCTGTATCTGACCATGAAACGTATGAACTAGAAGTAAGCTTACTTCCTCCGAATTCTACAAAACTTGTATCGCGGATATTACCAAAATCTTTTCCGGTGATTGTTATAAGATCTCCTGGTGCTCCTACAGGCGGAGTAATCTGATTAATTACAGGATTTTTCTTTGTTTTGATATTAAAAATGAGAGAAATTATTACAAGAATCAGAATAATAAGTCCCCACAGGAGTGTTCGTATTAGCGGAGATTTTCGGATTATGTAACTTAAAGTTTTAGTATTATTCACTTAATCTTTCCGGCAACATATTCACCGGCAGCTTGATTTCTATGGAGTCTTCCTCGTTATCCAGACCGGGAACGTTGATTTTTATTGATATTTTATTTGTTGATTCAAATTCCGGTCGCAAAACATCTACATCTGTAAGTGATGCAGGTAAATATCGTGAATGCATTCTTGTTCTAGGAGGTCTGAAACTGTCAGGACCTGTAACAGGCTGCAACTGTTTAACATTCTGCATTTTTGATAAAGCTGTGCCAACTGTCATTCCATAGTTGTCATTGAAATTTCCATCAATGACTACGCTCTGGTTTGCAATTGGAACATTGCTTGGTCTTGCAACAGGCGCAATTGAAGCTACATTGTTTATATTATTATGAGATTTAAAAGAATTTGAAAGAGCTGACGGAAGAATTACCACCATGATTACAGCTGCAACTGCAATTCCCCATTTAGATACCTCTCCAGGGAACTGGAAAATCTTAGCTTTTTCTGTATTTTTTGAGTAACGCATTTTAGCTTGAAGCTGTTCAAAACTTTTGTTCATAAATTCAGGGGATAATTGTATACTTTCAGCATCATTTTTGAATGCATCCTTTAAGCTTCTTAATGTTTTAAGTTTTGCTGCGCAACGCTCGCAAACTTTAAGATGCGCTTCGTATTTCTCTATATATGCTGGCGGCAGTTCGTTATCAATATAAATTGAGTGGATATCATCAGTTGGGCAAGAATACATTTTCACCATCCTTTAACATATCTTCAAGTAATTTGCGTGCACGAAAGATACGTACTTTTACGTTTCCTTCCGTTATGCCAATAACTTTACCGATTTCCTTGTAATTCAATTCACCGTACTCTGCAAGAACGATGACCTCTTTTAATTTAGGTGGCAGAGAATTCAAAGCTTCCTTTGCAGTTTTTATTGTTTCCTTTTTTAAAAGTTCTGTTTCGCCAGATTCAACTTTTCGAGTGTCTTCATACAGAACTTTTTCATAAGCTTTCTTTTCACGACTTTTTCGCTTTACATAATTCAAGGATGCGTTTTTAACAACACGAATCAACCAGAATTTTGCATCGTTAATAGTTGGAAAAGTCAGTCTTTTTTCGTTGGCTTTAATAAGGGAATCATGAACTAAATCTTCAGCTGCTTCTTCATCATTCACAATTCTGAATGAAATCTTAAACAGCATCTGCATAGTTTCATTATAAATTTTATTAAAGTCAGCGGGGTTAGCTGCGTTCAGAGGTGTTTGAAATTCTTTCTGCCCGTCCATGTTAATAAAATCCACAACTTCTCCGATGGTTACAAAAAAATTACTGATATTTTATATTATTCCATTTATCAATAGGGAAAACGGAGCCAGAACTGATTTTGATTTTCATGTCGTATTCAAGAGAAAATGATGATTTGCCTGAATGGAATGTTGTTCCTACCTGATTTCCATTAGCATCTTTTAAGACCATTGTAGAATCATAATATCCGTCAACACTGATTTTGATGTAAGAAAAATTGTATTCACCGTAAGTTCCTTCAACGTTGTAAGCTTCAAATGATTCATAAAAAGTTGCACCAGCTGGAATAGACAAGGTTTTGTCCTGTGTGGAAAATACAACATATTTCTTCAAGGCTTCGTCGTCATCATGCATATCGCCATTACAAGCAGAAAGTGTAAAAATTACTGTAAAAGCAAGAAGACTGGCAACAGATCTGAATAATTTTTTTGAAAACATATTTTACCTCGTATAAAACAAACATTCTAATTTCTATTTGGTTACTGAAATTCAGTTTCGCTTCCAGGCAGGACCCTGTGGAGTATCAATAATAGTAATACCCCGCTCTGTAAGTTCATCGCGAATCTGATCTGCCCGGGCAAAATCCTTATTCTTCTTTGCAGAACTGCGTTCGGCAACAAGAGCATCGATTTCAGCAGCTTCCGGGTCACCTGAATGGTCCGGCATCATAGCCTTTGCTTCATCTTCTATCTTCTTCTGTTCAACAGCCGCAGTTTCAAGAAGGCTAAGGCTTAAAACACTGTCCATGCGGTCAATCAAATCAAGGGCTTCTTTAGGATCAAGGGAACCGTCTTTGATAACCTTGTTCAAAGCGCTGAAAGCAACTGGAGTAAGAAGGTCATTTTCCAGCCCCCCTTTAAAAGCATCAAGGTAACCGTTTGCCTTTTCAGAAAGCCCGTCACGATTATCTGCCTGACCCTTTGCATAAGTCTTGCCTTTAGAAAGCTGGATGTTTCCCTTAGCTGCAATCTTAGCAATTTTCTGAACAAGAGCAGCACGACCGTTCTTTGCCGATTCAAGAGCTTCCATACTGAAAACCAGCTGCTTTCTGTAATGGCCGCTCAAGAGGAAGAAACGGTAGTCCAAAGGCTGAATGCCCTTATCTGTAAGGGCAAAGCCCTTTTCTTCAGGAAGAGGAGTCTGCAATGTAATAAAGTGACCGCTGGATTTACTCATCTTACCGCCTTCCAGCACAAGGAATTCGTTGTGCATCCAGTAGTTTACCCATGGTCCCTTAGCTCGTTCAGCTTCGTCAAAAGAACCTTCGCTCTGTGCGATTTCGTTTGTATGGTGAACAGGAACGTGGTCAATGCCACCAGTGTGGATGTCAAAATGTTTTCCAAGATACTTCATGCTCATTGCAGAACATTCAATGTGCCATCCAGGATAACCGCGTCCCCATGGAGAATCCCATGTCATAGCCTGATTTTCAAACTTAGATTTAGTGAACCACAAAACAAAGTCACCAGGATTGCGCTTGTTGCCGTCAATAACAACTTCCTTGCGCTTACCTGCACCTTCCTTAAGCTCATCAAGGTTCAGGTTAGCAAGCTTACCATAATCAGGGTAAGTAGAAATATCATAGTAAAGGTTACCGCCAGCCATGTAAGTGTGACCGTTAGCTTCAATCTGCTTTATAAGGTCAATCATTTCCTGAATATGTTCAGTAGCCTTACAGATAACATCCGGGCGGCGAATATTCAAAGAATCAATATCTTTTAAAAAGGCATCAGTGTAGAACTTTGCAACTTCAAGAACCGACTGATGGCGTTCTTCCGCGGTCTTAACCATCTTGTCGTCACCCTCGTCGCTGTCCCCGGTAAGATGACCAACGTCAGTAACATTCATGACATGTTTAAGGTCATACCCCAGAAAGTGCAAAGTTTTATCCAAAGTATCAAGGAAAACATAAGCGCGAAGATTTCCGATATGGGCATAGTTGTAAACAGTAGGGCCACAACCATAAAATCCACAGAACCCTTCTGTGATTGGCTTAAATTCTTCCATCTTGTGACCCATTGTGTTAAAAAGTCTTAAACTCATACGAAAACCTCTTTTAAAATCAATTTGACTCAGAATAACGCAAACCGCACTGAAATTCAATTATAATATCAATATGGGCGCATCCCTCACTTCGTTCGGGTCGGCAGTTCCGCTGCCCGCTAACGCTTGGTCTCCGTTCAGTCCGCTCCGCGTCCTTCTCTCCGCCTTGCCTGCGGCAACAGCTCCATTGCCTTGCGCATGGCAGTCATTAAAAATCTATGAAACACAAAATTCTTCCATTGTTGCATTACGTATAATAGTATATAATTACAATATGAACGAAATTCAGAAAAAAATAGAAGATTTTGTGAAGATAAATGATTTCAAAGGTTGTGTAAAATTTGATGAACCTATGGCTCCTCGTACAACTTTTAAGATTGGCGGAAACGCTGCCGTTTATGCCGAACCAGATGAACTCATGGATTTTATTCGTCTTCTTCAGTTTTTACGTTCGGAAAACATTCGCTTTTATCTCGTTGGCGGAGCAAGCAACATTGTTTTTTGCGATGAGGAATTTATGGGAGTTGTTATTTCAACTTTACGGTTGAATAAGATTTCTTCTGCTGATATTTCTGAAAATGAAGTTCTGGTAACCTGCGGGACAGGGACTACAATGGCTCAGCTGGTTAATTTTTGCGTAAAAAACCGTCTTGAAGGTTTGCAGACTTTTGCGGGGCTGCCGGGAACTATTGGCGGAGCACTTTTTATGAATGCCCGCTGTTTTGATGTTTCCATCTGCGAAAGTTTTGTAAGCGCAAATTATCTGGAACTTGACGATTTTACCTGTTACGAAATTGGATATTTTCCTGGCGAATGGGATTATAAGGTTTCGCCATTCCAGAATTCTTCCAAGCTGATTCTTGATGCAAAGCTTCGTTTGAAAAAATCGGACAAATCAGAAGAGCAGCTTCTGGAAGAGTGTAAAAAATATATAGAAGAGCGAAAATCTAAAGGGCATTTTAACTATCCAAGTGCGGGTAGTGTTTTCCGCAACAACAGAAATTTTGGAGCGCCCAGCGGAAAACTTATTGATGAGTGCGGGCTTAAGGGTAAACAGATTGGAAATGCTCAGATTGCGCCATTTCATGGAAATTTTATAATAAATCTTGGTGGCGCAACGCAGAAAGACGTAAAAAAACTAGTTGAATTAACCGTTAAAGAAATAAAGGAAAAAAAAGGTTTTATTCTAGAACCGGAAATTATCTTTGTAGAGTAGTTCATTAAATGAATCAAAGATTGCAAAGGAAAGGTGGTCAGATTGTTACAGTTACAAATCGTAAATTTTAGAAAAGATTCGTATATTCTCGTTGAAGGCAAAGAGAATACTGACCGCTTTTATATTATTCAGTCTGGAAAAGTCAGAACTTTTAAAGCAAATGATCCGTCGGGAGCTTCTGTTAAGATTTTAGGACCAGGGGACTTTGTTGGTGTTATTTCCTGTATGTCTGGTCATACTCAGATTGAAAATGCAATTGCCATGGCAGATACAAGATGTATTTCTGTAAGAAAAGACCAGTATCCGGAATTGATAGAGAAAAACACTCCGATTGCCTTGAAAATCATTCGCACGTTTGCAAACAGAACCCGCATAATGAATGAACTGATTACAAAACCAGTAGCAAGTATAAACGCTTCTGAAACCCCTGAGCACATTTTTGAAGTTGCCAGATATTATGACAAGGTTGGCGCATATCCAATCGCTTTGTACGCATATTATCACTATATGAAGGAATGTCGGACCGGGCGATATCTTGAAGATGCAAGACAGCGATTTAAAGCAGTAAGTATTATGTCTTCATTCCGAAATTTTGAACCAGAGCCTGATTTAGCCCGTTCTTACAATAAGGGAGAAATGATTTTTTCTGAAAGTCAGACTGGTGGTGATATGTATGTAATTCAGGATGGCGAGGTTGCAATTACAAAAGTAAGCGACGGAAATGAAATGATACTTGCTGTCCTGAAACGAGGCGATATGTTTGGTGAAATGGCATTGCTGGAAAACAAACCACGCTCTGCCAGTGCAATTGCTCATGGAAACTGCAGGCTGCTTGTAATCAACCGCCACAACTTTAATCAGATGGTAACAACTCAGCCCCAGCTGATTGCCCGTCTTACTACAACATTTGCAGAACGATTATGGACCTCGTATCGGCAGCTGGACAATACAAATATAGTAAATCCTCTTCATAAAATGGTGGACATGCTTGCTTTGCAGGCAGAAAAAACAAAGAAATTTTCAGGCAGCTTTCAGACAGAATTGTCACCTACAGATTTGGCAAATATGTGCGGTATACCTTTAAAGCTTCATACTCCTGTAATTGTGCAGTTTTCTACAGAAAAATGTGCCCGCATAAATATGGACAAAATTTTCATTCCTGATTGTGCAGAACTTCTTAAGCAGGCTGCTTTTTACAGAAAAATGAGTGCCACTGGAGACAAAAAAAATAGTTTATGAAAAAGATAGCTTCAGTTCTAATTTTTCTGTTTGTTACGTTTATAGCTTTCTCAGAATCTGTTCCCAATGGTTATGGCGGAGTAGAGTTGGGAATGACTTTTGAGCAGGTAAAGAAAGCTCTTAGAGATAATCTTGATTTTGGCTATCGTGGTGAACGGGATGTTTCTCTTTTGCCAGGGGAAAACCGCATTCTTATAGAAACAGATACTTCAACATTTGCCGGTTTTTCATATCTTGACCGCTGCTGGTTTCAGTTTTATAACGAAAAGCTTTATATCATAACAATCAATATTAATCGGGAAAAAATGGATCATTTCAGTATTTTTGATTCGTTATGCAAAAAATACGGAACTCCACAGTCTGTCAGTCCGGAAAAATCAGTCTGGCAGAGTGAAACTGTAACTATGAGTCTGGAACGTCCGCTTACGTTAAAGTACGTTGACCAGAAAGTATTTGATGAACTGCAGAATAAATCAAAGGTAAGCCCATCTGGAACTGAACAGACCCGTGAAATGTTTCTAAAAGGACTTTGATTATGTTTAACCGAAGAATTTTATTTATTTCGTTAATTTTCTGTATTTTTGCCCTTGGAGCTTCCTGCAGAAATTCAAATCTTGAGAAGAAAACTCTTACGCTTTGCAAGGCGGATGGAACAGAGCTGACTGTAAAAGCTGAGATTGCTGTAAAACCAGAAGACCGCAATTTTGGCTTTATGGAAAGAAAAAATATTCCAGACGGAACAGGAATGCTCTTTGTTTTTGAACACGACCAGATTTTAAGTTTTTGGATGAAAAATACTCCAACACCTTTGTCTATTGCGTTCATCACAAAAGACGGCAAAATCAAAGATATTTTTGATATGCAGCCCTTCAGCACTGCAAGTAAAACAAGCACTGGCTATGTTCGTTACGCATTAGAAGTGCCACAGGGCTGGTATAAGAAAAATGGTATCAAGACAGGTGATGTGCTTAAAATTGATTTTTGACCAGAACTTTAGTCGGCAGTTTCAAGTTTTGCAAGTTCAGTAACTGCAATCTGATCGTTTGGATTAAATTCCAGAACGGCAGTAAAATACTTTTGAGCTTCCTGTTTATTTCCTTCCTTGAGATTTAAAAATCCAAGATTTGAAATTATTTTTGTATCTTCTGGAGAAATTGAAAGAGCTTTCATCAGTGATTTTTTTGCTTCTGGAATATTGTTAAGTTCCATGTGGCAGATTGCAAGCTCGTTGTAAGTGTCAGAATTCTGGTCACCACCACAGGAAATTGCCTGATTGAACGCATTCATTGCATCTTCATAGCGGCGAAGCTTTCGCAATCCCCAGCCAAGCAAAAACCATGCGTTCCATACTTTTTGGTTATTCATAAGGAATTTACGGATTTTATCAAGACCTTCTTCTTCTTTTCCTGTAGAGATAAGCCTGTAGGCCTGAGCGAATGCTGCATCGTCCATGTTTTCATTGGAAATTTTGTTTACGATTTCCTGAGCCCGTTCCTGACGGTACCGGGCATTTTCGTCCATGTCTTCATCTTTTGCATCACAGGTAAGGGCAAGGTATGTTTCAAAAGCGCCTTTTGCTTCGTGGTAATCGTGCTGTTTAAGATAGAAGAAACCTGCATTGAAGAAAGAATCTGGAATTGCAGGTTCTGCGTTCATTGCATCCTTGTAATATTCAAGAGCATCGTTGTCGTAAGCATCTGCATCATCGTGAAGACCAGAACGACGGTAACTTTCTGCCCTCTGATCAAGGAACAGCGCAAAATTAAGAGTAATGGCTTTGTCTTCAGGGTCAATTCCTTTTAATGTAAGGAAAAGTTCTTCTGCAAAATCCCAGTCTTCGTTTTTTGTTTTTATGATTGCGGCTTCTGTTAATTCTTTCTTGATATTAGGTTTAGCCTGCATGATTATTGAACGGTAATATTCAAGGTGTTCATTGTGCTTGTCGTAGGCAAGCACTGTAAGAATACCAGCCAGAACTTGTTCAGGCTGAATATCGTTCATGTCAAAATCATTTGGGTCGCCTTCTGTTTTTTTCTGTACAGGAAGAGGAACAGAAGTGTCTATTTTCATGGCAGCATCAGAAAATTTATAGTTTTCTGGCAAATTAATAAAGTATATAGTTTCTAGTGGACTTGCTGGATTCATAAAATTTCTGATGTCCTTTAATATTAAGAATTTTGTGCTGGCTGTTCAGTCTGAACTGGTGAAGCATTTGATTCAGATGCAGCGTTTTCTGCTGTTGCAGCAGTTTCTGCAGTATTTCCTGCTGTCTGTGGTTGTGCATTTTCTGCAGTTGCATTGCTGGCTGCAGCTGCTTCTGCTGTATCAGCTGATTGCGCTGCCTGCTGTTTTTCTGCAGGTTTTGATTCTTCGTCAGTCTGTTCTGCATCTGGATCCTTGCGCACTTTGCGAGTAGCTTCAATAGGATCAACTTTTTTGATTGTATTAGCTGCCGCAACATCAAGCATCTTCTTTCTTGTTGTGGAAAGGTACTCGTTAATGCGGATTTTATATGACAGTGGAACTTGATTTTCATCAAATTTGATTCCAACTGCTGCCAGATCCTGACGGTTTTCCACCGGCTCAGAAGTTACGATTGTTCCTTTTACATCTACAACTTGGTCTGGATCAGAGAACATGAAACGTGTAACACAATCTTTGTTCTGAAGGAATTTTGGAATACCCATAAGAACTACTTTTACACCAGAGAATGAAAGATTCCAGAGAATACACCTTCGAGGAATATTTTGAATGTAAATGATAGTTTCTTTTTTATCAATTCCTAAAGCACGTTTTGTATCTGCGTTGATTACGATTCTGTCTTCTTTTCTATGAGTGAAATTGTCGTCTGCAGCAAGAAGTGTTCCGAGTTTATAAATAAGGTCATCCGGCGGACGTTGTGTAAAAGACAGAGTAATAACAGCCAGATCATGAGAATTCATGTATGGAGTAACGTCTGTTACCCGGCAAGTTACAAAGAAAACAAGAGGCGAACCATCAGGCTCTGTAAAACCATAACGTAAGCTGACAGGCGGAGCATCTTTTTTTGTGATGGTTGTAAACGCCCCACCTGCAGTTCCGACAATAATCTTAGCCTGCTGGAATGAGGTAGAGTTAATGATACAAGGCCATTGAGAACCCGCACATTTTACATAAATCTGGCGGGGATCAATGCGAAGTGTGCGCATTATATCCTTTGTGAAGACCAGCTCGTTTTCCCTGTAACGGTTGTAGTATTCATTGATAAGCTGGTTTGTTGCAATCGACATCATGATTTTTTAATTTTATCCTTTAAGGTAGTATTCGTCAATTTAATTATTTCATTATTTTGAAAGTTTCTATTTTGCAGGTTTCAGACCAAAAATCGCAGCTACTTTACGTAACGGAATGTTATAAAATACGTTTTTTTTGTTTATAGTCATCTGAGAGGAAGACCCGCCGTCGAATTCCATTGCAGATTCAACATTTAGATTTGCAAAAATTTTTGCACAGTCATGATATGAGAGTTTTTTTCCCACAAAAAGATACAAGGTTTTTCCATTGTCAGAAACAGCTGCTGCACTGCGAACATCCTTTATTTCTTTGAAGTTGTAGAATTTACCATTGCGGTAGATTGTAAAAAAGCCACCAAAGGCATGAACAGGATTTTTATCTGATAGTTCCGTCTGACTGTCAAAGATTTCTGCCCGTAAAGTTCCATTTTCTTCTATAAAGAACGCAATTGCGCAATATTTAGATTTAATTCCTGAATATTCAGTGTAATTTTCACGACAGATGCCAATTGGTTTTAGTTTTGAAAAAGGCAGTTTGGAGCGGGAGATAAAAGGAGTTGTGTTTATTGCTACGATGGAATCGTTTTTTGTTGCAAATTTTTTTACTGATTCAGGTTTTGCCCACTCACTGGATCTAGGATATGAATCAATCTGCCATTTTGTGTTCAAATCGATTTTTACAATATGATAATCAATTTTTCCGGATTTATAGTCGTACTGCTGCACATCTGGTGCAATCTGCCTCCAGATAACAGGATTTTCTGATTCCAGTTCGGGTGGCAGATATGAAGCGTTTTTTTGCAGAGAAACACAGGAAGAGAAGAAAAATGCAAATATTGCTGTACATGGCAGCAGAAAAAATCTTTTAAAATTCATCGTTGATTAATTATGTCAGAAAAATCTGAATGTTGGAAAATCTTCCGTATTGTCTTTTATTTCTTCAAAATAATCTGGCTGGTAGTATCCGGTTGTAAGCTGGTATTCCATAATTTCGTCTGGTTTGGAAACATCATTCAGGTTAGTTCTTATGTATCTTTGTACGGCATATCTGAGTTTTGTGGAACTTAATTTTTGTATGGGTTCATAATAAAAAACTCTGTCAGAAATTTTATAGCGGATTCCTTTTTCCCGTAAATAACCGACGGAAAGATCTGTACCGTTTTTTGGCTTTCCCAGTTTTCTGGAAATGGCGGGGTCAAAGTTTTTTTTACGCTCTGTTTCTATGACGGCGCATAATTTATTATCCCGGAATTGAAATTCAATGTAGTCAAACGGAGAAGTTTCGTTTTCTTTCCAGCTTAATTTATAGCAGGTAACGCCAAAATGACTGAAATTACATCTGTTGTAACTGTAACGGTTATTGTTCTTTCTTATCCATTCCTGAACATGATTTTCTGATGTTCCCCAAAGAATTTCATGCCACCCGGAATTAATTCTTGTTGTCTGAATGATAACCAGTGCAGGTGTTAAAATTGCGAAAAAAATCAGAATTGAAAGGAAAATTATAGCAGAACGCTTTGTCATTTATTGCCTCGCTCTACAAGTTCTTTTGAATCTTTCAATTTTTTTAGCTCTGAAAATTCTTCCTGAGCCATAAGCTGAAGATTGTTATATTTTCCAAGAAAAAAGTTTAAATCTAGCAGCAGATTGTGACGATTAAAACTATCAAAGCAAAATTCAAGATAAAAGCCGCAGGTTGCTGTTATCATTGCTACAAATCCCCAGGGACCAAGAGTACTGTTTACAAAATTTATATTCTTGAACATGGAAACTAGTACAAAAAGAATCATAAGAATTTTGGCAATTGATTGGACTCCAAAAATCATTCCTGCGATTGTAATGGCTGTGAAAATTGTGACTGCAATATTTGCCTGCAGGTTTTGTAGAATTGTGGAAGTTCCGTTGTTTGGGAAAACGAAAATTTTAACCAGCATTGTAAAGAACAGTGTGTGAACGATGATGCTGAAAATATTCATTGCTGTGTAAAGTCCAGGATTTTCTTTTTCTGTTTTTTCTGATTTTGGAATTGTTACGGATAAAATGCCTCTTATCTGGAGGATTGTGATTACTAGTAGTGCAATCAGTCCGCTTATTAAGTCTGGGGTTTGCTGGGCTGCTATTGTCTGGTTTTTTGAAATGCCAAGAACGGTTAATAGTTCTCCCCATATATTGTTAAAGAATGGCGTCTGTATGTTTGCTTTTGACGGCAGCATAAAGAGCCAGGAGGAAATCCATAAAAGTGTAAGACCTGTAAGTCTGTAAAAATCGATTATTTTGTACCAGGGGCGTTTCACACTATAATAATATAGTAGAAATATGAAAAATGCCAATTGTTTTGCATTGTATAAAATTGATTTTACTTCCAGCTAGAACGCGGCTTTCAAAAACGGTGGAAATCTTTTGATTTTTTTACTGGCATGCGCCAAAAGCTACTGAATATGATATAATACGATTATGGCTATGAAAGATAATGAGAAAGATTCCCTGTTCAGCATGGCACGCAGTCTTAGAGAACCGCTGGCAGCCAGAATGAGACCTAGGAATCTTGATGAATATATTGGACAGGATCACATCGTTGGAAAGGGCAGGCTTTTGCGGCGGGCAATTGCTGCAGATCAGCTTACCTCCGTAATTTTTTATGGACCGCCAGGAAGCGGAAAGACAACCCTGGCTCGTGTAATTGCAAATCACACAAAATCTAATTTCATTACTCTTAATGCAGTTCTTACAGGTGTCGCTGATATACGAGAATCCATCAAGAACGCGGAGGATTATTTTAATCTTTATAGTCGTCGCACAATTCTGTTTGTAGACGAAGTTCACCGCTGGAATAAAAGCCAGCAGGATGCCCTTTTGCCCTGGGTAGAAAACGGAACAATAATTCTTATTGGGGCAACAACTGAAAATCCATTTTTTGAAGTAAATAAAGCTCTTGTTAGCCGTTCCCGGGTTTTTCAGTTAAAACCGCTTACTTACAATGATTTGATGAATGCTGCTCAAATGGCAATTGAAGATAAAGAGCGTGGATATGGCCGCTGGCACATTGAATTTGAAGAGGGCGCTCTTGAACATCTTGTGGAAACTGCAAATGGTGATGCCCGCTCCCTTTTAAATGCACTTGAGCTTGCAGTAGAAACTACACCAGAAAAATGGGATCCTGAAGCACAAGTCCCTGTTCCTGCATACGGTTCAACTATCTATGTTTCTAAAGAGGCAGCAGAAGAGTCAATTCAGAAGAAGGTTGTGCTTTATGATAGAGATGGTGACTACCATTACGACATTATAAGCGCATTTATAAAATCCTTGCGGGGCAGAGATCCTGATGCGGCATGTTACTGGCTTGCACGCATGGTAAGTGCAGGTGAAGATCCCCATTTTATTTTCAGAAGAATGTTGATTTCCGCCTGTGAAGATACAGGACTTGCAGATCCAAACGCAATTTCTGTGGTGGAAAGCTGTGCCAGGGCGTTTGACAGGGTGGGACTTCCTGAAGGACGATATTTTCTTGCTCATGCGGCATTGTATTTGTCTACTGCGCCAAAATCTAATTCCAGCATGGCATTTTTTGATGCACTTTCTGCAGTTGAAAAAGAAAATGCAGAGGTGCCAAACCACCTTAGAGATTCCAGCCGGGATGCAGAAGGCTTTGGTCACGGTTCAGGATATCTGTATCCTCATGCGTATCGCGATCACTGGGTTGCCCAGCAGTATTTGCCAGATACATTGATGGGCCGCGTTTTTTACACTCCAAGTACGCAGGGCTATGAAAAAGAAATCCGCCAGGGCGTTTTGAGCCGCCGTGAACTGCAGATTGCAGCAATTCTTGAAAAGCAGAATCAGCCGGAAGATTTGAATGGAGCAGCTGTTACTGGCAGCCGCAACATTCTTGATGATTTAAAAGTCATGGGCGAAGCAGAACGTTCGGCTACAGCAAAAAGCTGCGCTATGCCATCAGAAGGAAAAAGTGAATTTGGAGCAAATCCTTTGAACGAATGGTGGGTTGCAGATCATTTTAAAACGGAAGGACCAGGCGAAAACCTTACGTTCAGTCCTGTGGATGGGGCAAGGGAAACAGCTCTTGATAAAGCAGACAGGCAATGGCGCAACCGTCTTGATTCAAACAGAGCAGAAGTTCTTCTGAACATCCGCGATACAATGATTTCAATGGCGGAACTTTTACGCCATCACAGAAGTCTTGTGTGGAACGCAGATGATGGTCTTTTGCTTTGGGAAGTATGCCGCAAAACTCCGGAAGGAGTAACCTGTGGCTTGTGCCGCAGCGAAAAAGGAATGCAGATTCTTGAGCAGTATTGCCGCACTTTAGGCGATCTGGATAAACCGATTTTGCAATTCAGACCAGAAAGTTCAGCCGCCGATTTTATGATGCCAAAGAATTTCAGGGATTTAATCTACAAATTCCAGTTTAAAGGTGCAATCTTTGACAGAGTTTTTTTCAGAGATCCATTTGTTTCGCAAGACTCTATTGTTGCGCTGGCAGAAAGCTTTAAGGAAATGATTTTTCCGGAAGAAAAAAGAGGCTTTGGCTTTACCGGAGAAAGCGACGAAGCAGAGCCGTCAGAACAGCAGTTCAATTATGATAATGAAACTGTGCGGGGCGACGAAGACAGCAATCAGAAGGAATACAAAGCGGAATCTCCTCTGGCAGAAGGCTGGCGGCTTATAATTTCACAGAAAATTCCTTGTGGCGGCCAGCACATAAGTCAGCTGATTCGTTCGCAAATCCTTAGTTCCACCAGCATAGAACCTTATGCGCAAATTTTAGACCGAATGGAAGCCGCAGAACGGGAATTCTTTGGAAACCTGGAAAATCCGCTTTTCAGCTGGAATGAACTTACAGTCTGCGATAAATTCCGCAGCGCAGGCTTTAAGGTAAAAAGCGTTGTTCAGGTCATTAGCGAAAAACGCCGCATAAGCCAGGCAGAAATTCGCCGCTGGTTTGATACAGAAACAAGCGCTTACGGACGAGCCATGATTTCTGCAGCAGGTCAGACAGACTTGCAAAAGCTGGTGATGCTCCTTGAAAACGCATCCCAGAATCAGATTTTTACCTGGCAAAGTCTGGCAGGATTTTTCTGCATTTCTGCGGATTAAAAATTCACTGGTAGAAATTGCGTAATGTTCAAATTCATATTGAAACGTGTTTCTTAAAATTGTATAATTATGAAAAACTTTTAAAAACTTTTGAATAAATATGCAATTTTATTCAATTTTTTGATGGAGGCCGCTTTATTATGGATACTAGTGCAAATAATCTTTTTATTGGAAGACTTTCCGTTCTTGCTGAACGCAACGACCCGATTAATCCAGACCTCTACCAGAAGTTTGACGTAAAGCGTGGACTAAGAAACGCAAACGGAACAGGTGTTCTTGTAGGTCTTACTCGTATTGGTGATGTAGTTGGTTATGATATTGGACCAAACGGCGAAAAAATTCCGGTTCCAGGACGTCTTTTGTACCGCGGTTACGATGTTGTAGACCTTATCCGTGACGCAGAAGCAAACAGCGATTACTGTTTTGAACAGTGCGCGTATCTTTTGCTTTTTGGTGAACTGCCAACAAAACGAGATCTTGACGAATTCCGCAATTTTATTGGTCAGTGCCGTGTGCTTCCTCCAAACTTTACAGAAGACATGATTATGAAAGCTCCTTCTCAGGACATAATGAATAAGCTTGCCCGCGGAGTTCTCGCTTCTTATTCTTATGACCCTGATCCGGAAGACCGCTCAGTTGCAAATGTTCTGCGTCAGTGTATTGAACTGATTGCCCGTTTTTCAACACTTTCTGCTTACGGTTATCAGGCTTTGCGCCGCTATTTCCAGAATCAGAGTATGTACATTCATAATCCTATTCCAGGCATTTCAACAGCAGAAAACTTTTTGTATTTGATTCGCTCGGACGGACAGTATACATTACTTGAAGCTCAGACTCTTGATCTTGCGCTGATTCTTCATGCAGAACATGGTGGTGGTAACAACTCTTCATTGACAGTTCACGTTGTTTCATCCGCAGATACAGACACTTATTCTGCAATAGCAGCTGCCGTTGGTTCTCTAAAAGGTCGCCGTCATGGTGGTGCAAACATCCGCGTTGTAGAAATGATGGACGAAATCAAGGCTTATCTTAAGGACTGGACTGATGAAAAAGCCCTTAAAGATTATCTTTACAAAATTGCCCGCAAAGAAGCCTTTGACCACAGCGGAAAAATTTACGGTATGGGCCACGCAGTTTACACAATCAGCGACCCTCGTGCACTTTTGCTCCGTGAAAAAGCACGCGCACTTGCAATCGAAAAAGGCTGTCTTGAAGAATACAATCTTTACCGCATGGTTGAAGAATTGGCACCACAGATTATCATGGATGTTCATCATTCAGACAAGCAGATCTGTGCAAACGTTGACTTGTATTCAGGTTTTGTTTATACAATGCTGGGAATTCCCCGGGAACTTTTTACTCCGATTTTCGCTATTTCCCGAATTGTCGGCTGGTCAGCTCACCGCATAGAAGAAATTGTTGCAGGCGGCCGAATTTTCCGTCCGGCATACAAGAACATCTGCGAGCCTCGTGAATACATTCCAATCGACAAGCGCTAGATAAAATAATAAAGGGCGGAGTCCGTCGCTCAAGCCTGGCGGCTTTCGCTTAGCAGAATGCCTGCCTGCGGCAATCATTCTGCCGGTAGCCATAAAAAAGGGCGGAGTCCCACCCTTCGCCTGCACTTCGTTGCAGGCTACCCCACCCAACGGGGGATTCCCCCGTAACGCCCCCTTTTTTTATCTTGCATTTTTTTATAAAATCATTTCCATGAGTATCCAGCGAATAGATAAAATTTTAAGCCACGAAGGCTTTGGCACACGAAAAGGTGTAAAGAAGCTTCTTAGAGTTTCAGAAGTTCTGGTGAATGGTCAGCGGGTTACAGATTCAGGTTTTTCTGTAAATCCAGATAAGGACGAAATTTCAGTTGACGGCGAAATTCTGAACATCAAAAAAAATCTATACATAATGATGAATAAAGACCGCGGTTATGTAAGTGCCAATAAAGACGGGCAGCATCCAACCGTTTTTGACTGTCTTGATGATGAATACAGAACGGCATATCTTCAGGAAAATCTTCATCTTGTTGGCCGCCTGGACATGGATACGGAAGGGCTTTTGCTTTTTACAACCGACGGAAAGTTCATTCACCGGGCAACAGCGCCAAAAACTCATCTGCCAAAAAGTTATCTGGTTCGCCTTGCTCACCCGGAAAGCGAAGAAAACCGCAAATCAATAGAAGAAAGATTTAAAGCTGGAATCCGCATACCATCAGAAGACAGCGAACCAGAAGCCGACTGTAAGCCAATCGAGTCCCTTGCATGGAACAGCCACACAGAATGCGTCCTTACAATCACGGAAGGAAAATATCATCAGGTAAAGCGCATGTTCCGCGCTGTTGCAAATGAAGTCGTATACCTTAAACGTCTTTCAATCGGCTCCTTAAGCCTGGATGATTCCCTCGCCCTGGGCGAATACCGCGAACTTACAGATGAGGAAGTAGAAGGACTGCTGGATATTAAACCTTAAATATGAGTTTAGTTTTTCTAAGGTACTGTTCCATTCAGCTATAGATGTTTAATACTCCGCTTCAATCCGTTTTATTTCATCATACAAAAACTGGTTTGCGGGGGTTTTGATTCCGTGCTTTTGGGCAAGGGAAAGGACTGTACCGGCGAACATTTCCAGTTCGCTTTTGCGGCGGGCTTTTCGGTCCTGGGCCATGGAAGGGTAGCCTTTCTGATCAAAGGATTTTAGGATTTCTATCCATTTCTGGATGTCTTCTGGATTTATGTTTACGCCTTCCAGTTTTGAAAGTTCAATGACTTCCTGCATTGCGGCAATAAATGTGTCGTAAGGTTTGCCAGGTGCCAGAGTTTCTCCGTAGTTTGTGTCAAAGGCGGCGCAGGTCTGGTTTATGCCCACGTTCAGCATCCATTTTGTCCAGATGCGGTACAATATGTTTGCTTCTGTTCTGTACGGCAATTTGATGCGGTCAAAATAGGCGGTAACAGAATCAAGGTTTTCGGAATTCTGCTGTGGAAGGTGTCCTATGCAAAGAACGCCTTTTTTTGTGTAGTGAAGGTTTCCGTCTTCCCGCATGGCATCCATTTCCTGGGCAACTGTGTAAATCATTTTTTCATGGCCAAAACGGTTTCCGATTATTTCTTCGCTGGAAATTCCGTTCATTACGGACATTATGATTGTGTCTGGGCCAACGCAGTTTTTCATTGTTTCTAGTGCGCTTTCCAGAGCATTGAATTTTACGGCTACAATAATCAAATCGAATGTTTCTTTTATTGAAGATTTTTGCATTGGCGGTAAAAACTCTTTTCCGTTGCATGTAAACCGGCGGCTTTTGTAGCGTTCAAAACGGTCATCGTCAAGAATAAAGCTTACGGCATTATTTTCGCCGGCATTTGCAATGTGTTCGCCATATAAAAGTCCAAGGGCGCCCATTCCTATTATTGCTGTTCGTTTGATTTGTTTCATAAATTAAGCCTCCCAATTATTGTAATGCATAAAATTGATTTATTATAGTTCTATTTGCATTGTAAAAATGCTGCCAGTCAAAAAGAGGCTTGCAAAAATGCGAACTGATTGTATTTTTGAAAAAAAACTGCGCCAAGGATGGAGTGGTTTTGCGCAGCAAAAGGCGGAGCGGAATGTAGTGGAGCGGAGACCGAGCGTTAGCGGGCCACGGAACCCGCTTTGCAATTAAATTTCGCGCCATAATTGAATATAACCTGTTATTTAGGTAAAATAAGCGCAATATTTCTTTCATGAGGTTAGTGTAATGACAGATATTGAAATCGCTCAGAAAAATGTGATGATTCCAGTTGCAGAGGTTGCTGCAAAGATTGGAATTAAGCCGGAAGACCTGGAAATGTATGGTCCATATAAAGCAAAGCTTACAATGAAAAAGCTTCGTGAATTTCAGGCAAAGGCGCAGGATGCTTCTAAGCGTGGCAAGCTTATTCTTGTAACTGCCATTACTCCAACTCCTGCTGGCGAAGGTAAATCTACTGTTTCTATTGGTTTGGGGGATGGTCTTCGCAAAATCGGTAAGAACGCAGTGATTGCTTTGCGTGAACCTTCTTTGGGACCTTGTTTTGGTGTAAAGGGCGGTGCCTGTGGTGGCGGATACGCTCAGATTGTTCCAATGGAAGACATTAACCTGCATTTTACTGGTGATTTGCATGCCATTTCTATTGCAAACAACCTGATTGCGGCTCTTGTTGATAACCACATTCAGCAGGGTAACGAGCTTGGAATTGATCCCCGCACTATTACCTGGAAGCGCTGTGTTGACTTGAACGACCGTCAGCTTCGCAATGTTATTTCTGGTCTTGGTAACCGTACAGACGGTACTCCTCGCGAAGACCACTTCTGCATTACAGTTGCTTCAGAAATTATGGCTATTCTTTGTCTTAGCCGTTCAATTTCAGAACTTAAAGAACGCATTTCTTCTATTATCATTGGAAAAAATTACAATAAAGAAAACGTTAAGTTTGGCGACCTTAAATGCACTGGTGCCGTTGTAGCTTTGCTTAAGGATGCCATCCGCCCAAATATTGTTCAGACTCTAGAAAAGAACCCGGTTTTTGTTCACGGTGGTCCTTTTGCAAATATTGCACACGGCTGTAACTCTGTGAACGCAACGCTTAGTGCTCTTGCTACTGGCGACTACGTTGTTACAGAAGCTGGTTTTGCCGCTGATCTTGGCGCAGAAAAGTTTATGGATATTAAGTGCCGTGTTGCTGGAATCGCTCCAAGCGCAGTTGTGATTGTTGCTACAATCCGCGCTCTTAAGATGCATGGTGGCGTTGCAAAAACTGAACTTTCTGCTCCAAATGTAGATGCTCTTAAAAAAGGTTTTGAAAACCTTAAGGCTCATATTGAAAATGTTGGCAAGTTCGGCGTTCCTGCTGTTGTTGCCGTAAACAAGTTCATTACAGATACAGACGAGGAAATTGCCACACTTCAGCAGCTTTGCAAGGATAACGGTTCTGTTGCCGTTCTATGTGAAGGCTGGGGTAAAGGTGGCGATGGTGCAACTGAGCTTGCAAAGGTTGTTGCAGAAGTTGCAGACAGCGGAAAGGCAAATTTTCACTACTTGTACGAAAGTGAACTTGCTCTTGATAAAAAAATTGAAAAGATTGCTACAGAAATCTATCACGCTGATCATGTAGAGTTTCAGGGAACAGCTCTTAAGAAGCTTAAGGACTTTGAAGCAATGGGTTACGGAAATCTTCCAATCTGTGTTGCAAAAACTCAGAATTCTATCAGCCACGATCCAAAGCTTATTGGCGCTCCAAAGGGTTTTGTCTTCCCTGTTCGTGACGTTCAGCTTTACGCAGGTGCTGGCTTTGTAGTTGCTCTTGCCGGCGACATCATGACAATGCCAGG
>ERZ808026.9-NODE-9-length-32282-cov-4.488216_pt1 | contig 32282 bp, 25 predicted proteins | sample MGYA00380182_ERZ808026 | MGnify/ENA primary metagenome ERZ808026 (study PRJEB31490, sample SAMN06133376) | cow dung metagenome | isolation source: H9 | host: cow | place: China: Chengdu | collected 2015-05 ... | reverse complement strand
AGTTGATGGTGTTCAGGAGAGCAGAACTGAATTCAACAGCAGTACTTATAAGGCATCTCCAAAGATAATTGTTGTTGGTGTCAAGGGTGCAAACGCTGACCAGCGGGCGAAGATTAAAGCAGCCTGCAACTCAAAGGATGAGTCGAAGGTTAAAGCAGCAATTGCAGCAGTAAAGGAAGAAATCAAGCAGGAAAAAGCTGGTACAGTTGATATGGAACAACTGGATAGTGGACATAGAGTAACTGGTATTCTTGAAGTTATGACAGATGGATATGGATTTATCCGTTCAAAAAATTATTTACCAGGAGAAGATGATGTTTATGTTTCTCCATCACAGATTCGTCGTTTTGGATTAAAAACCGGTGACATCATTACCGGTAATACAAAGATTAAAAGTGAAAAAGAAAAATTCAGTGCACTGCTTTATTTAACAGCCATCAACGGACTTCATCCGGCAGAAGCGGCAAAACGTAAAAATTTCGAAGATATGACACCAATCTTCCCAAATGAAAGAATTTATCTGGAAAGAAAGGGCGGCAGCGTTGCCATGCGTATTGTGGATGAAATTTCCCCAATCGGTAAAGGCCAGCGTGGTATGATCGTATCCCAGCCAAAAGCAGGTAAGACAACCCTGTTAAAAGATATTGCAAAATCTATTACCATCAACAATCCGGAAATGCACCTGATCATTCTTCTGATCGATGAAAGACCGGAAGAAGTAACAGACATTAAAGAAGCCATCGAAGGTCCAAATGTAGAAGTTATCTATTCTACATTTGACGAACTTCCGGAACACCACAAACGTGTTTCGGAAATGGTAATCGAACGAGCAAAACGTCTCGTAGAACATGGGAAAGACGTGGCGATTTTATTAGACTCTATCACAAGACTTGCCCGTGCTTACAACTTAACTGTTCCGCCAAGCGGACGTACACTTTCCGGTGGTCTTGACCCGGCAGCCCTTCATATGCCAAAGCGTTTTTTTGGTGCAGCCAGAAACATGCGTGAAGGCGGCAGTCTGACAATCCTTGCAACAGCCCTGGTGGATACAGGAAGCAAGATGGATGACGTTGTATTTGAAGAATTCAAAGGTACCGGTAATATGGAACTGGTGCTTGATCGTAAGCTTTCCGAAAAGAGAGTGTTCCCGGCCATTGACATCATGCGTTCAGGAACCAGAAGAGAGGACCTGCTTTTCAAACCACAGGAACAGGAAGCCATGGATATCATGAGAAAAGCATTTAACGGGTTAAAAGCGGAAGAAGCGGTAGATAATATTTTAAATATGTTTGCCCATACAAAGACAAATGAGGAATTTGTGCAGACAGTGAAGAAAACAAGATTCCTTTAAAATTCCGGAAAATTCACTTGCGCAGATAGATTTCTCATGCTATAATGCAATGGTTAATGAAAAACTGTAGGGACTTGCAGGGTTAGTCCGGGATATCTTGTCGTGGAAACATCAGAGCGACATTGGCCGGAAATCGCGTTTCGGAAGTTCACAATACAATATGAGAGGTGAAAATCATGAGAGAAGGAATCCATCCAAAATATCATCAGGCAACAGTTACATGCAACTGTGGTAACACATTCGTAACAGGATCTACAAAAGAAAGCATCCACGTAGAAATCTGTTCTAAATGTCATTCATTCTACACAGGACAGCAGAAAGCAGCTGCAGCTCGTGGACGTATTGAAAGATTCAATCGTAAATACGGTATCACAAAATAAATTTTTTGTGGAAATTAAGGTTGAGGTTGCAAAATCTCAACCTTTCTTTAGATTTAAGGAGGAGAAAGATGAAACCATCAGGAATCGGCGGTCAGGCTGTGATCGAGGGAATTATGATGAAAAACAAGGATATGTATTCTGTTGCGGTTAGAAAGCCGGATGGTGAAATTGAAGTCAATCTGGGTACTTACAGAAGCATTGTGAAAAATAAAATGTTAAGAGAAACTCCATTGGTGCGCGGCGTGGTCAACTTTGTGGATTCTCTGTTTCTGGGAATGAGAACACTGACATTTTCAGCAAGCTTTTATGAGGAAGAAGAGGAACCTACAAAAGCAGATGAGGTACTGGATAAGCTCTTCAAAGGAAATGCAGAAAAAGTGATCATGGGACTGACGGTGGCCTTTTCTATTGTCATGGCAGTGGGAATTTTTATGATTCTCCCATATTTTCTGACAAACTTTTTAAGAGATTATATTGTGAGTAATTCGCTGCTGGCAATTATCGAAGGGATTGTCAGAGTGGGGATTTTTGTTCTGTATATCACTTTGATTTCAAGAATGAACGATATTCAGCGTGTGTTTATGTATCATGGTGCAGAGCACAAATGCATCAACTGCATTGAAAACGGATTGGAACTGAATGTGGAAAATGTGCTGAAATCCTCCAAACACCATAAACGCTGCGGAACAAGCTTTCTGTTCATTGTAATGGTGGTAAGTATCATTTTCTTTATTTTTATTGATGTAACTTCACCGGTGCTTCGCGTTGTGATCCGACTTTTACTGATTCCGGTCATTGCAGGCGTATCTTATGAACTGATCAGACTGGCTGGCAGAAGTGAAAGTAAGTTTGTACAGATCATCAGTTATCCGGGAATGCTGATGCAGAGGCTGACCACAAAAGAGCCGGATGCAGAAATGGTAGAGGTTGCAATTGCTGCGGTAGAAGCAGTATTTGACTGGGATACTTTCATCCATGAAGAATTGGAGGAAGTAGAGGTATGACGCTAAGAGAAGCGCTTGCTCTTGGGAAAGACCTTTTAAAGAAATCCAACATTGAAGAATATGAAACAGATGCCTGGCTTTTACTGGAAGGTGCTGCGGCATGTACAAGAAGTGATCTTGTATTAAAGGGCAGCGAGCCGTTAAAGAAAGAGCAGGAACAATTGTATAAAGAATATCTGAAAAAACGAATCAGCCGCATTCCGGTACAGCATATTTTAGGAGTGCAGTGTTTTTGCGGACTGGATTTTATCGTGACACCGGATGTGCTGTGTCCAAGACTGGATACAGAGGTGCTGATTGAAGAAGCATTAAAGCATATCAGACCGGGCAGCCGTATTTTGGATATGTGTACCGGTTCGGGATGTATTATTCTGACTTTACTGCATTTTGTAAAAAACTGTACAGGAACCGCTGCTGATCTGTCAGAAAAAGCGTTGGCAGTGGCAAAACAGAATGCAAAGAAACTGGAAAAGGAATGTAGCTTTATACATAGTGATCTGTTTGAAAATATAGATGGTACCTATGATGTGATCATTTCAAATCCACCATATATTGCCACAAAAGAAATCGAAACGCTTTCACCGGAGGTTCGAATTCATGAACCGATGATGGCGCTGGACGGAATGGAAGACGGACTGTTCTTTTACCGTAAAATTGTAAGCGAATCGATAAATTACCTGAATTCTGATGGATGGCTGATGTTTGAAATCGGCTATGACCAGGGAGGAGCGGTAAGTGAAATGATGAAATCTGCCGGTTATACTGAAGTAAGAGTAATCAAAGATCTGGCAGGACTTGACAGAGTTGTGATAGGAAAATTAGTGCAGGAGGATTCGTGTTATGTTTGATAAGTTAGAAGACATGCTGGTTCGTTATGAAGAAATTATGAACGAATTAAACGAGCCGGATGTAACCAATAATCAGGCGAGATTTCGTAAGCTGATGAAAGATCAGAGCGATTTAACTCCCCTTGTAGAAGCTTATACAGAGTATAAAAAATGTAAGGAAACTGTTTCTGACAGCCTGGAAATGCTGGAAATGGAATCCGATGAAGAAATGAGAGAGCTCTTAAAAGAAGAGTTAAACGATGCGAAAAAACGTATCGAAGAACTGGAAGATCATTTAAAGATTCTTCTTCTTCCAAAAGACCCGAATGATGATAAAAACGTTATCGTGGAAATCCGCGCAGGTGCAGGTGGAGATGAAGCCGCACTTTTCGCGGCAGAATTATATCGTATGTATGTACACTATGCAGAAAGCCGCCGCTGGAAGGTGGAAACCATGGAAATGGATGATACGGGAATTGGCGGTATGAAATCCGTAAACTTCATGGTAACAGGTTCCGGTGCATATTCCATTTTGAAATATGAATCCGGCGTACATCGTGTACAGCGTGTTCCAGAAACAGAATCCGGCGGACGTATTCATACATCTACAGTATCTGTAGCAGTGATGCCGGAAGCAGAAGAAGTTGACGTACAGATTGATGAAAAAGATATCCGTATCGACGTTATGCGTGCATCCGGTAACGGGGGACAGTGTGTCAACACAACAGACTCTGCGGTACGTTTGACACATTACCCAACAGGCATTGTTGTTTACAGCCAGACTGAAAAATCCCAGTTACAGAACAAGGCAAAAGCTTTTGCCCTTCTTCGTGCAAAACTTTATGATATCGAACAGCAGAAAGCCCATGATGCAGAAGCGGAGCTTCGTAAGAGCCAGATCGGTACAGGTGATCGTTCTGAAAAGATCAGAACCTACAATTTCCCACAGGGACGTGTGACAGATCACCGTATCAACCTGACGATTTACAAGCTGGATAAGGTCATGAATGGTGATATTCAGGAAATTATTGATGCCTGCATCGCGGCAGACCAGGCTGCAAAGCTTGCAAAAATGAATGATAACTAATGAAATGCCCCGATGAAGGGGCATTTTTTAATAATAGGGAAAGTTGACACTGTTTTTATATTGGAATATAATTTATGTGACTATAAAAATTAAGATAGGAGTGCTGTGAAAATGGGAAAATATTTTGGCACTGATGGTTTCCGTGGGGAAGCCAATGTAAAATTAACAGTTGAACATGCTTACAAGGTAGGTCGCTATCTTGGATGGTACTATAAAAAAGACGGCTACAGACCGCAGATCGTCATCGGAAAAGATACAAGAAGAAGCAGCTACATGTTTGAATACTCACTGGTAGCAGGCTTAACAGCATCCGGTGCAGATGTATCCCTGCTTCATGTAACCACAACACCGAGTGTTTCTTATGTGGTAAGAACAGAAGGATTTGACTGCGGGATCATGATCTCTGCCAGCCATAATCCGTTTTATGACAACGGTATTAAGCTGATCAATGGCAATGGACACAAAATGGAAGCAGCTGTAGAAGAAAAAATCGAGCAATATATTGATGGGGAAATTGGCGAACTTCCTCTGGCACAAAAAGAGGAAATCGGCTGTGCAACAGACTTCTCCGCAGGAAGAAACCGTTATATAGGATACTTAATCTCCCTTCCGACACGTTCTTTCAAAAATAAACGTGTGGGTCTTGACTGTTCTAACGGAAGCGCTTCCGCAATCGCGAAAAGTGTATTTGATGCATTGGGAGCAAAAACCTATGTGATTCATAATCAGCCGGATGGAACCAACATTAATACAAACTGCGGATCCACACATATTGAATCCTTACAGAAATTTGTGGTAGAAAATCATCTGGATGTAGGCTTTGCTTATGACGGTGACGCCGACAGATGCCTTGCAGTGGATGAGAATGGAAATCTGATTGATGGTGACATGATTCTCTATATCTGCGGCAAGTACATGAGAGAAACCGGAAAATTAAGCAACGATACAGTTGTTACAACAGTGATGTCAAACATCGGCCTTTACAAAGCACTTGACCGTGAAGGAATCAAATACGAAAAGACCAATGTTGGCGATAAATATGTTTATGAAAATATGGTGCAGAATGGACATTCTCTTGGTGGAGAACAGTCCGGTCACATTATTTTCAGCAAGCATGCAACCACAGGGGATGGTATTTTGACTTCCTTAAAAATAATGGAGGTTCTTCTGGAAAAGAAAACAACCCTTGGTACACTGGCTTCTGAGGTGAAGATTTATCCGCAGCTTTTACAGAACTTAAAAGTGACAGACAAAGATCTTGTTTTAAATCATCCGGACGTAAAAGCAGCAGAGAAGGCCGTGGAAGAAGCACTGGGGGATGATGGACGTATTCTGGTACGTGCCAGTGGTACAGAACCATTGCTCCGTGTTATGGTAGAGGCAGAAACTCAGGAACTTTGCGAAAAACATGTAGCTGCTGTGATTGATGCGATGAAAGCAGCCATGTAAAAATAAAGGAGAAGGCAAATGAAGAAAACAACATTAGTAATTATGGCAGCTGGACTTGGAAGCCGCTTTGGGGAAGGCTTAAAACAGCTTGCAAAGGTAGGACCAAGCGGGGAAATTATTATGGATTACTCTATCCATGATGCGTTGGAAGCAGGATTTGATAAAATCGTTTTTATCATCCGTAAGGACATCGAGGCAGATTTTAAAGAAGTTATCGGCAACAGAATTGAAAAAATTGCTGATGTTGCTTATGCATATCAGGAACTGGATAAACTGCCGGAAGGATTCACAAAACCTGCCGACAGAACCAAACCTTTTGGAACCGGTCATGCAGTGCTTTGTACAAAAGGTCTGGTTGAGGGACCGTTTGCAGTGATCAATGCAGATGATTATTATGGAAAAGAAGCTTTTGTAAAGGTGCATGACTTCTTGGTAGGCGAACATGAGACATCAGAAAAATTACAGTTCTGTATGGCTGGCTTCATTCTTGGAAATACTTTAAGTGACAACGGTTCTGTGACAAGAGGTGTTTGTCAGGTAAGCGAAGAAGGTCACCTTAAAAAAGTTGTGGAAACCGGCGGTCTGGTCAAAACTGCTGATGGTGCCGGAGTACAGAAAGAAGATGGCAGTGTAGAACCGATCGATGCAGGTGTTTATGTATCCATGAATATGTGGGGATTCTCAAAAGAAATGATTGATATCCTAGAAGAGAATTTCGTGGACTTCCTGAAAAATATTCCGGAAGGGGATATTAAGAAAGAATATCTGCTTCCAAGTATCGTAGATGATCAGATTCAGTCCGGCAAAGCGGATGTAACTGTACTTGAAACAAAGGACAAATGGTTCGGCGTAACCTATAAGGAAGACAAACAGATTGTAATGGATTCCTTTAAAGCCCTGGTTGAAGCAGGTGTTTATAAAGAAAAACTGTTTTCATAAGATAGAAAGGTTTTTATGACAATAGAATTTAGAAAGCCGGTGATCGAGGATAAAGCTCTGGTCACCGGCTATATCAAGCAGAAAAAAACAAGGAGCTGTGAGGATACCTTCGGGAATCTTCTGCTCTGGGCAAGATTTTATAATATCCGGATTGCTGAAGTGGAAGGAATGCTGGTATCTGCAACCATGGGTGAAAAATTGAGTTTTCACTATCCTTATGGCGGAGGCAATGCAAAGAAGTGTATCGAAGCACTGATGGAATATGCGAAGGCAGAGGGACAGGAGTTTCGCATGCATTGCGTGACACCGGAGGAATTTGAAGAACTGGAATCCTTATTCCCAGGAGAATTTGAAATCGAATACCACAGGGATATTGCAGACTATGTATATGAAGCAGAGAAGCTTCGCACTCTTTCTGGCAAAAAATATCACGGAAAGAAAAATCATGTAAACAAATTTAAAAAAACATACGAAAACTGGGAGTATGTTTCAATGAGCGCTGAACATGCAGAAGAAGCATTTCAGCTGCTTTTAAAATGGAAAAACTTAAATTTATGTATGGAAAACCATGATAAAAATGCAGAAAGCTGCGTAGCATCCAATTATCTTCGTCTGTTTGATGAACTGGATGTTTGCGGAGGGCTGCTTAGGGTAAATGGAGAAGCAGCAGCATTTTGTATTGGTGAGCAGGTATGTGATGACACCATGGTTGTGCACATCGAAAAAGCACTGACAGAGATTGAGGGAGCTTATGCCATGATCAATCAGCAGTTTGCAGAACACGAGTGTCAGCATATGACTTATATTAATCGAGAAGAAGATACCGGAGACGAAGGACTTCGCAAAGCAAAATTGTCCTATCGTCCCGTATTTATGGTAGAAAAAGGAACTGTAACGAGGAAAAAATAATATGAGCAGCTGGAGAGAGAATGTAAGAAAAGTCATTCCTTATGTGCCGGGCGAACAGCCAAACAAGCCGGGAATGATCAAATTAAATACTAATGAGAATCCATATCCGCCGGCACCGGGAGTACAGAAGGTGCTGGATGAATTTCAGGCAGAATCTTTAAGATTGTATCCGGATCCTGCGGTGACAGAATTGACAGAATGCCTTGCGGATTACTATGGAGTGGGAAAGGATCAGGTCTTTGTGGGCGTAGGTTCCGATGACGTTCTGGCAATGGCATTTATGACATTTTTTAATTCGGACAAGCCGATTCTTTTCCCGGACATCAGCTATTCTTTTTATAGTGTCTGGGCAGAGGAATTTCGTATTTCTTACATAAGACCGGCCCTGGATGAAAACTTCAGGCTTGTAAAGGAAGATTATTATCAGGAAAACGGCGGAATCATTTTTCCAAATCCAAATGCACCTACAGCGATCTATGAATCGCTGGATACCATTGAAGAAATCTTACAGCACAACAAAGATGTGGTAGTGATCGTAGATGAAGCATATATCGATTTTGGCGGTCAGTCATCTATGTCTCTGGTTGAAAAATATGAGAATCTTCTGGTGGTTCAGACTTTTTCAAAATCCCGTTCCATGGCGGGCATGCGTATCGGCTTTGCGGTGGGAAATCCGGAGCTGATCAAATACCTGAATGATGTGAAATATTCCTTTAATTCTTACACCATGAACCGCACATCTATTTGCTGTGGTGTGGAAGCGGTAAAGGATGATGCATATTTTAAAGAAACAACTGAAAAAATCATTGAGACAAGAGAATGGGCGAAAGAAGAACTTACAAAACTTGGATTTTCATTCCCTGACTCTATGGCGAACTTTATTTTTGCAACACATTCCTCTGTGCCGGCAAAAGAAATTTTTGCGGCTTTGCGGGAAGCAGATATTTATGTAAGATATTTTAATTCTCCAAGAATTGACAATTATCTTAGAATTACCATTGGAACAAGGGGAGAAATGGAAAGACTGTTTGAGTTTCTACACACATATTTAGAAAAGTAGGAGCAGGTAGTTATGAGAAAGATTTATTTTATTTACAACCCGCATTCCGGAAAAGAACAGATTAGCTCTAAATTGAACGAGATTATCCGTATATTGGCAGAAAAAGATAATGAATTAACAGTGGTTCCTACTATTGGTTATCTGGATGCCATGGAGAGAATCACAAATCTAAGAGATGATTATGATCTGGTGATCTGCAGCGGTGGTGACGGAACTTTAGACGAGGTTGTCACCGGAATGATGAAACGGCCAAAGGAGCGTCGTATTCCAATCGGTTATATACCGGCAGGTACTACCAATGATTTTGCAAGAAGTCTTGGGATTCCACGCAATATGCCGGAGGCTGCCAGGTGTGCCATGAATGGAAAGCCTTTTGCCTGTGATATGGGCTCTTTTAATGATGATTCCTTTGTATATATTGCATCCTTTGGGATTTTTACGGAGGTATCCTACAGTACCAGACAGGAAGTTAAGAATGTGCTAGGTCACATGGCCTATGTTCTGGAAGGTATGAAGAGCCTTTATAATATCAGATCCTACAAAATGAAGATTTCCAGTGATGAAATGGATTTTGAAGGTGATTTTCTCTTTGGGATGGTGACGAATTCCAAATCCGTAGCCGGTTTTCAGGGACTTGTCAAGGGCGACGTACAGTTTGATGATGGTGTCTATGAAGTCACTTTTATCAAGCGTCCAAAAAATCCTTTGGAAATTCAGGAGATTCTTGCAGCACTGCTGGTTGAAAAAATTGATTCCAAATACATGTATTCTTTTAGGACAAAGAAGCTGACTATCGAATCGGAAGAAATGGTTCCCTGGACTCTGGATGGGGAGTTTGGAGGAGAACATAAAAAGGTTGTGATTGAAAATAATCAAAAAGCTGTCGAAATTATTGTGAAAGATTACGAAAATTCGACAGAAGATTAGAAAAAAATTGTGAAACCTCGTATTTTTGGAAAAAAATGTTTTCAATTAATTGAAGATGAGGTATAATAATTTACAAGCGGGGATTCACCCGGTGTCGTATTTTATATTTGGAGGTAATGCCATGTTAGTTTCAGCAGCAGAAATGCTCAAAAAAGCAAAAGCTGGCCACTATGCAGTAGGACAGTTCAACATTAACAACTTAGAATGGACAAAATCTATTTTAGCAACAGCTCAGGAATGCAATTCCCCAGTTATCTTAGGTGTATCTGAAGGTGCTGGTAAATACATGGGCGGCTACAAAGCAGTTGTAGGTATGGTTAACGGTTTATTAGAAGAAATGAACATCACAGTTCCAGTAGCTCTTCACTTAGACCACGGCAGCTACGATCACTGCTACAAATGTATCGAAGCTGGATTCTCTTCAGTAATGTTCGATGGTTCTCATTACCCAATCGAAGAAAACGTAGCTAAAACAAAAGAATTAGTTGCAGTATGTAGAGAAAAAGGATTATCTATCGAAGCTGAAGTAGGTTCTATCGGTGGAGAAGAAGATGGTGTTGTAGGTGCAGGCGAATGTGCAGATCCTAACGAATGTAAGATGGTTGCTGACCTTGGAGTAGACTTCCTTGCAGCAGGTATCGGTAACATCCACGGAAAATACCCAGCAAACTGGGCAGGACTTTCTTTCGAAACTCTGGACGCTATCCAGCAGTTAACAGGAGACATGCCATTAGTACTTCACGGTGGTACAGGTATCCCAACAGAAATGATCCAGAAAGCAATCAGCCTTGGTGTTGCTAAGATCAACGTTAACACAGAATGCCAGTTAGCATTTGCAAAAGCTACTCGTGAATACATCGAAGCTGGAAAAGACTTAGAAGGAAAAGGATTTGACCCTCGTAAGCTCTTAGCTCCAGGTGCAGCTGCAATCAAAGCAACTGTTAAAGAAAAAATGGAAATCTTCGGTTCTATTAACAAAGCTTAAGAAACACAATTTTATAAACAAAGAGACGTTCCACAGTGATGTGGAACGTCTTTTGGGTTATATACAACACGGGATTTATGCCTGTGAGAGGATAAATTATGAGTGAATTCATCGACGTAAAAGAAATATTTGGCGAAAATGTATTTAATGATTCTGCAATGAAAGCACGTCTTCCTAAAAAAGTTTATCAGGAACTTCGTAAGACTATGGAAGAAGGCAAGGAATTAGACCTTGTTACTGCGGATGTGGTTGCTCATGAAATGAAAGAATGGGCAATTGAAAAAGGTGCCACACATTATACACACTGGTTCCAGCCACTGACTGGTGCCACTGCAGAAAAACATGATTCCTTCATTTCAGCTCCGATGAAGGACGGTAAAGTTTTAATGAACTTTTCCGGAAAAGAATTGATCAAAGGAGAACCGGATGCGTCATCCTTCCCATCGGGAGGACTGCGTGCAACATTTGAAGCGAGAGGCTATACGACCTGGGATTGTACATCTCCTGCCTTTGTCAGAAAGGATGCCACAGGTGCCACTCTTTGTATTCCGACTGCTTTCTGTTCTTATACAGGGGAAGCATTAGATCAGAAAACTCCGCTTCTTCGTTCGATGGAAGCGATTAATACACAGTCATTAAGAATGCTTAGATTATTTGGAAATACCACTTCCAAAAAGGTGACTCCGTCCGTAGGTCTGGAGCAGGAATATTTCCTCATTGACAAAGAAAAATATGCCCAGAGAAAGGATCTGGTATTCACAAGCCGTACTCTGTTTGGAGCTATGCCTCCAAAGGGTCAGGAAATGGATGATCATTACTTTGGAGTTATTCGTGAAAGAATCGGTGCTTTCATGAAGGATGTCAATGAAGAGTTATGGAAGCTGGGGGTAAGTTCCAAAACACAGCACAATGAAGCGGCTCCTGCACAGCACGAGCTTGCACCAATCTATGCAGAGGTTAACGTTGCTGTAGACCATAACCAGATTATTATGGAGACCTTAAAACGTATTGCGAACCATCATGATCTGGTATGTCTGCTTCATGAGAAACCATTTGCAGGAGTTAACGGTTCCGGTAAGCATAACAACTGGTCCTTGACAACGGACGATGGCATTAACTTATTAAATCCGGGAAAGACACCTCATGAAAATGTGATGTTCCTTCTGGTACTTGCATGTATTTTAAAAGCGGTAGATGTTCATGCAGATTTACTTCGTGAATCTGCAGCTGATGTTGGTAACGATCACCGTCTTGGTGCAAACGAAGCACCACCTGCAATTATTTCTGTATATCTGGGAGAACAGCTCCATGATGTCATGGATCAGCTCATCAGTACAGGCTCTGCAAACCGTTCCATCAGAGGCGAGAGACTTGCAACGGGCGTTAAGACACTTCCGGATTTTGCAAAGGATGCAACAGATCGTAACAGAACTTCACCATTTGCATTTACAGGAAATAAATTTGAGTTTCGTATGGTTGGCTCCAAAGATTCCGGAGGAGAACCAAATACAGTATTAAATACCATCGTTGCAGAAGCTTTCTGTGAGGCGTGCGACTATATTGAAGCGGCTGAAGATAAAGACGTGGCAATTCATGATCTTATTGAAAAATATTTCATGGAGCATGAAAGAATTGTATTTGACGGCAATGGATACTCCGATGAATGGGTAGCAGAAGCGGCAAGACGCGGCCTTCCAAACTTAAAAACAATGGTTGATGCAATTCCTGCATTAACAACCGAAAAATCAGTTGCATTGTTTGAAAAATTTGGTGTATTTACGAGAGCAGAGCTGGAATCCCGTGCGGAAATTCAGTATGAAACCTATGCCAAGGTAATCAATATCGAAGCCAAATCAATGATCGACATTGCGAGCAAGCAGTTAATTCCGGCAGTGATCAAATATACCAAGGAATTGGCAGAAACTGTACTTGCAGTGAAAGGGTGTGGCGTAGATGCCTCTGTTCAGGAAGAAATTTTAAGAAAGACTACAAAACTTCTGGGAGAATCCAGAAATGCATTAGCCAAACTGACAGAGCTGGATGCTAAGGGTGCAAAGCTTCCAAGAGGAGAAAAGCAGGCGAAATTCTTTAACAAAGAAGTTGTGCCGGCCATGGAGGCTCTTCGAAAACCAATCGATAAGCTGGAAATGATTGTGGAAAAAGATATGTGGCCGATGCCATCTTATGGAGACTTGATATTTGAAGTATAGGAAACTGCGCGATGCATGTCGCGCAGTTCTTTTTTTAACAAAAAAAGGACCTGAAATCAATCAGGTCTGCAAAAAAAGGGAGGATGCCAGGCAGCTTAGCTGCCTGGCATTTATTTATGAAAAAGTTTCTTTTAAGGGAATGTCTATATTGTTTTATGGTTTTATTATATGTAGGGAAAATGAAGAAATCATGTTTATCAAATGAAGGTTTCGTAAAAAGATAATGAACAAATTATGAACAGGAAAAGGGGGAAATTTTATTTCCGGGGCTACGAATGAAGGAGGGGATGTGATAAACTAGAGATCAGATAGTATAAAAAAGGAGCCTGATATGTCACTGCAATTTATTTTAGGAAACTCCGGTTTCGGAAAAACAACCTATATTTACAATAAGATCATCAATGAGTCCATGATGAATCCTAAGCTGCGCTACTATTGTATCGTTCCGGAGCAGTTTACCATGCAGACTCAGAGAGATTTTGTGACTCTGCACCCTCGCAAGGGAATATTAAATATTGACGTATCAAGTTTTCAGAGACTTGCCTACCATGTGCTGGAAGAAGTTGGCGAAAATGGCCGTATGATTCTGGAAGAAACAGGAAAGAATATTGTTCTTCAAAAATTGGCCAAAGAGCATGAGGAAGATTTGAAAATTCTTGGAAAGAATTTAAAAAAAATCGGCTATATTGGTGAAGTTAAATCCCTGATCTCAGAATTTATCCAGTATCAGGTGACTCCGGAGCTTCTGGAGGAAATGATTGAAAAATCGGGCGATCGAAAGCTGCTGTCCGGAAAATTGAGAGATGTACTGATTCTTTACCGGGCATTTTTAGAATATATGGGTGAGGAGTATACGACTTCAGATCAGGTGCTTTCGGTGTTCCGGGAAGTATTGGATCGTTCGGAAAAATTGAAGGATTCCATTATCGTGCTGGATGGCTTTACTGCATTTAATCCGATACAGTTAAAACTGATACAGGGACTTATGAAAACGGCCAAAAAGGTTTATGTCACAGCAACCATTGATACAAGCGAAGATGCCTACAGCCTTTCACAGAAAACGGAGCTTTTTTATCTTAGCAAGAAAATGATTCAGAGTATCACCGGGGCGGCAAAGGAAGCCGGTGTTGCCATTGAAATGCCTGTACTTTGCGACAGAGATGGCCATCATCGTTTCAAAAACTGTGATGATCTGTTATTTTTAGAGCAGCACTTATTCCGTGGCGGGAAAGCAGTTTATGCCGGAAATCCAGAGCATATCCGCATCAAAGAATACCGTACGGCAATGGAGGAAATCAAGGACACTGCGGTACAGATTCGAAGGCTGATTCGTGAGAAAGGGTACTGTTATGGGGATATTGCAGTGGTTCTTGGAAATATGGAATATCAGGAGCATATCAGCCGTATTTTTGCACAGACCGGGATTCCGGCATTCATCGATGAAAAGAAAAGTGCACTGGCCCATCCATTTGTGGAATTCTTGCGAGGGTTTATCAAAATGATTGAAGAAAATTTTTCTTACGAATCCGTATTTCGGTATTTACGAAGCGGATTTTCAGGAATCACCACAGAGGAAACAGATGCCTTAGAAAACTATTGCCTTGCACTGGGAATTCGCGGCTTAAAAAAATATTCTGAAAAATGGATCCGCTTTTCAAAGAACCAGACGGAGGAAGAACTTCAAAAAATCAACGAAATTCGGGTGAAATTTTATGAAAGCGTCAAGGATGCGGCTGCAATCATTAGAGACAGGAATACATCGATCATTCAAAAATGTACTGCATTGTATCAATTTTTAGATAAACTTGGTGTGGAAGCCCAGCTTGCGGTAAAGGAGGAAGAATTTTTACAGGCAGGAGAGGCTGCACTTGCAAAAGAATATCACCAGATTTTCCGTGCAGTCATGGAGCTGTTTGAAAAATATGTGGAGCTTTTGGGAGAGGAAGCGGTTTCTGCGGACGAATTTGCAGAGCTTTTGGATGCCGGTTTTTCAGAAGTAAAAATCGGTATGATTCCACCGGGGAACGACCGTGTAATGGTAGGGGATATGGAACGTACCCGTCTGAAGGATGTGAAGGTATTATTTCTCCTTGGGATGAATGAAGGAAATATTCCTAAAAGCTTTAGCGGCGGTGGAATTTTATCCCAGATGGAGCGGGAATTTTTAGAAGAGCATCATGCATCTCTGGCACCAACTGCCAAAGAGCAGGTATATTTGCAGAAATTTTACATTTACTATGTGCTGACCAAGGCTTCCTGCCAATTGTATTTATCTTGTCCGGCAACGGATTTTCATGGGGCAGCACTTCGTCCATCCTATTTAAGGGATGTATTTGAAAAATTATTTAAAGAGATTAAGATAGAACCGCCTGTGTCGGATAAATTTGAAGATTTGGAGACGGCAGAACAGGGACTGGAATATTTGACGGAAAACCTGACTGTGGAGAAACGGGATGAAACGGAACTCCGACAGCTGATGTTATGGTATGAGCAGTCTCCGGAATTTCAGGCACATTTTGAAAAAATGTGGAAGAATCTGATCAAAGGTGATGCACAGACCACCATTGGTGCAGCAGTTGCAAAAGCAATGTATGGAGAAGATGGTGCTTACAGTGTAACCAGGCTGGAAAAATATGCTTCCTGTGCCTATGCTCATTTTCTGCAATACGGACTGCGGTTAAAGGAACGGGAGGTCTATGAATTTGCAGCAGTGGATATGGGGAATCTTTTGCACAGCGCGGTAGAATTGTTTGCCAGAAAAGTAGAGAAGGGAAGTTATGACTGGTTTTCTCTACAGGAGGAAACAAGACAGCAGCTGGCAGAAGAATGTGTGAATGAAGTCATTACTGACTATCGAAATACCCTTCTCTTTGACAGCTCCAGAAATGAATATATGATTGCACGTATGCATCGTCTGGTGAAACGGGCAGTCTGGGCCCTGACGGAACAGATTAAAAAAGGCGTATTTGTACCGGAAAAGCTGGAAGCGCCATTTTATTTCAAAGAAGGAACGGTAACTTTACATGGGCGCATCGACCGCATCGATACCTATGAAGAAGATGACAAAGTATATGTGCGCATCATGGATTATAAAAGCGGGGCGGCAAGCTTTGATCTGACGGCACTTTATAACGGATTACAGCTTCAGCTGGCAGTTTACTTAAATGCAGCTGTTGCCATGGAGAAAAAAGATCATGCAGGAAAGGTAATTGTGCCTGCAGGCCTCTTTTATTTTCCTATGAAGGATCCGATGATTTCGGCGGAAACTTCCATGGAGCAGGATGAGGTAGAGGAAGCGCTCTTCAAAGAACTGGCATTGGAAGGTATATGCAATGCAGAGTCACATATCATCCACTGTATGGACAGGGAATGTGAGACAAAATCGAAGATGCTGCCGATTAGTTATAATAAGGATGGAAGTCTTTCAAAGACTTCAAAAGCGGTATCTACAGAACAATTTGAACAGCTGGAGAATTTTGTGAAAGAAAAATGTGTACAGCTTGGAAGGGAGATCATGGAAGGTGAAATTCCGGTGAACCCATATGCTGCAGGGCAGAAAACAGCCTGTGATTACTGTGCGTACCACGGAATCTGTGGATTTTCGCCAAAAGAGGCTTCATATAGAAAACTGGAGAAATTTCAATGGGAGTAATATGGACAGAAGACCAGAGAAAGGTCATTGATTTAAGAAATAGAAATATCCTGGTATCTGCGGCAGCAGGCAGTGGGAAAACAGCGGTGCTGGTAGAGCGAATCATGGAATTAATCTGTGACGAAAAGAACCCGGTGGATGTAGACCGTTTGCTTGTAGTTACCTTCACAAAAGCGGCAGCGGCAGAGATGAAGGAGCGTGTGGGGGCGGCAATCAGAAAACGTTTGGAGAAGCAGCCGGAGAATGGGTATCTGCAAAGGCAGGAGGCCCTGGTTCCCCATGCGCAGATTACCACCATTGACAGCTTCTGCTCTTATATCTTAAGAAATCATTTTGGAGAGATTGATTTGGATCCTGCATTTCGCGTGGCAGATGAGGGAGAACTGAAGCTTCTGAAAAGAGATATTTTGAAGGAGCTTTTGGAAGAAGAATACTGTAAAAGGCGGACAGAATTTTTACATTTTGTAGAATGCTATGCATCGGGGAAAAATGATCAGGTATTGGAAGAACTGATCTTAAAGCTGTTTGAGTTCTCCACCAGTGATCCATTTCCCCAGGAGTGGCTGGAGAATCTTTTGAAAAATGAGAGGGTGTGTGGAGAAGACAGGATTCTTGCACATATCCGTAAGCTTTTGGAGAGCTTAAAGTGGGAAACCCAACAGGCAGTCAGGCTGTGCCGGGAACCAGGCGGTCCGGTATTTTATGAAGATGCGCTGGTGTCCGACCTTCTGTTTTTGGAAAAATGTATGGGCTGTGAAAGCTATGAGGAATATTCAGACCTGATCCGCAGCCGTTCCTTTATGGCCCTTTCCAGAAAAAGGATGCCGCCGGAAACAGAAGAGGAGAAAAAAGAGGCAGTCAAAAATGCCAGAAATCATGTGAAAAAGTCGCTGGAAGCTTTGGAAAAACAGTTTTTCTATATGCCGGCAGAGCAGATTTTAGAGGCAGTCAGGCTGGCAGAACCTGCAAGAAAAGAGCTGATAGAGCTGACACTGGAATTTTCAAAACGGTTTGCAGCGAAAAAGAGAAAGAAAAATATTGTAGATTTTTCCGATATGGAACATCTTTCCTTGCAGATTCTTGTAGAGAAAAAAGACGGAAGCTATTTTCCTACAGATATTGCCAAAGGCTATGCAGAGCATTTTGCGGAAATCATGATCGACGAGTATCAGGACAGTAATCTGGTTCAGGAGCTGATCTTAACCAGCATTTCGAAAAAAGCTTTCGGCGGAAATAATCTGTTCATGGTTGGAGATGTAAAACAGAGTATTTACCGATTCCGACAGGCAAGACCTGAGCTTTTTATGGAAAAGCAAAAAAGGTATACGCTGGAAGAGAGCAGCTCCCAGAGAATCAATCTATCAAAGAATTTCCGAAGCAGAAAAGAAGTTCTGGATGCGGTGAATTTTCTCTTTGAGCGAATGATGACAGAAGAGCTTGGAGAGATTGCCTACGATGAAGAAGCGGCACTCTATTTGGGAGCTGCTATGCCGGAGGCAGAGAAAGCATCGGATGTGCAGGCTGAACTGATGCTTTTTAGTCTGCCGGAAGAAATGGAAGAGGAACCCTTTGATAAAACCGAACTGGAAGCCTCCATGATCGCAGAAAAAATTTTGGACATGCTGGAACATGCAAGGGTAACAGATAAAAGAACCGGAGAACTTCGAAAGGCGGCTTTGGGAGATATGGTCATTCTCCTTCGTTCCATGACCGGATGGAGTGATACATTTTCCAATGTGCTTTCTTCCTATGGAATTCCAGTGGTAACCGGTTCTTCTACAGGATATTTTTCAGCCATGGAGATTCAGACCATTTTAAATTATCTGCGTGTTCTGGATAATCAGAATCAGGATATTCCCCTTAGTGCAGTGCTGCATTCTCCTATCGGCAATCTGGATTCTGCCGAAATGGCAAAAATCAGGGCAGCGTATAAGGAAATACCTTATCATGAGGCCTGTGTCAAATATATGGCAGAAGGGGATGATCCGGTTCTTTGTAAAAAGCTGGACAGCTTTTGGCGTTTGACAGCACAGCTTCGCAAAAAGGCGGAATACTTACCGATTCATAAGCTTTTGTGGGAGATTTATGATCAGACCTCCTATGAGCAGATGGTAAGACTTCAGCCAAATGGTGCGGTTCGCAGGGAAAATTTGCAGATGCTGGTTCAAAAAGCGCTGGATTACGAAAGTACAAGCTATCGTGGATTGTTTAATTTCGTAAGATATATTGAAAATCTGCAAAAGTATGAAGTGGATTACGGTGTGGCAGAAAGCACTTCCGGAAATGAAAATGCAGTACGGATCATGAGCATTCATAAGAGTAAGGGACTGGAGTTTCCTATTGTATTTGTATCCGGATTGTCAAAAAAATTCAATAAACAGGATTCCAGAGAGCGGATTGCCATGCATCCGAAGCTGGGAATTGGTGTGGATGCCATAGATCCTGAAAAGCGCATCAAGCTTCCTACTCTTTCTAAAAAAATAATCCAGAAGGAGATTGAGCTTGAGAGCCTTGCAGAGGAGCTGCGTGTGCTGTACGTCGCGTTGACAAGAGCCAGAGAGAAACTGATTTTGACCGGAGCGTTAAAGAATGCAGCAGAAGTCTTTGGGGAGCATGAGAGAGAAAAGCAGCTTCTGGAAAGAGGACGTTATGAGAGTCTTTGTGGGGGAAGCAGTTTTCTGGATTGGATTTTAGAGGCTCTGGCAGGAGAAAATCCGCCGTTGGCAGTAAATATTGTAACAGTAGAATCTCTGGTAAAAGCAAAAATAGAACAGGCAGTGGAAAGCCGCTATGATTATGAAATGCTTCGCAGCAAAAAAGAAGAGGTACCGGAGCTTTTGAAAGAAAGATTTGAGTTTCAGTATCCGTATCAGAAGGATGAGAGGATTCCCGGAAAAGTGTCTGTATCTGAACTGAAAATGGCAGCCATGGAAGAAGAAGCATTGCAGATGTTTGAAGAACCGGAAGTGATTCCTTATATTCCTGCGTTTTTAAGAGAAGAGCGAAAGGGCAGTGCCACAGAGAGAGGAACCGCTTATCACCGTGTGCTGGAATGCATGGACTTATCCGGAATCAGACATTCAGATCAGGTAAAGGAACGGATGGAGAACCTGGTATTACAGGGAAAACTGACTGGACAGGCGGCAGAAACCATCAATCCTTACGATATTTATGTTTTCAGCAAAAGCAGCCTTTGTAATCGCCTGCTGAATGCAGAGCAGAATGGAATGTTATCTAAAGAGCAGCCATTTGTGATCGCAAAACCGGCAGGAGAGATTTCAAAAGATTATGAAAGTGACAAGGACGTCCTGATTCAGGGAATCATAGATGCATATTTTGAAGAATCCGATGGAATCGTACTGATTGATTACAAGACGGACCGTGTAAAAACGGCAGAGGAGCTGATTGCAAGATACAAAAAACAGCTGGAGCTCTATGGGGAAGCTTTGGAACAGACCACCGGAAAGAGAGTAAAGGAACGAATCATGTATTCCTTCTGTCTTGGCAAAGAAATCTCTGTTTAGTTTTGGTTTGCTCTTGTATTGTGTCTGATTTTGTTGTATCATAAAAATAGTGTAAAGGAAAAACAAAGAAAACAGATATGGGGGGATGTTTTATGGAATTTACATTACCGTCCAATGAAGGGAAAATGCGAATCGTACAGGAACTGGTACCTGGAAAACAGGTCACTCTGGCACATATCATTGCCAGCCCTGACGAGATTGTATATAAAAAATTAGGTTTAAATCCGGCACTGGATTATTCCAAGGCTGCCATCGGAATCTTAAGCATGAGTCCGGCAGAAATTTCTGTTATCGCCGGTGATATGGCAGTAAAAACAGCAAACATTGACCTTGGATTTATTGATCGTTTCAGCGGTACATTGATCTTCACCGGAAGAGTTGCAGAAGTAGAAGAAGCGGTTAGAGTGATCTGCGATTATCTTGCAAGAGAGCTTGGATTTACAATTTGTAAGGTTACAAGAACATAATGAAAAAAATTATTTTAATGGGTCGTTCTGAATGCGGAAAGACCACACTGAGACAGGCATTAAAGGGAGATACCATCAAGTATCATAAGACACAGTATATTAACCATTATGATGTTGTCATTGATACTCCGGGAGAATATGCAGAAACTAATACCTTGGGAAGAGCCCTCGCGCTCTATTCCTATGAGGCAGATGTGGTAGGACTTTTGATCAATGCCACAGAACCCTACAGTTTATATCCGCCAAATATCGTTGCCCAGTCTACCAGACCGGTCATTGGTATCGTAACTCAGATCGATGCGCCGGATGCCAATGTAGAACAGGCGGTGGAATGGTTGAAATTGACCGGCTGTGAAGATATCTTTCTTGTAAGCTCCTATACAGGTGAAGGAATCTGGGAAATTCTGGAATATCTTCGTGAACCGGGAGATGTACTTCCGTGGGATAACAAAGAAGATGCGGAAAAGCCAAGAAATGTATTAACAACAAAAGCAAATAACAGCAAATAACAGAATTAAGCACCGTTTTTCGGTGCTTATTCAGTTTTTACAAATTTATTTGCTGTCATGAGAAAATGAAAAGGGAGAAAAGTGAATGATTAAATTAATTGCCAGTGATTTAGATGGAACCTTGTTATATGGAAGAGATAATTCTGTCAGCGGGGAAATGTTTGATCTGATTCGGGAAATGAAATCTGCAGGAATTATTTTCGCAGCAGCCAGCGGCAGACAATATCATAATCTGAAAAAGCTTTTTGCGCCGGTATGGCAGGATATGGCATTTATCTGTGAAAATGGAGCCGCAGTTTTTTATAAAGATCAGCTGATTGCAGAGCAGGTTGTTCCCAAGGAAGAACTGCTGGAGCTGGTATATCTGATCGATGGGGATGAACGGGCAGAGGTGGCACTTTCCAGTTCCACCACCACCTATGTGCGTCCAAAAACAAGGGAATATGTGGAATCTTTGATCAGACTTGGAAACCACGTAACAGAAGTGAAAGAATGGGCAGATGTTACAGAGCCTTGTGTGAAAGTAGCCTGGTACGAAAAAGGCGGGGTAGAGCATCGGGTGGATTACTGGAACAGTAAAATCAAGCCACCGGCCAAAGTGGTAACTTCCGGCGCAGAGTGGCTGGACGTTTTATATCCAAATACCCATAAAGGAGTGGGAATCCGTGTGCTTTTGGAATATTTTGGAGTGAAAAAAGAGGAAGCAGCAGCCTTTGGTGATAATTATAACGACACAGAAATGCTGGAAGAGGTAGGTTATCCGATCGCGATGAACAGCGGCAAAGAGGGAATCGTGAAAATGTGTCCATATCATACCGACCGTGTAGAGGATACCGTGAGGCAGATTTTAGACGGAAAATTTCCGGGAAAATAGATTTTTACAGGCGCAGTGCATGAAAAACAGAGCATCGGGTCATAATCTGGAAAAAGGACAAAAGGAGCCGGATTATGAAAGAAAAAAAGATTACCAGAGAAGACATTCAAAAAATGGAAGGCACAGAGCGCATGAAATATGAAATTGCCGAGGAAATGGGACTTTTGGATAAGGTACTAAAGGATGGCTGGCGATCTCTTTCGGCCAAAGAGACGGGGAAAATTGGCGGCATAATGACCAGCCGCAAAAAGGCTGACATAAAAAAATGATCTTAGACATAGGATATCCTATGAATGATCAGAAATTAGAAAATTTATTAAATCTTGCATTGAACGCCACGCCAGAGGAGAGAATACGTTCAGAAGCATTGAACACCGGGTATGATGCGTCAGATCGTACCTGGGAGGTTATTATAAGATATACGGGAAACTTAGAAAGAATCCGCAAGACAGCAGAGGAAATTACAGAGCTGTTTGGCGGATTTGCTATTTTACGGATTCGCGAAGAAGCGCTGGAGGCTTTGACGGATATTCAGGAAGTCACTTATGTGGAGAAACCGAAGAATTTTTATTTCGCCCTTCAGGAAGCAAAAGAAGCCTCCTGTCTGTCGGGGGTACAAAGAGGAGCTGACGGGCTGAGCGGCAAAGATGTATTGTTTGCATGTGTGGATTCCGGTGTTTCTTATGTTCATCCGGATTTTCGAAGAGAGGATGGAACTACCAGAATTTTATATTTATGGGATCAGACAATTCCGGGAGATCCGCCGGAAGGGTATCACAGAGGAACGGAATACAGGGCGGAGCAGATTAATAAAGCTTTGGCAGCAGATACTGTGGAAGAGCGCAGAAGACTGGTGCCAAGTGAGGATATCAGCGGCCATGGCACCAGCGTGCTGGGCATTGGTGCAGGAAATGGACGGAGCAGCGGAGAAAGGTATCGGGGAGTTGCTTATGATGCGGATTTGATTGTTGTGAAGCTGGGAGTTCCGGGACAGACAGGATTTCCCCGGACAACAGAAATTATGGAGGGCGTGGATTACTGTATCAGAAAAGCTGTGGAGCTTGGCAGGCCGGTTGCATTGAATTTGAGCTTTGGAAATAATTATGGGGCACATAATGGAAACAGTCTTCTGGAGAGTTATCTTGATGTGGTTTCTGGAGTAGGAAAAAATGTCATCTGTGTGGGGATGGGAAATGAAGGCGTGACTGGGGTTCATCAGTCATTAACACTGGTGGAAAATGAAGAAATTTCGGTGGAGTTTTCCATAGGAGAATTTCAGGCATCAACCAATCTGCAGCTTTGGAAGTCCTATACAGATATTGTACGCATCTTTATTGAGGAACCGGGCGGGGCAGTTGTAGGGCCAATTGAGGAAATCCTGGGAACCCAGAGATTTCGTTTCAGAGACAGTGAGCTTTTAATCTACTATGGAACCCCCACACCCTATGGTGTATTGCAGGAGATTTATATTGAATTTTTAACGACAGGACAATATCTGCCGGCTGGAATCTGGAAACTGCGTATTGAACCGGTAAGAATTGTGTATAATCTGGCTAATTTATGGCTTCCGGTATCAGAAACAGCAAATCTTCGAACCGGATTTTTAACACCGTCGGTGGAAGGAAGCTTTACCGTACCTGCAGCAGCGGAAAATGTGATTTCGGTTGCTGCCTATGACAGTCGTCTGGACAGCTATGCGGATTTTTCAGGAAGGGCATTTAACAGTCTGCCCTGGGCAGGGAAACCGGATCTGGCGGCACCGGGAGTAGATATTCAGGCACCGGCAGCAGGAGGAGGTTATCGAAATGTGACGGGAACATCCTTTGCAACACCATTTGTCACCGGAAGTGCGGCACTTTTGATGGAGTGGGGGATCGTAAGGGGAAATGATCCTTTTTTGTTTGGGAATAAGGTAAAGGCTTATTTAAGGAGAGGAGCAAGGGAACTGCCTGGATTTTCACAGATACCCAATTTCAGAGTGGGGTATGGAGCATTGTGTGTAGAAGATTCTTTGCCGGAGAATACAGGGATTTTTTGAAAATATATTTCATATTTTGTCAATTTTTAGTAGGAATTTTGCTGCAGATGTGATATAGTGGAAAAGATTTTATGTGGAGAGGTTTAGTGAAAAATTATGAACGAAAAACGTAATTCTTTTTCCGGGTCCTTAGGATTTGTACTGGCAGCAGCAGGCAGTGCAGTGGGACTTGGAAATATCTGGAGATTTCCTTATCTTGCTGCAAAAGACGGCGGTGGCCTGTTCCTGGCAATGTATATCTTTTTAGCATTAACTTTTGGGTTTACGCTTCTGACGACAGAAATTGCCATTGGTAGAAAGACAAAACAGAGCCCGTTGACTGCATATAGGCATCTGAGTAAAAAGTGGGGATTCTTAGGCTTCTTTGCTTGTATCATCCCAATGATCATTCTGCCGTATTACTGTGCCATCGGTGGATGGGTGTTAAAATACTTTGTTACATTCCTTACAGAGTCCGGTGCGGCAGCTGCAGCAACAGATGGTTTTTTTGACGGTTTTATTACATCCTTAGGGGAGCCGATCATACTGATGTTTATTTATATGTCAGCAACAGCGATAGTTATTTTTCTCGGAGTAAACAAAGGGATTGAGTCATTTTCTAAAGTATTAATGCCGATTTTGATCATTCTTGTAATCGGTATTGCTGTTTTTTCTGTAACAATTACGCATACAGATGGGGCAGGAATCACAAGAACAGGGGTAGAAGGTCTGAAGATTTATTTGATTCCGAATCTGAAAGGAATGACGATCAAAGGATTCTTTACAGTTCTGCTGGATGCTATGGGACAGCTGTTCTACTCTTTAAGTGTAGCCATGGGTATCATGATTGCTTATGGATCTTATGTAAAAGATAATGATAATCTGGTAAAATCCATTAACCATATTGAAATTTTCGATACATTGGTTGCTTTCCTGGCTGGTGTTATGATTATTCCGGCAGTTTATGTATTTATGGGAAGAGAAGGTATGGCGGCATCCGGACCAAGCCTCATGTTTGTATCTCTTCCAAAAGTATTTGCTGCAATGGGCGGTGCCGGAAGATTTGTTGGATGTATGTTCTTTGCCATGGTATTGTTTGCAGCTCTGACAAGTTCTATCTCTATTATGGAAGCGGTTGTTTCCAGTTTGATGGACAAGTTCCACTGGTCCCGTGCAAAAGCAGTAATTGTTGAATTTATCATTACCATATTAGGTGGACTGGCGGTATGCTTCGGATATAACATCTGGTACTTTAAAATAACACTTCCAAACGGTGCAGCTGCACAGATTCTTGACGTTATGGACTATGTGAGCAACAACGTATTGATGCCGATTGTATCAATTGGAACATGTATCCTGATTGGATGGATATTGAAACCTAAAACTGTGGTTGCGGAAGTAACAAAGAATGGTGAAAAATTCGGAAGGGAAAAATTATATACGGTGATGATTAAATATATCACACCGGTATTGCTTTTAATACTGCTTCTGAAAGCATTAGGTATTATTACATTTATCTAAAGGATTAGAATGAAAAAGGGTGTTGATACTTTTTGTACAACATGCACAGACAAGCTGAGGTTAAGCAAAGCCTCGAAGCGGTCTGTGCATGCTGGATAGAAGTGTCAACACCTTTTATTTTTTGTATGCAAGTACGGCTTTTATAAATTCCCACACTCTTGCGATAGAAGAGATGGAAGCTCTTTCTTTGATGGTATGGATTTCCTTCAGATTTGGGCCTACAGAAATACAGTCAAGTCCTGGTATCTTTTCGGAGAGGATACCGCATTCCAATCCTGCATGGATGGTAACAACCTGTGGTTCTGTGCCATAAAGATTTTTATAAACTTCCATACACTGATCGCGGAATTTCGATTCTCTGGCAAGAGGCCATGCCGGATATTCTCCGGAGGTAGAAATCGTACCGCCTAAAAATTCTGTTAACTGGGTTACCTTGTTCACAATATATGCTTTTGCAGTAGATACAGAGCTTCTGATAGAGAAGCACATCTGAAGATTGTTCTCTGTTAAGGCGATTACTCCCATGTTCAGAGATGTTTCTACAAGTCCCGGAAGGTCAACACACATTGCCTGTACACCGTTTGGCATAAGGTTCAGTGCAGTGATGAGCCTGTTCATGGATTCATTATCTAATACATAGGCATCTGAAACCCCTGCGCCTGCCATAACAAGCACTGCGTTTGGATCTGCTGCAGCGTATTCAGCCTTGATTTCAGCATTAAAGTCCGCCAGTTCTTTTTCCACGATTGCCAGGTCAGGCTGAGCGATCAGAAGGGAGAACTGTGCATCTTTTGGAATCACGTTTTCCTTTACACCACCGGAGAGTGTAATGATTTCAAAATCGCATACTTTTTTCAGGGCCATAAAGAAACGTCCTGTCAGTACATTTGCATTTGCAAGACCATTGTTGATTTCAATACCGGAATGTCCGCCCAGGATTCCCTGAAATTTAAAGTCCAGACAAAGACCGGATCTTGGCTCTCTCTTCATTGGAATGTCTGATTGAACGCGGATGCCTCCTGCACAGCCGACTGTAAAAATCCCCTCCTCTTCGGAGTCTACATTTAAAAGTCTTTTTGCCTTACAGCAGGATAAATCGATTCCTGAAGCACCAATCAGGCCTACTTCCTCGGAAACCGTTAAAACAACCTCCAGTCGTGGACGAGGAATGGATGGATCATCTAAAAGTGCCAGTCCATATGCAACTGCGATACCATCATCGCCGCCAAGAGTAGTGTCCTCTGCATAAATCCAGTCTCCGTCGATACCGAGACGAAGTCCGTCATTTTCAAGATCTATGTCGGAGTCAGGAGATTTGTCCCCCACCATGTCCAGGTGTCCCTGTAAAATAATTGGTTCCACATCTTCGTAGCCTTCAGCAGCTTCTCCGATGATAATGACATTTCCAAGATTATCCTGTTCGTAATATAAATTCCTTTCCTTTGCAAAAGCCACACAATAGTCGCTTAACTGTTTTTCATGGAAAGAAGTGTGTGGAATCTGACAGATTTCTTCAAAAAAATGAAAAACACATGCAGGTTCCAGATGCTGCAATACTTTCATGAAATAGTTCCCCTCTAAAATTATTTTTCAGCCTTTTCCAGTCTGGAAAATACCATATCATATCCATCACAGCCGTAGTTTAAGGAGCGGTTAACGCGGCTGATGGTAGCGGTGGATGCTCCTGTTTTTTCTGCGATTTCAAGATAAGTTTTCTTTTCTCTTAACATTTTTGCTACTTCATAGCGCTGGGAAAGAGATAACAGTTCGTTGATGGTACACACATCCTGAAAGAATGTATAACATTCTTCTTTGTTTTCCAAAGTCAGGATGGCGTCGAAAAGGTGATCAACGGCTTCGGTTCTAACAGTTTTACTCATAATTTCAGTTTCTCCTTTAAAATTTGTAACGATTTACGTATTTTTTTAGATAGTCCACATCCTGATTAACAATCAGATGTTCAGGGAAAGTTACCTCCTCTAAAAGAGCGGCGGCTTTGTCATGGCATCCAACCTGCAGATCAATGTGAGCATCGCTTCCGATGACCACCGGGACTTCATATTCTGCACAAAGCCCTAAAATTTCAATATCCAATGGACGGGCGTTTACACGGGCACCGCCTTCCGTTAAGGATGCATTGTTCAGCTCAATGAGGGTATGATATTCTTTCGCGGCCTGGACCAGCTCTTTGTAATTGACAGGGTAACGCCTGTCATCCGGATGTCCAATGATATTGATCAGTGGATTTTTAATAGCATTCACATACGCTTTTGTATTTTCAAGCTCTGTACCAGGGGACATACATGGAACATGAAGGCTGGCGATGGTAATATCCAGCTTACGTAAAATGGAGTCGGGTAAATCTACCGTACCATTCATATCCATAATATTCAGTTCGGCACCTAAAAGCAGTTCTACACCACACATATGCCGGTCTACAACCTTCAAATTCTGGAAATAGAATTCGTGGCAGCTGCCGGGCATTTTGGGTGCATGCTCAGTAATTCCTAAAAGTTTCAGTCCACGTTCACTGGCGGTATGGGCCATTTCCCTGATGGTGCTGTAGGAATGACCGCTGGCTAACGTGTGGGTGTGAGTGTCCAAGACAAACTTCATTATATTTCTCCTCATAGTTTCGCACTTTACTGCGTTACATTATAAAATAAATAAAGTGACTTTGCAAGTCTTTTCGAAAAGCTTATGTAAATTTAATAATTGGTTGATAATCGAACGTATGTATGGTAGAATGTGACGTAAGTCTAGGTGTTGAGAGGATGACGTATGAGTATTTACGATACATTGAATGATAAACAAAGAGAGGCGGTACTCTGTACAGAGGGTCCCCTTTTGATTCTGGCAGGTGCAGGTTCCGGAAAGACCCGTGTGCTGACCCACAGAATCGCATATCTGATTGAGGAATGCGGGGTAAATCCATGGAATATTCTTGCTATTACATTTACCAATAAAGCGGCAGGAGAGATGCGTGAACGAGTGGATAAGATTGTGGGATTTGGCAGTGACAGTGTGTGGGTATCCACCTTTCACTCTACCTGTGTGCGCATTTTAAGACGTCATATTGATCTGTTGGGATTTGATACCAACTTTACCATCTATGATACAGAGGACCAGAAGTCGGTGATGAAGGATGTGATCCGCAGCCTGGATCTGGATCCGAAGATTTATAAAGAAAGAACATTCTTAGGGGTCATTTCTCATGCAAAGGATGAACTGATCTCTCCGGAGGAATTTATGTTAAATGCAGGGCTGGATTACAAGCAGCAGCTTTACGGACGTGCCTACAGAGAATATCAGCTGGCTTTGAAGAAAAATAATGCTCTGGATTTTGATGATCTGATCGTGAAAACAGTAGAGCTTTTTAAAAGCCATCCCCAGGTGCTGGATTACTATCAGGAACGCTTTCGATATATTATGGTAGACGAGTATCAGGATACCAATACGGCGCAGTTTCAATTTGTAAGTCTGCTTGCAAAAAAATATCAGAATCTGTGTGTGGTGGGTGATGACGACCAGTCCATCTATAAATTCCGGGGGGCAAATATTGGTAATATTTTGAATTTTGAAAAGGTGTTCCCGGATGCGGCAGTCATCAAGCTGGAGCAGAATTATCGTTCAACCGGAAATATTTTGTATGCAGCAAATGCAGTCATCAGCAATAATATCGGCCGAAAGGACAAACGTCTGTGGACACAGTCAGAAGATGGGGAAGGCATCTGTTTTCGACAGTTTTACAATGGATACGAAGAGGCAGAGTATGTGGCAGAGCAGATCAGAAAGAGCGTGCGCCAATGCGACAGCCGTTATCAGGATCATGCCGTTTTATATCGTACCAATGCCCAGTCACGACTTTTTGAAGAACAGTTTATCAGGGAGAATATTCCATATCGCCTCATCGGCGGTATTAATTTCTATGCCCGTAAGGAAATCAAGGATATTCTGGCTTACTTGAAGACCATTGACAACGGAGTGGATGATCTGGCGGTGAAACGTATCATTAATGTGCCAAAACGTGGGATCGGCCTTACCACCATTGATAAGGTACAGAAGTTTGCAGGTGAGCATGAAATGAGCTTTTTTGAGGTCTTAGAGCATGCAGACGGGATTTCGGAGCTGGGAAGAAGTTCTTCCAAACTGAAGAATTTTGCATTGACTATTCAGGCTTTTCGGGGAAAAGCAGAGGAACTTTCTGTCGCAGAGCTTCTGGAAGATATTCTGGAAGTGACCGGTTATCGGAAAGAATTGGAGCTTGAGGGAACTGACGAAGCAGATGCCAGAATCGAAAATATCAATGAATTAATTTCCAAGGCAGTTTCCTATGAAGAAAACTGTATGGATGAGCCGCCAACCCTGTCAGGATTTCTTGAAGAGGTTGCACTGGTTGCGGATATTGACAACCTGGATGAGGATGAGAACAGAGTGCTTTTGATGACTCTTCATAGTGCCAAGGGTCTGGAGTTTCCGCATGTATATCTGACAGGTATGGAGGATGGGATTTTTCCAAGCTATATGTCTATCGCCGCAGAGAATCCAAGAGAGGAAATCGAGGAGGAACGTCGTCTTTGTTATGTTGGAATTACCCGTGCCATGAAAAAGCTGACCATGACTGCAGCTCGTATGCGCATGATTCGCGGCGAAAATCAGTTTAATGCAATTTCCCGTTTTATGAAGGAAATTCCGAAGGAGTATCTGGAGCGGGGCTGCGAGGTGCGTAAAGAAAAGACAGAAGAAATGCCGAAAAATGATTCCTGGAAGGAGATCAAACGTACATTCCAGGAAAAGCCAAAGGCCGTACAGCAGTTTACTGTAACCAAAGCGGCAAGTCTGGAATATGGCATTGGTGACAGAGTGCGTCATATGAAGTTTGGAGAAGGCACGGTTGCAGATATTACCGAGGGCGGAAGAGACTACGAGGTGGCAGTTGATTTCGATAATTTTGGACGTAAAAAAATGTTTGCTTCTTTTGCGAAACTAAAGAAAGTATAAAATTTTTCAGAACTATGGTAAAATATCGCATTTTGTGGTATCATAAGAAAAATGTAACGATTTCGGGAGGTCTTATCATATGAGCAGAGCAGAAGAATTATTGGCACAGGTTCTAAAAAAAGAAAAGGAAGAATGTAAGGCTTGTAAAATTGTTTTATGGGTTCTTGCAATCATTGGTATGATTGCAGCGGTAGCTGGTATCGCATATGCTGTATATCGTTTCGTAAAACCGGATTATTTAGAAGATTACGAAGATGACATCGACGATGAATTTGACTATGATGATGATTTCTTTGATGATGAAGACGATTTTGAAGAAGAAATCGACGAAGCTGTAGAAGCAGCTGCAGAAGACGTTGTAGACGATACAGTAGAATAGGAAAAAGATTTATAGGGCTGCTCTTTTGGGGCAGCCTTTTCTATGGCAATACAGAAAATGAGGGTAGTATGAAAAAAGGACAGATTTACGAGGGTTGTGTAGAGTACGTTTCTTTCCCAAATAAGGGAGTGCTAAATATTGAAGGAGAAAAGGTGGTTGTAAAGCATGCATTGGCAGGTCAGAAGATCAGTTTTTCCGTCAGCAAAAAAAGAAAAGGGAAATGTGAAGGAAGATTGTTAGAAGTATTAGAAACTTCACCATTAGAACAACGTGAACCTGTGTGCAGCATTTTCCCAGCCTGTGGCGGATGCATGTATCAGACAATGTCTTATGAAGAACAAATGAAGATGAAAGGGCAGCAGGTAAAAGAAATATTAGATGCTGCAATTGTTGGAGACTACATTTTCGAAGGCGTAAAAGCAAGTCCAAAGGAATTTGCTTATCGTAATAAAATGGAATTTTCATTCGGTGATGAATATAAAGATGGACCACTTTCATTGGGACTCCACAAAAAAGGAAGTACATATGATGTGCTCACGGCTTCGGATTGCAAATTAGTGCATGAAGATATGACAAAGATTTTATCTTGCGTTTTAGAATATTTCAAAGAAAGAAATGCAACTTACTATAAAAAGATGCAGCATGTTGGATATCTTCGCCATTTGCTTTTAAGACGTGGAGATATTACAGGTGAAATTTTAGTAAATCTTGTTACGACTACACAGGAAGAATATGATTTACAACCACTCGTAGATGCATTGCTTGCATTAGAACTAGAAGGAAAGATTGTTGGTATTCTTCACATCCTGAACGACTCATTATCAGATGTGGTTCAAAGTGATGAGACAAGAGTTCTTTATGGACAAGATTTCTTCTATGAAAAATTACTTGGAATGGAATTTAAGATTACACCATTCTCATTCTTCCAGCCAAACTCAAGGGCGGCAGAAGTGCTTTACAGTACAGTGCGTGACTATTTGGGAGATATGAAGGGTAAGACTTTATACGACCTTTTCAGCGGAACTGGTACGATTGGACAGATTTTATCACCTGTTGCAGAAGAAGTAATCGGTGTTGAGATTATTGAAGAGGCAGTAAGAGCCGCAAATGAAAATGCAGCACACAATGGAATCACAAATTGTAAATTCCTTGCAGGTGATGTGTTCAAAGTATTAGATGAGATTGAAGAAAAGCCAGACGTAATCGTACT
>ERZ808026.8-NODE-8-length-34007-cov-4.621986_pt1 | contig 34007 bp, 20 predicted proteins | sample MGYA00380182_ERZ808026 | MGnify/ENA primary metagenome ERZ808026 (study PRJEB31490, sample SAMN06133376) | cow dung metagenome | isolation source: H9 | host: cow | place: China: Chengdu | collected 2015-05 ... | reverse complement strand
TCGAAATGACTGCTACACTAAATGTGGTGGTTTCGATAAACTCAACCACCGTAATGCAAACTTATTGGACAGCCCTTCGTTATTTCATTTAATCTCTTATACTGTCTATATTTGCTTTTCCACCAGGAACAAAGGGCAATACGTTTTCTTCCGGGTCTACTCTAACCCTTACAAAGCAAGGCTTGTTTTTTCGATTTGCATCAAAAGCTTTTTTGAACCATTCTGGATCAGCATCCGCATCAACAGCTTCAATTCCAAAACCTTCAGCAATTTTAAGAAGATTTGGACTTGCCATAAATTCACTAGCAGAATATGTCTTATCAAAAAGGAATTTCTGCTGCTGATAAACCATACCTAATGTTCCGTTTTCAAGAACTATTACAGTAACAGCAAGATTATTTTCTGCCAGTGTCGCAAGCTCCTGAATGTTCATCATAATTGAACCGTCACCGCTAAAACAAACAATGCGTTTGCCTGGATTTGCAATAGCAGCACCAATTGCAGCAGGAAGACCAAAACCCATTGTTCCAAGACTGCCGGAAGTGAGGAAAGTTCTTGGTTCTTCAACAGGATAATACTGAGCCGCAAACATCTGATGCTGACCAACATCTGTTGTAACGATTAAATCAGTTTTCTTTGTACCTGCCTTTTCTGCAAGTTCTGGAATAGAAGAAATAAATTCTCTTGGATTTACACTATCAGCAAAATTCTTATTCTTTTCTTCCTCTTTTGGTGTTCCACAAGTCATTGAGCCTGTTTCTTTCTTTACCTGAATTATATGGTCTGCCCACTGATTTCTATCAGATTCAAAAGAATTATCTGATTTGAGTCTGTTTTCAAGCATTGGAGTAAGTTCAGCAAAAACAGATTCTACCTTTGCAACAATACTAGCATTAGCAGGCATGATTTTATTGATTTCAGCTGCATCAATATCAATGTGAATGATTTTTGCGTTTGGACAGAACTTTGCAACAACCCCAGTTGCCCGGTCGTCAAAACGAACACCTGCCGCAATAACAAGGTCACTTTCGTTCATTGCAACGTTTGCCGCATAACTTCCGTGCATACCAACCATTCCCGCAAAATCAGAATCAGAAGAAGGAATACATCCAAGTCCCATAAGAGAAGTTACTGCAGGAAGTCTGTATTTTTTCTTGAAATTTCTAAGCTGGTCAGCTGCTTCTCTTGAATTACAGCCGCCACCAAGATAAAGAACAGGTTTCTTTGCTGCAGCAAGCATTTCCACTGCCATGTTCAAAATTGGTCCCATAGCATCAGATTTTGTATGGAAACGAACATCATTTTCATCAGAAATTTTATTGATTTCTGGCCAGGCATCAAATTCGCATTCTGCAAGCTGAACATCTCGAGGAACATCAATAAGTACAGGACCAGGACGACCATTTACAGCAATCTCAAATGCAAGAGGAATTGCTGTTAAAAGTTCTTCCGGCGTCTTTACCATAATGCTGTGTTTTGTGATTGGAAATGAAAGACCAAAAGTGTCAGCTTCCTGAAAAGCATCAGTTCCAATAAGATATGTATTTACCTGGCCTGTAATTGCAATGATAGGAACAGAATCGCATCTTGCATCTGCAACTGCAGTCAGAAGATTCATTGCTCCCGGACCGCTGGTTGCAAGACAAACGGCAGGAATTCCGTTTGTACGTGTCATTCCCTGTGCAATAAAACCACCAGCCTGTTCCTGACGCACAAGCACATGCTTAATTTTACTTCTTGTAAGTTCATCATAAAGCGGAAGAATTGATCCGCCTGGAATACCTGCAACAGTTTCTACTCCCTGCCGCTGCAACAATTCAACAATAATCTGTGCGCCTGTCTTCTTCATCTTACACTCCCATAAAAAGTCAAGAAGATTGTTTCAACAATCGATTTGACTTTTTACGCTGTTCCGTAATGTAATGAGGAACAGCAGTTTAAAATAAAGGCTCTCCTTGTGCCGGAGAGCCTTTTATAAGGTATATAAAAATTACATACGCATAAGTCACCCGGTACAAGCTATTCAGCCAGCACGACGAGAACGACCAACAATGTAATTTCAATAATTTTCTTCATTTGCAATTATTTTGCCACATTTACCCCTTTAAGTCAACTTTATGATGATTTTGGGACTGATTTTTTACGAAAAAATGTTATAATAGAAATATGTCTTTGAACTGCAATGAAATCAACCTTGTTCTGGAAGAATTGAATATAAACGGCTATTTTATTCAGGATATTATCCAACCGGGATATGACACTATTGCCTTTTATCTTTATGCAAACGGTTCTGCAAAAACAGTACTTATCTGTACAGCCCAGAATGCCTGCAGACTGAACGAAACCCGCCGGAAAATTGTAAAAAATGAAAAACCTTTGCGTTTCATGGAATTTTTGCGTTCCAATATAAAAGGAGCTCGTATTGCAGACTGCCGTCAGATTGATTTGCAGCGAATTATCAGGTTTGAACTTGTTCATGGGGATGACAATTTCATAATGTATGTACGTTTATGGAGTAACGCGGCAAACATAATAGTATGTGACAGTGAAAACAACATCCTTGATACCATGTTCAGAAGGCCTGGCAAAGGTGAAGTTACAGGCGGAAAATTCATTGTTCCAGAAACAGACAATTCTAAACCTGCAAAAATATTTCCAGTCAGAGAATTTGAAGAAATTGCCGAAGAATACAGACTGAAAAATCCTGATTACCCAGACCTTCCATTCAACCAGAAAATAGACATCTGGTACGGCGAACACGCAGATACTCTTTCAAGACAGGCTTTGCTTGCCCAGGCGGAAAAATGGTACACGCTTAAGAAAAGCAAAATGACAGCCGCTCTGAACAATCTTAAAAAAAAGCAGAAAGATTTTGAATCTTCCGGTCAGTTAAAGCATCTTGGAGATTTAATTCTTTCAAACAGTTATCTATTTGACGGAAAATCAAAATTCCTTGAATGCGATGATTACGAAACCGGCAGAAAAATTCAGATTCTTGTAGATCCAAAAAAATCTGCCCACGAAAATGCTTCTGATTATTACGAAAATTACAAAAAGGCACAAAGTGGTGCGGAATCACTTGTGCATGATATTGAAGTATCAGAAAAAAAACTGGAAAAGCTGGAAAAAATGTATTCAGACATTCTTAACGAACAGAATCCTGTGCGCATTGAACAGCTTTTAAGAAAAGATTCCACTCCAAAACAGCAGCAGATAAAAGAACATCCCGGGCTTGATTACACTGTTGACGGCTGGTACATTCTTGTTGGCCGGGATGCAAACGAAAATGACGAGCTTTTGCGTCATTACGTAAAAGGTTCAGACATGTGGCTTCATGTAAGAGATTTTCCAGGCGGTTACGTTTTCATAAAAAATCGTCCTGGTAAAACAGTTCCTCTGGAAATTTTACTTGATGCAGCAAATCTTGCAGTGTATTACTCAAAAGCCCGCAATGCAGGAAAAACTGATTTGTATTATACTCATGTAAAATATCTGCGTAGAGCAAAAAACGGGCCAAAAGGACTTGTCCTTCCAACCCATGAAAAAAATCTTTGCATAACTCCAGACAAAAAAAGACTTGAACGACTAGATTCTATCAGACAGGATGCAGAATTATAATGAAAACTGAACTTTATTCAAAACCATTTAAAAAATATCCAAGCATAATCTCATTTTTAATTCTGCCCTTTCATCCGTCCTCAATAAAAACAAGTTTTTCATTCATTTTTACAGCCTGGAAATCATTTGTTGTAATCCAGAACAAGCAGAAATTTCACATTACCCGTAAAAATGTAGTCAATGTTGAACATCCTTTAGATGAAAAAATTCCATTTGTCCCTTCAAATGTAAAAATATATATGGATTTCGTCTGGCTTTTCTGCAGAATTATGGCAATGTTCATTGTTAAAAAAGGAATTACAGAAGGTGTCCGGCTTAACAAAAAAATAATCCGATTTATTGAAGGCTTATACATCCGCGGAAGTCACATTTACAACCACGCACTCTCTACAACAAAACGGCCTCATTACCTGAAAATGTTCAAATTTGTTGTAATTCATCTTTTTGACCCGCATCTCCTTTGCGTACCAAGTCTTCATGTAGCCATTGTTGTTGGCGTATGGGCAAAAGTACGGGAAATTTTAAGTGAAACAAGTTTTTCTGAAGAAGAAAAAAGTCAGATTCTTGATGACATTTATTACGGTTCAATCGCAATCACAGAAAGCGTTTTATTCGTAAAACAGCACAGCATCAATTGTGTTGCTGGAGCTCTTTACATGCTCACCGCAAGCCATGATAAAGGATTTTTTACAGAAGAAGATGCGAAGCACGTAATAAACAGCCTGTTTTTAGAACCAGAATACATTAAAGACGGAAACGAAATACAAATTAGAGAATACATTGGCAAAATGTACAAAACTTTAATTGAAAGCAGCAGGAACAGCACAGATTGGGAGACAGCACTTTACAACTGGTTAGACACTTACAAAAACACATAGTTCAGTTTTTTATCACTACACACTTTTACAAAAAAACACAGATAAACGTAAAATAATTTTCTGCGTTCATCTGCGTTCATCTGTGGTTAATTATTAAACAATTCTAGAATCGTTCTGCTTTTCCAGATTTTTTCTGTTTATACAAGCCTGCAGATCCAGTTCTAGGAGTGCGTTCTGTTGGAGTATGTACGTTAGGACGACCATGTTTTTTATCAAAAGAACCCTGCTCTTTTCTGTCTCTTTCGCGTCCTCCACCAAAACCACGGCCAGAATTAGATTTTCCAAAACCGCCGTCTCCGTGACCACGGGAGCGGCCGCCATGTCCGCCTCTTCCGCCTCGCTTTACGCCAAAATCATCACCAAATCCGCCTTCTTTTACATCAACGTGCATGTGAGGAACATTCTGGTTTTTCTTTGCAAGCTCAAGAGCTTTTCTTGCGGCATCTTTTGGAAGACTTACAAGAGAAAAGTTCGAAGAAATATCTATTCTATCAACCATGCGTCCTGGAATATGGAGCATTTTGCTGAAATAATCTGCAATTCCTTTTGGATTATATCCGTCACGGCGGCCAACCTGGATATAAAGACGAACCTGATCTGCCATTTTTCCATGAGACTGTATTTTTCCGTAACGTGATTTATCAAGCTTATCGTTATAAAGAACAGAAAGAACTGCAGCAAGAACGTCTTTTGCTTCATTGTTCTGGCAAAGTTCATCTGCCATAGCAGTAAACTGTTCTGCAACACTAATCAAAGTTGATTCAGGAGCTGACTGTTCCAATGTTTCAGATACAGACTGAACAGATTCTTCAATTTCTGAATTGTCTGCTGCCATATTTTCCTGATTTTCAGATTCTGCAACGTCTTCAACTGCAAGACCAAGCTTCTGTTTAAGTTCAGAAAAAAGTCTTTTCTTTTTTCTTGCAATTACAGCTTCTACAGCAGGAATTTCTTCTTCCTTCATTTCGCCCTTGCTTGCTTTTGCAACAGCACGACGAAGATAGCCAAGTTTTCTAGTATCCTGAGGAGCCACAAATGTTACTGCAACTCCCTTACTGCCGGCACGACCTGTACGACCAATTCGATGAACGTAAGTTGCACCATCAAAAGGAAGAGAAAAGTTTACAACATAAGTAAGACCATTAATATCAATACCACGGGCGGCAACGTCTGTAGCAACAAGAATCTTTGTTTTCTTTGAACGGAATCTTGTAATGATTTTTTCACGCTGAGCCTGAGCAATATCACCGTGAAGAGCCGCAACATCATAACCTTTTTCATCAAGAGCTTTTGTTACATGGTCTGCATCATTTTTAGTCTGTGTAAAGACAATTCCGTAAAAATCGTCAGCATAATCAATCATGCGCACAAGAGCTTCAATTTTATCACTTTCACGCACAACCCAGAATTTCTGATCAATGAGCAAAGGTTCATCAACAACGCCTTCTTCCTCAACGATTTCATAGTCACCCATAAACTGACTAGCAATCTTAAGAATTGGTTCCGGCATTGTAGCACTAAAAAGAAGAATTCTTGCATCAGGATTTGCCTGCTTGAAAATTGCCTCAATATCTTCTACAAAGCCCATATCAAGCATCTGATCGCCTTCGTCAAGAATGAAGTAATCAATTTTACTAATATCAAGAGTTCCACGTTCAAGATGATCCTGAATACGGCCTGGAGTACCTACAACAACTTCAACACCACGTTTCAAATCCTTAATCTGAGTTGAGTATGAAGCACCACCGTAAAGTACACATGTACGCGGATTTTTTCCGTCTGTAAATGACTGAAATTCTGTACAAGTCTGAATTGCAAGCTCCCGGGTTGGCTCAAGAACAAGAGCTTTTACACACCCTGTCTGACCACGAACCTTCTGAATGATTGGAAGACCAAAAGCAGCCGTTTTACCAGTACCAGTTCTTGCCCTTGCAATAATATTTGCATCGCCATTTAAAAGTCTTGGAATCGCCAGTACCTGAATTGGAGAAGGCACCTTAAAACCTTTCTTTTCTACTGCAGCAAGAGTAGCATCATCAAGTCCTAAATCTGCAAATCCAATTTCAGAATCTGTATCTGAATCACCTGTTTCCTGAAGATCAACCTGACCTTCGATCGGAACGATTTCATCGTCCATAATTTCTTTATTTTCCATTATTTTCCTATGTATACGAAATTTACAGTATTATTCCCTAAGTTTCAAGCAAACATTTGAAAACTTCGCATTTAATTACATTTAATTGAAATTTACTGCAAAAAATCTTATTTTATTAACGCTTGTTTGCTTTTAACATTTTGATGTGATATAATAGTGTATTATGAGTGAAACAAAATTTCAGATTGATCAGAAAATAGTATATCCAAGTCAGGGTGTTGGAAAAATTACAGAAATTTTCGAAAAGATTTTCCGCGGTACACCAATGATGTACTACAAAATATATATTGAAGCTTCAGACATGATTGTTATGGTTCCTGTTGAAAAAGCTGAGGAACTTGGAATTCGTTCCATTGTTTCTTCTGAAGAAGCAGAAAAAGCTTTGAATTCTCTTTCAGATGATTTTGAACCTATTACCTCTGACTGGAAATTACGCTATCAGATGAACCTTGACCTTCTTAAAAAAGGAACAATTGCTGATATTGCCGCAATCGTAAGATGCCTTTACAACCGTAGCAAAGTAAAGGAACTTCCTATTCTTGAACGCAAACTTTATGACCAGGCAAAAAAGCTTCTTGAAGATGAAATTTCTATTGCAATGGGAATTGATGTAAAGGAAATTGAATCTCAGATTCATACAAAACTTGAACCTCCTGGTTCTACTCCAAAAGTAAAACATATCATTGATGATTTTGACGACGAAGATGATGATTTGATGAATGATGTTTCTGATTCTTCTGGCAAAGAAAATAAGGACAGAGACGACGATGATGAAGAGGACGATTCCGACTCATCTGATAATAACGAAGCTGATGACGATTTCGACGGCGATGACGACGATTTCTAATCAAAAAATCGCAATAATAATTGCAGCCGCAGGTTCTTCTACCCGAATGAATTTGGGCTGCAAAAAAGAGTACCTTCCTTTACAGGAAGGTACTGTTCTTTCCACTGCTGCAAAGGCATTTCTTAAAACAATAAATATCAGTTCAATTACAGTTACTGTTCCTAAAAACGGAAAAAATGATGCAGAGAACGCTTTTTTTGCTGATTCTGAAATGAAAACATTAACTGAAAATGTAAGACTGCACTTTATAGAAGGCGGAAAAACCCGTCAGGAAAGCGTTTTCAACGCCCTAAAATCACTTGAAGACGATAAACCTTCTGTTGTACTGATTCACGATGGTGCCCGCCCTTTTGTTTCATCTGAAATAATCACAAACACCCTTGAAGCAACAATAAAATACGGAGCCGCTGTACCAGGCACAACCCCCGTAGATACTCAAAAGCTTATGAACGAGGATGGATTTATTATTCAGCACCTTAAACGCAGCAATATGACAGCAGTTCAGACACCACAGGGATTTCTATTCAATGAATTGCTTGCTGCCCACTATAAAGCTTGTGATGATGACAATGAATACACAGATGATACAGAAATATGGGGAAAATACATTGGGGAAGTGAAAAATGTATCTGGCTCGCAAGAAAACATAAAAATCACTTTTGCTGATGATTACAAAAAGAAAAACAATATGAATGACTTTATCTTACGCACAGGTCTCGGATATGATTTGCACAGACTTGTAGAAGGCCGAAAGCTTATAATCGGAGGAATAGAATTTCCTTTTAACAAAGGAGAGGATGGACATTCTGACGGTGACTGTTTACTTCATGCAATCACAGATGCTTTACTAGGAGCCAGCGGAATGGGCGACATAGGAAGTTATTTTCCGCCGGAAGAAGCAAAATGGAAGGATGCAGATTCCGTGGAACTATTAAAGACTGTATGGAAGGACATAAAGGCTTCTGGCTGGAAACTGAACAATCTTGACTGTGTTGTAAAACTTGAAAAGCCAAAATTTCTTCCAAAAAGACAGGAAGTTATTGAATCAATTTCAAAAGCTCTTGATGTTGAAAAAGACAAGGTTTTTGTAAAAGCAAAGACAGGTGAAAAGCTTGATTCCGTTGGAAATGGCAACGCAATCGAAGCCTGGTGTACCTGTCTCTTATACAAATAATCTAAAAAATATACTTTTGAATCTATCAGTAAATTACAGCGATAGATTCTTTTTTTACTTTACCTTTCATGATTCCGTCTTTTACAACGAATTTTGCCTTGTTTGCTTTATCAACATAAGTTCCGTCTGCAAATGAAACTGAAGTTTCAATAACAGCAGATTTTGAAGGGTTTAGGTTAATGACAACAAGACCTTTTTCGCCACGTTTTACGATTAAAACAGAAGCATCCTTTCCATTTTCCAGCTTTTCAGGCTCTCCAACCATAGCAGTTCTGAATTTGTTTACAGCAACAACTTCTTTGTGAAAATATTCATCATTTCCAGTTTCGCCGATTTTTGATGCACCAGGAAACTGTACTCCTTCAGCACCCTTTGGACGATTGAAGAAAAGAGGAGTTCCACCCGCTCTTGCAGAAATCAAAGCCCAGCCTAAACGCAACTGAGCATGGCGCAATCCGGCAGATTCACCTTGATTTGCATAAGTATCGTGGCTTTCAACCCAAGTAACAATATTATCTGGAGCAGACGGGTGGCGCCAGTTTGCAATCCCCTTTGCATTAAATTTTGCATTTACAAGACCACTTCGTACAATTCCGCCATAATTACTTGCAACAACAGGCATAAGCTTGCCATATTCTTCTTCCATGGATTTTCCGCCCTGAAGAACTTCACCATAAATAAACAGATTATCTGCGTTTTTCATATAAACGCCGCGAATATCCTTTTTACCAAGAAAAATTGGCCAGAAATCATTTTGTTTGCTGTATTTATCAAGAGGATCCTGTGGAAGTGCAATATGTTTAGCTGTATCGTATCTAAAGCCGTCTGCTCCGCATTCAATACAGTCATTTACATACTGCATAAAATATTCCTGAAAATCAGGGTTTTCTGTATTAACATCTGGTAATCCGCCCATTTGAGCAGAAGTACATTCCAAGCGGTCATCATAATTACGAATCTGATGGTCAGAATTACTGTGATAAAGACGAGTAATTCCACCAACTGCTTTCAAAAGGTCCTGGGAAATTTCATTTACCCTTGGAGTTGTATGATTTGGAAGAACGTCAACAATTACACCAATGCCCAGTTCATCAGCTTTTTTACACATTGAAATAAAATCATCTCTGGTACCAAGCTGATAATTTCCCAATTTCCAGTCTGTTGGCTGATAATGGTAATACCACTTTCCGTTTAAATCTTCGCTCATTAGCTCAAGTCCGCCGTAATCGCCTTCCAGACATTTATTGGCAGGAGAGGTCTGAACTGCAGCAAATCCTGCTTCTTTGATTTTTGGAAGGTTTTTCTCAATGTTTTTAAAAGACCAGCACCATGCATGCAGAATTGCTCCATTTTGAATATCCCCACGACTTTGAGAAAACACATTCTGCGAAATAATGAAAGATAATGATAATAATAAATATTTTGTAATTTTCATAAGTCAATTATACAAGACAAATGCATAATCGACAAATGAAATTACTCAGGAAGCTCCAGAATAAGTGCTACTTCAGATTCAGAAATTCTAACTCTTTTTGCAATTTCAGCAGGCGACCACCCTTCGCGTTTAAGACTTCGAACTAAATCTTTCTTCGCTGGGGTAACACGAGTACTTTCGCTGCCATCAGAACTATTAGATTCAATTTCTGAAATTTCCTTTAAAGCATCAAAGCGTTTTTTTATCTCTGAATCCAAAGAGTACAATCTCTGTTCGGCCTTTGAAATACCACTTCTTGCAGAATTAATCTGCTCAATTCTATCATCAGTTGAATCAAGAATATCATGAAGACTATTCAGCTTGTTTACTGCATCACCGATTTTTGGACTATTCTTTAAAAGCTCATCTACATTATTCTGCAAATCTCTGATAGCATTTGGCAAAGCTTCTGACTGACGGGAACAATTTGCCAGTCTGTTTTCCAGTTCCTTAAGATTTTCAAAAGAACTGTCAACATCCTTCATTACACGGTCAATTGTTTCATTTTTCTGTTCAAGTCTGTCGTATCGCAAAGAAACAGATGCAAGGGATTCCTTTAAATCACGAACAGAAACTTCCATTGTCTGCAAATCATCATAAGTTGTTGTAAGAGACTTTATCTTGTCATCAATAGAACCAGACAGTCTTATAAGCTCATCATATCTTTGTGAAATAGATGCAACTTTTGTTTTTTCAGTCTCAAAATCTTCAACTTTATTTTCAATATCATTTTTTATATTGCATATCTGGTTATATTGATTTGTAAGTTCCAAAGCAACCGACTTATACTTTTCAATACGTTCAAAATCTTCATCAAGGGCTTCAATCTTATCATCAAGCTGTTTTTTCATCTGTTCTGCTTTGTCGTAAACAGACATCTGGGAACGAATATCCTGCAATTCTTTTGAAAGTGCATTCATCTGAGTCTGCATTGCTGTAGAATCATCGTGCATTTTCATTACAAGGCTTGTCTGTTCATTTCTGTTCTTTTCTGCAGCAGCCTGAATTTGTTCTGTAAGCTCCTGCATTTTCTTTGAGGAATCTGCATTCTGAATACGAACCCGTTCTTCCGTATCATGGAGCATCTGTTCATACGTTTCGTTCATTCGTTCAACAATTTCTTTTGAACGCTTTTCGTAAGAATCAACACTATCCTGTACTCTTCCTTCGAACTCAGAAATTTTGTGTTCTGCATCATCAACAAACTGCTGGAATTCCCCAGAAATATAATTTTCCGCATCCTTAATTTTGTGACCAGACTGTTCTCGAAGACCATCAAGTTCGCTATTGAAAAGTTCCTTTGATTCATCCAGCTGATGCATAAGCTGCTGCTTCCATGTATTGAATTCACTTAAAGCCGAATTAATGGAAGAAGAACTAGCTTCCTGCCGGTTCTGCATTGTTTCCTGAAATTCAGTAAGATTTTTAAGAAGTTCATCCTTAATCTTACCAAGCTGAGAATCAATATGTTTTTCTGTTTTTTCAACAGAAGCACTAAGTATTTCATCAGTTTTATTGTCAGTAGAATCAACTTTTGCCTGAATTTCAGATGAGAAATTAGTAATTAAAGTCTTAATATCTGCAATCTGAGAATTTATGGAAGCTTCTGTTTCTTTTACTTCCGACTCAATTCTTCCGGACTGTTCATCTGCTTTTAACTGAACCGCCGCAAGTTTTTTCTTCAGGTTTTCACTATATTCATTTTCAATGCTTTTACGCTGCTCTTCATATTCATTTGTAAATAAAGTGATTTTTCCATCAAAAGCGTTTTTCCATTCAGCAAGTTCGTCATTGATTTTATCGCTGCGAGTCTTTAAATCCTGATCGAAAGAATTTTCGAACACTTTAAGCTTTTCGCTCATGCTGCCAAGAGCAGTCTGCTTTAAGTCTTCAATCTTGCTTTCAAGTATGCTCAAGTCATTTTCCAGATGCTGTGAATTTTCAGTGATTGAAGCAGAAAATTTTTCATGTCGTGACTGCTGTTCTTCTTTGAAATTGTCAAAAGTTGCAAGAACTTTGCGGCTGACTTCATCAAATGCATCTTTTAGATTTTTTTCAAGGAAATCAACATCTCTGCTGCTTGCTTCTATTTTAGAAAGACGATATTCAATATCTTTTTTGTATGCACCAAGCTGTTCATCAACCCCAGCCAGAGCAATATTCTGCTGTTTTTCACAAGCTTCCTGAATTTTGCCAGCAGATTCTTCCAGCATAAAAGTCAATTCCTTCATTTTATCGTTTGTAACACCACGGAATTTTTCAATCTGCTCGTCAATCTTCTTAACCTTTTCATTCAATTCAGGTTCAACGGCATCAACTTTTTCGATTGCATCGCTGCATTCCTGTTTTACACGGTTCAAAGTATTTTCCGCAGTTACAACAGATTCCTGAACATCTTTAGAAATTGTATTCAATTTATCTGAAAGCTGATTCTTTACAGTTTCAATTTTCTGCTGAATTACAACATTGTACTTTTCAAGATTTTCTTCTGACTTGCGGTTAAAGTCATCATAAGCTTCAGTTTCTTTTGCATTTACATTATCAATTGCATCCTTGAAAAGCTTGCTGTAACGTTCCTGAACATCAGACAGCTGAGCTTCAAGCAGCTCCTGATTTTTGCCAAAAGAATCTGCTGATTCTGATACATTTTTTAAGCTGTTTTCAAGCTCACTGCGCAAATCTGAAATTTTTGAACGGAACTCATCGCCAAGCCCATCAATTCTGTCTTTAATTTCCGTACTGATTCCACCCTGCTGCTGACTATAAATAGAACGAACAGCTTCAATTTCGCTGGAAATTCTTTCTGTAGCGCTGTCATATTTTTCTTCAAGTTCAGCAATTTTTGCGGCAAAATTTGTATCAAGTGATGCAGCTGATTCCTCTGCCTTTTTGTTAACAGTTTCGTAAGATGCGGAAAGCTGCTGATCAAGCTGCTGAATTCTGTCTGTATTTTTAGAATTGATAGTTTCAAGCATTTCATCATAATTTGCATGAAGTTTATTTACAGAATCCAGATATTTGTTTTTAAGATCTGAAACATACTGTTTTGCTTTTTCATCTGCCTGTGAAATTTTCTGTGCAAGCTCTTCAACGCGTGTATCGCTTTTACCGAAAGAAGATTCAAGCAGTTTGTTATATTTATCTGAAAGCAGATGAATTCTTTCTTCATATTTAGCAGCAAAATCATCAACATGCTTTTTGCATTTCTGGTCCAAATCAGTAAGATTTGCTTTCATGTTTTCTATTACTGATGCTGTATTTATCTTGAAAGCGCCTTGAACTTCAGAAGTTTTCAACGACAAGGCATCATCAATTTCTTTTGCTTTTTCTTCATATTTATCAGAAAGCTCCTGGAAAAGCTGACTGTATTTTTTATCAAAATCAGAAACTTTGCTTTCTGCGCTGGCAGAAACAGTATTTGAACGGTTTTCAATCAGAGCTGAAATTTCTTCCAGTTTCTTGTTCAACTGAACCTGAAGCTGACTGATTTTATCTGCTGTATTTTTTGTAAGTAAAGAAGTGCGGTTTTCTGATTCTTTCTTTAATTTATCAAAAGCTTCATCTTCCAGCTTAGAAGCCTTCATGGATGCATCTTCATAAACTTCATTGATTTCCCGCTGAAAGTCTGCCATTGTTTTCTTTGCTTTGTTCTCTATAGCAAGAAGATCTTTCTTTATCTGTTCACCATGATTGTCATATTCAGAAAGAAGCTTATTTGCAATTAGCTTGAGATGTTCTTTGTTTTTTTCAGAAAAATCTGCAGTAACCTGAGGAATGCGTTTTTCAAGAGAATCAAGAAATTTCTTCTGCTCTGAAATTTTTCCTTGAACAGTATCAATAACAAGTGACTCTTTCTTTACTTCATCAAGATTTTTTTCTACATTTGTAGTCATGTCAACAAGTTCATTGATAACTTTGTCGTAACTGTCTATTTTACGTTCAAGTTGTTCTATAGCTTTAGAATCAGAAGAAAGATTTTCTGTCATCTTTCTGAACTCTTCTATTTGAGATTCCAGTCGTTTAACTGCGGCCGTTGACTGCATATATTTTGTTTCAAGGTTTGCTGTACATGATGTCAGATTTTTAGTCTGTTTCTGAAAATATTCGTCTGCTTCTGATAATCTTTTATCAGCATAACGCTTAACCTTTTCAAGAGAATTGTTTTCTCTATCGATTACATGAAGTGCATAAGAGATTCCAGCAGCAATTGCAGCTGCTAAAAAAAGAGTTAAAAACGACATTTTTTCCCACCAAAAAAATTACTAGTTTTAATTTAACACAATATCTTGTAATTGACGATAGGTAGAGAACGAAATATCTGCATATTTATCCTTTCGCCCAAAAAAAGCTTTTACAGGTGTCATTAAATAAGCACATTTCATTCCGGCAGCTTTAGAACCTGCCACGTCATATTTCTTACTGTTTCCTACAAACAGAATTTTCTCTGGAGATACATTAAGCTGCTTTGACATCTCAGTAAACGAATGAGGATTAGGCTTTAATGCACCTAGTGCCTCTGTTCCAAGAATTACATCACAATAAGGCTTTAATCCCCAGATTTCACCTTTCTGCTCAGGAGGAAAATCTGAAAGAAGAGCAATTTTTAATCCTGCTTCTTTAAATTTCTTAAAAGTTTCCGGAACATTCTTTATGCAAGGCATTTTTACAAAAAACGGTTTAAGTCCGTTATATACAATTTTATTCAGCTTTTCTTCAGCTTTTTCAACAGAACAATGCAGACGAACAGCCATTTTTTCTGCCTGAACCTTTCTGAAATCCTGTAAAGCTTCTGAACCGTGCATTTCATGTCTTGTAAGTCCGTAATGAAGAAAAAATATTCCATGAGCAACGTAATGAAACACAGCGGCAACATGTATTCTCCACTGATCATAAAGTGTTCCGTCAATATCAAATGCAACTGCTTCTATTTCACCTAATCCTTTTACGTTCACGAAAACTCCTGTTATCTATCGCTTTATAATACTATATTCAAACTTTGCCTGTCCATCAGAAGATGCAGGTGCAAATCGCCATGTTGAAACCTGGTCTTTTATCTCTGACTGAATCTCTTCCGGTAATGCAGAAGAAGGAGTAATTGTTATTCCACTAAAAGGAACATTTCCTGCTGCAAGAATCCTGAATGAAATAACAACCTGTCTGGAACTGTCTATTCTTTTTCCGTTTTCTTCAGAAATGATTATAACAGGTTTTAAAGGTTCCAGCAGAACTCTGGCAGAACCATCTGAAAGTTCAATAGCAAGCTTTCCGTCTGTTGACTGAGCAACCTTCACATCTGACTTTGAACTTAATCCATTTCCGATTGTTGTTGAATATTGCGCTGCACTGATTTTAGAAAGCATGGCAGATGTTGCTGATGATGCCGACGAAGGTTTTTCGGCTCTATCAGCTGTTGCGGAAACACTTCCACTGGCAGAATCTGCAGCAACAGCAGCAGAACCAGATAAAGCCGATGAATTATCCATTCTGTTCACATTTTTTGAAACACTCTGCGAAGAAGTATTTGTTTCTGCAACAACATCATCAAACATACTGTCATCAAAAGCCTTTGGCTTTGCAGATGCCCCCATCTGTTCTTCCATTAATTCATCAAGGGACTTTTTATATTTTATTTTCGCCTTCTTAGGTGCAGGAGCTGTTGTAGTCTCCGGGACCTTTGGAGCGGCTTTTGGCTGTTCCACTGTTTTTGCAGGAGTCACTTTTGAATTTTCTGGCTTGCTTTCTGCAGGTTTTACAGGTTCCGCTGATTTAGCAGGCTTTTCAACAGTTTTTGCAGCTGGATTATCAGCCTTTTTTGCAGTTTCCTGCTTTTTAATCTGCTCAGCAGGTTTCTGAACAGGTTTTGCGGGTTCTGACTGTTTTTCTACAGCTTTTTCAATATTTGCAGGAGCCGCAGCCTCCTTTGCTTTTGCGTTTTCAATCTTTTCTGCGGCAGGATTCAGTTTTTCAGACTTTTCAGAAATTGATTCACTTACAGGCTCCAGCATAATGCTTATGGTCTTATAGCGTTCAGGTTTTCTAAAACCAGGACATACAGACATCAGCACCACCAGAATCAGCCACAGAATACCTGTGCCAACTACTGCAGTTTTAAGTGCATTTGCCTGAGTCTTATCATCTGTATGAGTTTCAACAAAACTGTTGAATTTATCTACTAACTGCATCTATCTTTTTTCTTTTGTCCGGATATTGACTGCGGCGTAACCGTTTACGCGTATTACATCAAAAAGCTTTACAATTGTTCCGTTGGTGACTTCGTCATCAGCTTCTATTGTAATAGGAAATTCCGACTTTTTAGTCTTTTTTGTATCAAATTTTGCCAGTTCATCGCCAAGAGTTTTATAGGAAACCTGCTTATCATTGAACCAGAGTCCGCCATTTTTATCTGCTGTAATTGTAATTCCCAGGTTGGATGTACTTTCAGCAGTTGTGCTTTCTGGAAGTTTCAGAGAAATTCCTGGAAGTACCGCAAAAGTTGTAGAAACAAGAAAGAAAATTATCAACTGGAATACAACGTCAAGCATAGGAGTCATGTCTACGCTTGCCTGAACGCCTTTTCGCCTTGCTTTTAATCTCATTTAACTCTTCCTGAAAGCTTGATAACAACGCTTGTTACGTTTGATTCCATTTCTGTAATGCGGCGATTTACGCGGCTTACAAAATAATTGTAAAAAATCAAAGAAGGAATTGAAACTACAAGCCCGGCAACTGTTGTAACAAGAGCTTCGCCAATTGCACCAGCAAGAAGCGCTGGATCTCCCATTGTTCCGCCTGCACCAAGAACACCAAAAGCCTTGATGTTACCTGTAACGGTTCCCAAAAGTCCCAGAAGAGTGGAAATGTTCGCAATGGTTCCAAGAGCTGTAAGAAAATGCTCAAATCTTGGTATTACAGAAGACATTTCTGCTTCTACTGCATCCTTCATGTCTTTTTCGTCCCAGCGACGGCAATCCAGTGCTTTTTTGACTACCTGCGAAGCTGGTGTATCTGCTTCTGCACAGCTTAAAGCAGCAGCATCATAATTTCCGCTGTCAAGCGAAGAACGCAAATCGTACATTAATTTTGCGTCCTTTTTCTTTGTTATGTAAAAATAATAACAACGTTCAATAATTATAAAAGTTGCAATTACTCCGCAAAGAATAATTGGCAGCATTAAAATTCCACCAGCTTTTAAAGAATCCAACATTTTTTACCTCCAGATTTAGAAGAAAAATTTCACAAGAACAGAAGCAGTTCCGCTTCTCTGTATGTACTGTCCGGCATAATCTCTTTCACAGCCAGACCATAATTTTACAACATCTGTTGCAGATACCGCAAGACGAACAGCTTTTGTAAGTCTGAAGAACACACTTAAATCAACTTCAGGACATTTGTCATTAGAATTGCTGAAACCTTCTCTAAACTGACCGTCAAAACCAAATCTTGCTTTTTTATCAAGAACAGAAATTGCCAGTCTGAGCTCAGTTCTGTCACAAAGTTCTGGAATGTCAATCCAGTGATTTTTCCATCCAGCAGCAATATTAAGAATCTTATACGCAAAACTTATACTCACATCTGAATTGAACTGTGTCATAAAATCTTCTATATATGTATATTGTCCAAAATCAGGATGCTCTTCATCAATGTCATAAACAGGATGATATGTTCCATTATCATAAGCAGTAGAACGGAATTCTCCCTTTGCATTGAAAGTAAACATATCTTTTAACGGAATTGAAACATCCAAAGAACCAAGCCAGTCGCTGGTTTCCGCAGGCATAACTTTTGCAGCAGAGAATTTATAAAAGCGCTCAAGATTTTCGACCTTTGGAAGATATGAATCAATTCCACCTTTTGCAGAAATAAGGATTTTGCGGGAAGACAATCCGTTTTTCAAAGAAAAATCTGCGCCAGCTGTAAACGGAACAACAACAGAATGATTACCTGTTTCATTTCCGATTATTGCAGAAGAGCTTCCGTAAATTTTTACAAAATCATTGTTCCAGCCCAGCGCAAATCCAAAGTTTCCGCGGTTTATTGCCCGTGTGTCATAGAAAGAATCTTTTGTGTCATATTCAAGATTGTATTCTGCAAGAACTGACGCATAAAAATTCTTTTTATTCTTCCATGTAAATACTGATTTTGGATTGAAATCAATTATACCAACAGAAGCCGCATAATCTTCTATTTTATAGAAATCGCCTGTAATTACAGGATAACGCTTGTACCAGTCACCGTTTATTGTTGTATTAAGAGCAAATGAATTATTAAAATTTACCCGCCAGTCAATGTTTCCTTCAATTTTGTCCTGAGCTACATCGCTTATATAATCACACTTATCCTGAAGCCCATTCGCCCGATTTTCATATCGTCCAGTAAAATCAAGTTCCATTTTTTTGTAAGAGAATGTTTTTCTGGCAGCAATATAAGTATTTCTGTCAAAAAATCCGCTGGTCAAAGAATTACCAGAATAACCGTTTGCAGTTTCATGTCCAAAATCAATGCGGAACGGATTGCGTCCAGACTGACGGTAAAGCGAAAAATCGCCGATTATATAGCCAGGATAGCCACCGCCGGCAATTCCTTCTGCATAAATCTGTTTCTGAGGAACATCTCCTTTAAGCTGAATGCTGTCAGCAGAACTTTGCACATCAGAAGTTTCCGGAAGCTGCGGAAGAACCTGCTGACTTCTGTTTGATTCAGGAAGAACCTTTGAATAGTCAGGAACGGCGCTTTTTCCAACCTTTGGCGCACCACCAGAAATTACAGTTGAAACATCAGGAAGTGAAATTTCTTCTGCATCGGAAACATTATTCTGTGCATAGGAACCTGCGGCAATAAAAAAAATCAACGCTGAACTTAAAATCTTATTTATTTTCTTCATATCCTATCCTTAATTATCTGTCTTAACTGCACCTGCCTGACGGCTTTGAGGATACAGATTTTTTATGGCTTTTGCAGTTTCATTTGCATCACCAGCCATATCAGCAGCAATAAAAGCATCGTAAGCACCGTAAAGTGCGGCCGCTGCTTCATTTCCTTTGCTGCTCATTCTGTAATATTCTGCAGCAGACAGAAAATATTCTGCAGCTGTTTTATTTTTATTTTGCGCTCTGTTTGCCTGGGCTAGAATTTCTGAATTCTGGGCAGCCCAAAAACTTTCTGACGAAATATATTTTTTCTGCAGCGGAAGCAGCTGCCTGGCAAGTTTTATTGCATCGTTAGAAGTAACAGAAGATTTTGCATAAAGGATTACAAGCTCCGTTCCGGCCCGTCTTCCCTCTGGAGTATTTGTTCCTCCAGCCTTGCGATATTCAGACTCTTTTGCAACCATAGCTTCGTTTTTACCAGATGCCAGCTTTTCAAGATCTGCAGCAACCTCTGCAATACCATCATTTCTTGCCTGATCGCCATATCGTTGTAAAAGCATACGGGCATTTTCCAGAGCATTGGAATATTTACCATCTGCTCTGTAAAGCTCAATAAGTTTTTTATAAGAACCATAAACGTAGGAAGTTTCAGAAAATCTTTTTATCAATGCCTGATACTGCAGAATAGCTCTGTTAGAATTATCTGTCTTTGACATACAATCTGCGGCAAAATACCAGCTGGCAGCTGCAAAAGAACCGTTAGGATATTTTGATGAATATTCATTGAATCTTTGCAAAGCTTTTCCGTAATCTTTCAGAGAATAATAAAGTTCTCCGCGGCGATACATAGCTTCTTCCGCCAGCTTTTCAGAAGCAAATCTGTCTGCTGCTTCCTTATATTTTTCATCAGCCTGTTCTGGACGCTGCATTTTTTCATAAATCTGAGCAATTTTATAAAGAGCTTTAAGTCCAAAAGGATTTTTAAGCTTTGAATATGGCGACAGCAGCTTTATAGCATTATCAAAATATCCTGCATCTGAATAAATTTCAGCACAAAGCAGAACAGATTCTTCCCTGTCATCGTTGTTTCGGGATGATTTTACGGCAGCTTCTGCAGAACGTATTGCATCATCAAATTTTCCCATCTGAACTGCCGCATTTGCAGCTGTCATCTGCGCATTCCAAAGCAGTTCATGGTCAGGATATTTTGAAATAAACGAACTTAAATTTTCAAAGGCCTCTTTTGCCTTTCCCTGACGGTACTGAGCATATCCCTGATAGAAAATGGCATAAGAAACTGGCTTAACCTGGTCGGGATTTTTTTTATCGGCATTTTTCAGATACTGAAAAAAACTTTCCTCTGCATAAGGCCAGCTCCATGTATTAAACTGCGCAAGTCCAAGTATGTATTTACCTTCATTCAAGCCGGACTTGTTTGCTTCAATCTGAGCTTCCCTGTATCTTCCAGAAAGAAGCAGAACTTTAGAATAATTCAAACGTTCCTGTGGAGTAAGTCCGTCCTTTCCGTCAGATTTTCCATAAACTAAAGCAGATTCCTTTAATTTCTGCTGATTTGCCAGAGTCAAAGCAAAAAGCTCGTTGTTTTTTCCAGAAAGAATTTTTGCGCTTTCCGAATAATCACCAGTTTCAAACTGAGCCAGCGCCACATAATAATTTGTTGAATCATCATTACTGCCAGCTTTTTCAGCATATTTTTTTACATCTTCCCAATGATTCTGATAAGCCGCATATTTTACAAAGAGACGATAATAATCCTGAACGTACTTAGGATTTTCCATCTGCTGCTGCAATTTTTCCGCTTCTTTTAACTGTGCTTCAGCTTTCTCCGCTGATTTTGAATCTATAATTTTGCCGGCAGTGATTTCTGCACGGTAAAGTCCTATAAGTTCCATCAGTTCAGAAGACTGATATTTTTCCGCTTCATTAAAATAACTGACAGCTTTTGAAAAATCCCCGGCATTGAATGCATCAATTCCAAGCCGGGTCCAGAATTCGCCCAAAAGCTCAGGCGAATCGTTTAAAGCTGTTTGAGCGTTCTGCAAAACAGCACCTGGCTCAGCACCAACTTCCTTACGATGTTCAGAAGAAATATTGTACGCCTTTTTAAGCGCATTGGCAGCCAGAGATTTTTCCCCGCTGGAAAGCACCAGGCAGTAAAGTTCATAAGCTTTTTTATAATCTTTTTTTGCAGCATAGGAATCGCCTGCAAATTCAGTCAATCCCCAGTAAACAACGGAATCTACAGAATCCTTTGCAATTTTATTGTAAAGAGCGATGGCTTTGTCAGGCTGGCCGCTTTTATTGCAGGAATCAGAATAACGCAGGATACTGTTGTAGATTTCAGACTTTGTATATTTGCCGCCGTTCTGAACAACATATTCAAAATTCATTGCAGCGTTTTTATATTCGCCAAGAATATAGTAAATATTTGCAGATTTTAAAATCGCCTGGGCAAAAAACTGACCTTTTTCGCCAGCATTAAGACAGTAGTCATAATAATAAGACTGAGCCACGTCATATTCTTTTTTTGCATCAAAAAGCCTGCCCAGCCAGAATTTAGAATGATTTCTGATTTCCGGATCCAAATCTGACTTTTCTGCTTTTAAAAGAGCCACATAGGCTTCATCAAATTCATTCAGCCGTACAAGACATTCTCCCTGAATTACAAGTGCCGCACCAGCATAAGCCGATTCAGGATATTCATTTATCAGGCGATTTGAATATTCCACGGCGCCAGGATAAAAGCCACTGTTATAAGACGAAAACAACTCATTAAAGAGCTGAATATCAGTTTCATTTCCACTGGCAAAAACCATTGCAGAAACAAACATGGACAATAAATAAACACAGATTTTTTTCATTTTTTTATCAAAAGCAATTTTTTATTCAGCTGGGAAGAACTGTTCCGAAGCCTGAACTCTTGTTAAATATATAAAATCAAGGCAGTAGCGGCTATAAAATTCGTCAAAAGACATTTCCGCACCATCTTTATATATTACGCATCTAAAACATTTTTTTGTATCAAAATAAGGAAAAATCGCACAGCAATCATTGAATACCTTAACTTCCGGACTACGTCTGTCAGTTTCACGGATTGCGGCAAAATACATTGTATCTGGTTCAGTAACAGCAAGAACATAAAGCAAAGCCTTAAGACACTGCATCTGATAGCCAGTGTTATCAATAAAGCCTGCAGAATTGATGATTCCTTTTTCCGTCATTTCTGAAGTGAAAGGTTCCACCCGAACATCCACGTTTGATTCGTTGTACATATAGTTATGACCAGAACGAACAGAAATCACTGCACTTGCCAGATTACGAATCCAGTCCAGGCTAAAAGAAATCGAATATTTATCATTAAGAATTCCCTGAAATCCAATATCCTTGTATTCTACAGTTGGAACAATCAAAGGTTCACGTTTAAGACGACTTCCAGTCAAAGGCTCAATGATTCCATCTGCAATCCACTTAAGGTAACCTGCACCAGAAACAGTGATTTTGTTTTTGTCTTCCTCTGGGATTTTCCTAGGTTTTCCAGTAGAAATATAGACAGGATTGCCGTCTTCATCGTACATGGCATCTTCGGTGAAAACAACAGAAGAATTCCTCTCTTTCAACAGATTGAGCATCTGCTGGTTTGCATGATATCCGTCCTCATAGATTTTAGAATACTGCCACGGCAACATTCCGTGGGTCCAGCGTACCACCTGTTCAAACGAAGCCGCATAGAAACGGTCAAAGTAAAGACCTGTAGGAACGCCTTTTGCAGAATAACAGCCAAAAATCACATAATCAGCATACGCCATTTTATTAATTGGCGTAAACTGCACGTAAACTTCACTGTCTGCCGAAAAATAATATCTAAGGCGAATCGCTTTTCCAGATTTTTTATCCCGTACTAAAAGCCAGCTGCCAGCCGCATCCCCAGGATAAATATCCTGCATTTCAGTTGATTTTCCTTTATCTGAATAAACGTCTACAGCAATGCGGGCATAAGGAGCCACAAAAATATTGAAGGTATCTTCCGTTTCTTCAAGGCGAATCTGAAATTTTTCGCCGATTGAATTGGTTCGGATTTCCGGGCGGTTCATGCGCACATTTGAAAGAGGCGCTTCAAACCATGTTTCCACCAGATCCTGCCGGATTTCAGATGAATCTGGAATTCCGTACCGATTGTAAAGAGCAAAAGACGGCACAGCCAGCAAAACCATTATAATTGCTGAAAAAAACGCTTTTACTGACCTTTTCACATTTACCCTCTTTATTCTTTTTAAATTAGTATAAGCTCTAAAAGTTACAGCTAAAACTCTTTATTTTGAATCTTCTGGTTCTTCCGCAACAATAGTAATCTCTGGAGCCGCCATTCCGCTCTGTTCAAGAGGTGCTTCTCCAAGATTTACAGGTTCCGGATCAGTCAAAGATGACGCACCTTCAGAAAGTCTTATTTCCGGGCGAACTGTTGTTCCATCTGGATTTACAATTACGCCGTCTTCATTTTCATCAGGATGCTTTCCTGCAGGAGCATTTGAAAGCAGCAGCTTAAGACGGTTTAACTGATTTACTTCTGAACTGCCAGGATCGTAGTCGATTGCAGAAATATTTGCACCAGGGAACCGACGGCGCAATTCCTTGATCATACCTTTTCCTGTTACATGATTTGGAAGACATGCAAAAGGCTGAACACAGGCAATGCTTGGCGCACCAGAATGAATAAGCTCAACCATTTCTGCTGTAAGGAACCAGCCTTCGCCAGTAATATTTCCAAGCTGAACAATATCGTCAACACCAGCCATAAGCTCGTAAATTGAAGACGGAGCTTCAAAACGGCGGCTTTTGCGAAGATATTTCTTCATCTTGTTGCGGTAAAGTTCCAGGAACCATACAAGAAGGCGTGCATTGCGTTCTGTCTTTTTAGGGAATGCCAGCTCCCGATGACGGAAAATACCAGTTGCGAATGTATAGAAGAAAAAGTCTGTAAGGTCAGGCATTACACATTCCGCACCTTCTTTTTCAATTGTTTCTACAATCTTGTTATTTGCAGTCGGATGGAATTTAACAAGAATTTCGCCGACTACACCAACTCTAGGCTTTTTGATTGGTCTAAGTGGAAGAGCATCAAATTCCTTTACGATATTTTTAAGCAGTCTGTGGTAACCAGTAATAGAAAGCGACTGAACCTGTTTTTCTGCCTTAGCTGACCATTTTTCGTAAAGAGCATCTGCACTGCCAGGAACAGCTTCGTAAGGACGAGTTCTGTAAAGCACTCTCATCAAAAGGTCACCAGTAAGAATTGCCATAAGAAGTCTGTGCAAAAGTTTTGGAGTAATCTTGAATCCAGGATTTTTTTCAAAGCCCTGAGCACTGAGCGAAAGAACTGGAATATGACCCCAGCCGGCATCGTTCAAAGCGCGGCGAATAAATCCAATATAGTTTGTTGCACGACAACCACCACCAGTCTGAGTGATTATGAGTGAAACATGATTCAAATCGTATTTTCCAGATTCAAGGGCAGCAATCATCTGACCTGCTACAAGAATAGAAGGATAACAAGCGTCATTGTTTACATATTTAAGACCAGCTTCTACAGCCTTAGGGTCAACTGCATCAAGAACAACAAAATTGTAACCTTCTGCCTGGAACGCCTTCTGAAGAATGCGGAAATGTATTGGCGACATCTGAGGTCCAATAATTGTATGAGTATACTTCATTTCCTTTGTAAACACCTGTCTCTGGTAAGCGGCAGATTTTTTAACCTGGAAAGTTCTGTGATGACGCTGGCGTTCCTTAACAGCCGCAATGAGCGAACGGATACGGATACGGACAGCACCAAGGTTTGCGCCTTCATCAATCTTAATCAAAGTGTACATGCGGTTCTTTGACTTCATGATTTCATCAACCTGATCTGCAGTAACTGCATCAAGACCACAACCAAATGAAGTAAGCTGAACAAGCTCAAGGTCTGGCATTTCGCTAACAAAAGCTGCCGCACGGTAAAGTCTGTTATGATATACCCACTGGTCAATAATTCGTAATGGACGTTCAATGGAACCAAGATGAGCAACTGAATCTTCTGTAAACACAGCAAGTCCAAGGGCGTTGATCATTTCTGGAATACCGTGATTGATTTCCGGATCAAGATGATAAGGACGGCCAGAAAGAACGATACCGTTTCCGCCAGCACGAATCATCTGTTCAAGAGCAGCTTCTCCGGCTTCCTGAGTATCCTGACGGAATTTTTCCTGTTCTTTCCAGGCGGCTTCCACAGCATCCTTAATCTGCTTTTCAGAAAGAGCCGGGAATTTTGGCAAAAGCTCTTCGCAAAGACGTTCTGCAAGACGAGCCTTATCATAAATCGGAAGGAACGGATCCATATATATAATAGAAGAATCCTGACGAAGTTCATCAACGTTATTGCGCAGAACTTCCGGATAACTTGTTACGATTGGACAGTTATAGTGATTTCCAGCCCCGGAATCTTCCTGCTTTTCATAAGGAGCACAAGGATAGAAAATGAATTTACAGCCCCGCTGAATCAAAGAAACTACATGACCGTGACTGATTTTTCCTGGATAGCAGACAGATTCAGAAGGAATTGTTTCAATACCTTTTTCATACACAGCCTTTGAAGAACGCTGAGAAAGCAAAACCCTGAATCCAAGCTTTGTAAAGAAAGTAAACCACAACGGATAATTTTCGTACATGTTAAGTACGCGTGGAATACCAACATCGCCCATCGGAGCATCTTCTGGCTTTAATGGAACATAGCCAAACAGACGTTTATATTTCCATTCAAAAAGGTTTGGCATTTTTTCGCCAGTATGTTCAACAGCAGTATTGCGTTTGTTGCTGGCATCAATAACGTTACCTTCGATTTCTGCACCACGTTCACAGCGGTTTCCTGTAATAAATGTGCGGACTTCCGAACCTGTACTGAACCGGTTGATTGTAAGAAGACAGTTATTCTGGCACTTTCCACAACGACGGCTTTCAAGAGAAACTTCAAAATTTTCAAGCTCTTCAAGAGAAGCAAGACCAGAACGAACCTTTGAAATATCAATCTGAGGTTCGCCAGGTTTTACAGTTGTAAGGTCAACCCACTGATCGTAGGCAATAAGGGCAGAACCATAAGCACCCATAAGACCGGCAACATCCGGACGGAATACGTTTACACCGGCAATTTTTTCAAAGGCACGGAGAATTGCATCATTAAAGAACGTACCGCCCTGAACAACAACCTTTGTGCCAATATCACTGGCTTTTCTAAGCTTGATTACCTTGAAAAGCGCATTTTTAATTACTGAATAAGAAAGACCTGCAGCAATATCTGCAACAGAAGCGCCTTCCTTCTGAGCCTGCTTTACACGGCTGTTCATGAATACTGTACAGCGGCTTCCCAAATCAACAGGCTTTTCTGCCATAAGGGCAATCTTTCCAAATTCCTTTACGTCCATTCCCATTGTATTTGCAAAGTTATCAAGGAAAGAACCACATCCAGAAGAGCAGGCTTCGTTCAACTGAATAGAGGTAATTGCGCCGTCTTTCATGCGCAGACATTTCATATCCTGACCGCCAATATCAAGCAGGAATTCTACGCCAGGAACAAAGAAATCAGCTGCACGGAAATGAGTGATTGTTTCAACCTCACCGGCATCTACGCCAAAAGCAGCCTGAAACAAAGCTTCACCGTAACCAGTAGAAACTGCTCTTGCAATGTAAACATCCTTTGGAAGTTTTTTATACAAATCTTTAAGAACTTTTACAGCCAGTTCAACAGGATTTCCCATGTTGTGCGAGTAAAAATCCCAGATAATTTCGCCCTTCTGATTGATGAGAACAGCTTTTGTTGTAGTTGAACCAGAATCAAGACCAAGGAATACAGGACCTGATGCAGATTCAAGAGTGCCACGCATTGCCTTTTCTTCTGCATGACGCTTACGGAATTCTTCAAGCTCGTTTGCATTATTAAAAAGCGGCTCAAGACGCTGAACTTCGCTAAGCTCTGCCCCAACAAGATTCTTAAGACTTGCACGGAATTCCTTTACAGTCGGAAATTTAAAGCCTTCTGCACCTTCTCCAGTAAACTTGCGTTCTGCACTAAAAGCACAACCGCTGGCAACAAAAAGCTGGGAATCTTCCGGAACAATGATTTCATCATCCTTAAGCTTAAGAGTTTCTATAAAACGGTAGCGGAGAGAATCCATAAAATGCAACGGACCGCCAAGAAATGCTACGTGACCGCGAATTGGTTTACCGCAGGCAAGACCAGAAATTGTCTGGTTTACTACAGCCTGATAAATGGAAGCAGCAATATCTTCACGGCGAGCACCTTCGTTTATGAGCGGCTGAATATCTGTCTTTGCAAAAACACCACAACGGGCAGCAATAGGATAAATTGTCTGAGCACCTTTTGCCAGCTCATTAAGTCCAGCCGCATCAGTTTCCAGCAAAGCAGCCATCTGGTCAATGAACGCACCTGTACCACCAGCACAAGTACCGTTCATGCGCTGTTCAACACCGCCGGTAAAATATGTAATCTTGGCATCTTCTCCGCCAAGCTCAATAACAACATCAGTCTGTGGAATTATTTTCTTTACAGCTGTTGTAGCCGCAACAACTTCCTGAATAAAAGGAACATTAAGCCACTGGGAAACAGAAAGTCCGCCAGAACCAGTAACCTTTACAGTCAGCGGCTGATTTTCACCAAGAGGAAATTGACTTTCCAACTTATCAAATGCATCTGCAGCAACCTTAATAATTGTGCTGCGGATATCTGCACGGTGTCTCTGATAATCTCCATAAATAAGCTTATCGTCATCATCAAGTACAGCAATTTTTACAGTTGTAGAACCAATATCAATACCAATTCTGATTGGAAGAATTTCCTTTGTCATTATTTAACCCTTTGATTGTATTTGCCAGAAAGGCATAATGTAAATAAAATCTGAGTCTATAGTATAAACTGTTACCTATATTTTTGCAAACGATACAAATAAACATGACCACAGGGGCATTTTTGCTTACGCAAAAACCGGAGTGTTCCACACTTCGCTATCCGCTCATCCTGCAATCTGCCGATTGCAGGACTAAAGATGTTCCATACTCCTTGCCTGGCAAAATGCATATTTTTCCGTTCTAGATGCAACCATACATCTGTGGTTCGGTGCAAAAAAAGCGCCCTGCACATTTAAAAGCATAACGGGCCGCAGCGCGAGTTCCCTTTCCTTCGTGTATTACCTGAAGATTTTTGTTTACATTGCGTGAAAACTTTTGAACAGATTTTTTGATTTTCACTGAACAGTTCTCCGGCAAAATCCTTGAGCATTATGTTATTTGAATGAGGAAGGCTTTTTATTTCTTCCAGTCATCTGTTGCAAGGCTTGCACGCCAGTCAATTTTCTGGCACCCGTTTTTTTTCCAGACCCACTTATAAAAAAAGACTGATACTGTGACATTTTTACATATACCTATACAAATATAAAGATATATACTATACTGATTTTGGAAGTGCCTGAACTGGCGGTTAGCTCCCAAAATCACAACCACCCGTCAAACGGGTGGTTTGCTCTTAGCCTATAAGGCTAAGGGTCTCAAGCCGAGACTTAAGTCCCACGCTTTCACATGCGTTCAAGCCTATTGCAGCTTGTCACCCGCTGGCTCTTAAAGAGCCTTTTGTACTACTTACTACCCTTAAAAGGGTCTTCGTATTCTTTTTCAGTAATTTTATCCATCGCTATATCATGGGCTTCCTGTTCTCGGATATATTTCGCAATTGTAGCTTCATTCAAGCCAACCGTACTTACGTAATATCCTTCTGCCCAGAAATGGCGGTTTCCAAACTTATATTTCAGGTTCGCATGTTTATCAAATATCATCAGACTGCTCTTGCCTTTTAAATATCCCATAAATTGCGACACACTGTATTTCGGTGGTATACTTACTAACATGTGTACGTGGTCTGGCATCAGATGCCCTTCTACAATTTCCACACCTTTGTAATTACACAATTGCCGCAATATCTGTCCAATACTTTCCTTGTACTGTCCATATATTGCTTTTCTTCTGTACTTTGGTGTAAACACAATGTGATATTTACACAACCATTTTGTATGACTCAACGAGTCTCTTATATTTGCCATTTAGCTTTCCTCCTTGGTGTAATGCAATAGACTTGAACAATCTTATTGTACACCTTCGGGGAAAGCTTTTTTTGCTATAAGCATTGGCCCACCACCCGCATAGCAGGTGGTTTATTGTGAAAACACTCCGCTTCGCTTCGTATTTTCACGGGCTCACGAGCCCTAAAAAAATAAAAAAAAGGACTTAGTATTTACTAAGTCCTTTCGCGGCTGCTGCAGGTTTTGAACCTGCGACACATGGATTAACAGTCCATTGCTCTACCAGCTGAGCTAAGCAACCATTCATTCTTGCGAATGTGTTAACAATATATACTTTTTAGTTTTTTGTGTCAACAGCAAAACGCAAGAATTTTGAAAATTTATTTATTTTTCCAAAATAAATTCTACTCTTCGGTTTTTCCAGTTATTATCTTTATCTTTGAAATCAACAACTAGTTCTGTACCGCCCTTACCTTCTGTTGCAAGACGTTCTGCTTTAACGCCCTGTTTTACAAGATAATCCTTTACAAATTCCGCACGTTTTCCAGAAAGAGGAATCAATGCAGGACCCCACATCATTGGATTATCTTCTGTTTCTTCTGCTTCATTATCTGTAACGCGGTTTGCATGACCAACAACAGTAACTCTGTAATCAGGGAACTTGTTAAGAATATCAGCAATACGTTTAAGAACACGTTCATTGTTTGCAGCAATTTCAGGATCAATACCGTTATTAACTTCCGACTTAGTCTTAAAGTCTGCATTATCACTACGGAAGATAATAGAAGGAACTGCCATTTTGAGTACAGAACCATCACGAATAACAAGAACATCAATCTGAATTACACCAGTTACAGTACTTGTCATGCCGAGAGTATCTGTAACTGTAAATGTATAAGGATAATCTGTTGCAGACTGAACTCGTTCAGCAAAACCTCTGGCATTCTTCTGAGTATTACTCAAACCGTCCCAGATGATTCTTTCAGTAATAGAAGAAGAACCTGCTGTCTGCCAGAAAGGCTTACCTTTTGGATCATTGATAACAAATGACCAGCTCTTAAACATTGCTTTTGAAGTTCCAGAAAGGCGGATAAACAAATCATCATCTGTACCATCATTATCTGGACTAAAGAATTCTGGAGCAGTCTTAACACTAAGCTGAGGAGGAATTGCAGTACAAATAAATGGAGAAGATACAGAATCAACCTTGTTACCTTTCTTATAAACAACGTTCAATGTTCCAGTGAATGTTCCTTCTGCAACATTGCCGTCATTATCAAGACCATCCCATGTAATTGAAGAAGGAAGATTTGCGCTGTCTTTTTCTGACCAGCCCCGAACAGAAGTTCCATTTTCACTTCTGATGTCAAAATTCCATGTAAGAATTCCATCAGGAACTGAAGCTCTGATATTGAACTGCTGGGTATCCAAAACGCTGTCTGCGTTAGGAGAAATTCCTTCCTCTTCAGCTGTAACGTAAATTTTTGTTTCGCGACTATCAAGAGTTATGTCAGAAAGCTTTGTAGAGAAAGAGTTTCCTGCGTTATCTGTGCTGGCAATAACAACTGTATATTTGCCATCTGCAACCTTGTTTCCAGATTCATCAGAACCATCCCAGGCAAATTCATCCTTACCGTCAGTTCTAACCTTTCCATTCCATGTATAAGTCTTTACTGTTTTTCCAGAACCATCAATTACACTTGCAGTCCAAAGTTTTTCTTCTGTACAGTTAGAGATTGAAATCGGAAGCTTATCCTGGGAACTGTTTCCATCCAGACTGAAAATTGCCCAGGGAGCAACAGCTTCAAGATAAGGAGCACCAGTATCAAGTTCAATTTCAGAAGTTTCAACAGAAGCAGAAGAACCATTTGTAGAAGTTACAGAAAGATAAGCTTTGTACATTCCGTCTTCACACACAATACCTGTAGAATCTTTTCCGTCCCACACAAATGATGCTGGAAGACTCTTTTCGCCGTTTATCGTTTTTACAGCTTCGCCTTTAGAATTTTTAATTTCAAAACTGAAATCTGCAATACCTGCTGCATCCTTAAGAACAGGAACAAAAGTAACTGTATCTTTAACCTTGTTTCCATTAGGACTGAAAGCAGCCTCACTGGCAGAAAGCAAGATAGAAGCTTTTTTAGTATCAAGAGTAAAATCATCTGCACTTAAAATTACTCCAGTATTACCGGCCATATCAGTAGCAGAAAGCTCAAATTTATACACTGCATCAGCTGCTAATTTTCCATTCTGATCAAAACCGTTCCAAACAATAAATTCAGGAAGATATTTACCAAAATTATATTCACGAACAACAGAATCATTTTCCTGGTTATAAATACGAGCTTTCCATTCAGGAATTTCCGCAAATTTTCCGGCTGTTTCATCAAGCATAGAAATCTTAACGTTTGGTTTATCTGCACCACCAAATATTTTATCAGATACAAGAATCTGAGCAGAAGGTTTTGTAGTATCCATTATGAATTCAGGGGATTTTATAGCTGCAGGAACATAACCATTCAAATAAGAAGCAGTTACTACAGCCTGATATTTACCTTGAGGAATAAGATTTCCAGATGAATCAGTTCCGTCAAAAACAAGCTGAGAAGGTGGCAGTTCTGACTGAGACTGATTATATTCCTTGAATACTTTTCCATTCAAATCTGTAATAACAACAGACCAGGAAGTAAGTTTATTTCCAGTAGATTCTTCTGGAACAGGAATTACAATATCCAGCGAAATCTCTTTCTGCTTTGAGTCTGTTTTTGGAGAAAAATATTTTGTTCCAACAAGTTTAATACTTGTAACAGGTTTTTCTGCAGAATAAATGATATTTGTAATTGTGGCATTAGCAAAGTTACCTGCACGGTCAGTTGCACTTATTTCATAAGAATAAACACCATCAGCAACCTGATGACTTATATCATCAGAACCATTCCATTTAAAATTTTCTGGTTCTTTATCATTCCATGTGAATGTTCTTACAACGTTTCCAAGGGCATTTTTAAACACACCAACCCAATTGTCTTCTTTTGAGCCTGACTGCTTAATTTTAAAATCTGCTTTTGCGCCTTCGCCAAAAATCTTATCCATTGGCTGGGTAAGAATAATAACTGGAGCCTTCGTATCAATAATAACAGGGAATTTTGCAGTTGTATTTTCTTTTAAATCATTTTCAACTACAAAATAGAAGAAATATTTTCCATCTGGAGCATATTCTCCATTATCCATCGCACCATTCCACACAACAGAAGGCGGAATTTCTACTGATTTTTTTGGAGTTACCAGCTGTTTAAGGAATCCTTTTACATCAACCTTAACAGGAAGAGCAACTTTGTTTCCCATTGTTCTTACAACTTTTCCTTGTTCATCTTCAATTACCAGCTTCCAGGATTTAATAATACGCTTATCAGAAACCTTAAAAGGAATTTCAAGACTATCTTTTACACCATCGTTATTTGGCGAAATATATTTAATTTTCGTTTCTGAAGTGGCAAAAGAAGCCATAACAGAAAGAAATAAGATACCTGTTACAATTTTCTTTATCATAATTTATCCTTTGACTTTATTCTTCAAAAACCTGAATGGAAGGACCATCGCTTTCATTTAAACCAAGAATAAGATTTGCGCCAGCGGAATATGCAGAAATATTGTCATAGAAATATTTCTGAGCTGCAGCAACTCTAAGTTCACTTGTTTCCCATCCATGATTTTTTATGAAATTGCTTTTACCCATATTTAATTTCATTTTGTAAGAAACACCAATTACAGGAAAAACAGATGATTTTTCGTTGTTCAATTCAAGAATATCAAAAGTCTGACCAACACGAATAAGCAGATTATCTTTTATTGAAAGCTGAAAACCATAGTCAAATATCATATCCTGAAAAAATCCAGCAACTGTAACATCTGCAGAAAGGCCACCTGTAATAGTACTTGTCTTAAAGAAGTTTGCAGCAGCACCAGTCCTCAATGAATGAAATCCCGGAAATGTATCTGTTGTTTCTTTTGGAGCAAAATATCTGTCGTAAATATATTTTCTAAAAATCCAGCTGTTGCCTGTAGCAACACTATAATCATGCATTGCATATTTATACCAGTCAGGTTCTTCTTCGTATTTTACACCGTACTCTGTACCACTATAATTTTTTCCCAAGCCATTGACACTTGCACCAATACGGAAATCTTTCATAAAACCAAGCTGAGACATTCTATAGAGTGCACCAATATCCATTCCAAGAGACCAGTCAACGTCATCACATTTAAGAATTCCTGTATAAATATTTGCACCAACACTGATTCTTTCTGTAACTTGTTTTGAAAGACCAGCCTTAATGTTAAAGCTGTTTCCTAAATCCATTTCTTTTACATCACAGAAAGTTCCGTTCATAAACCCTGAAATAACAAACATTCTTGTAGGAATAATCGTACCCATCTGAAATGCAGAACCTGCATTTATTAAAGCACTGCCACTTAAATCAATTTCTGCTCTGTTTTCATATGCTGGTAAAGCAGGATTAGATATAATAGAATTTGAGTTAACAGTAAAAATTCCACCACCAGCAGCAGAAGAAGCGGAAGAAAGTTGGAGAGGATCTGCCAGATTATAAAAAAACTGACCGCCAACAGGAGGATTGTAAGCAAAAACAATTCCAGAAAGACTTAATAAAACAATAAAAAGCCAAATTTTTTTCATTTAAGATTCTCCTTCAGAATATACATATATATATAATTAGCCCGAAATTCAAGTTTTTTGCAAATTAAACATAAAATTGATTTTACAAAAAAATTGTTTAATTATGAAAATACGGGAAGGAAGAAAGAGGCTGTCAAAAACATTCGCAAGTCGGAAACGATA
>ERZ808026.7-NODE-7-length-36652-cov-6.528148_pt1 | contig 36652 bp, 38 predicted proteins | sample MGYA00380182_ERZ808026 | MGnify/ENA primary metagenome ERZ808026 (study PRJEB31490, sample SAMN06133376) | cow dung metagenome | isolation source: H9 | host: cow | place: China: Chengdu | collected 2015-05 ... | reverse complement strand
AGAGAAACAAATGAAAAAGGATACTCAAGCTATATGAGTAGGGAATACGACAGTATAAAAGATATGATGTTATATGTGAGCAAATTCTTCAGTTTAACAGATTGGAGAATTATAGGGGTTGATTGATTGGACGGCTTGATAGGAATTATTTCCTATCAAGTATCTAGTTAATGAGCTAGAGAAAGAGGTTGATAAGGTGGAGTTTAAAGAAGGAATGGTTTTTAGATGTAAAGGCAACTATTATGTATTAGCATTAATTCAGGATGGACAGTATTTAATTTTAAGTGATGATGAAATATATGGTTGGGATTTACATGAGTCTCCAAATTATGAACAAATAATTAGCAGTAAGGTTTATAATGGATATGTTCCAGTATGTAATGGTAAAGAACGCAAGTTTGTCACTGGTTGGTGGTATGGTGCAACACAACTAGAATCAACATTTAGATATGTGAGTGACTTAGAAGAAGTAAAGCATCATTTTATAGTCGAAGATAATATGCTAGATTTGTATTTACGTGTAAAAGATGATATTCACATTGATTTTGGTGGAGTAGAAAGTGAAATGTCCAAAGGTAAAAAAGAGGAACCAATGTCATTAAGAACTGCCATGGAGTACGCAGAATTAGTTAATGAAAAAGTTGAAGAAATTTTACATATATTAGACTTCTTAGACAACAAAGGTATTGACTACACATTGACAGATGATTATTTTGAGATAAGTATAGATAATAGACATTATACAATTACTTTTAATAAATAATAAAAAAGAAAGGTCTTGATACTATGAAAGAATACTACAAAATGAGTGTCCACAAAGTGGTTTTATTAAAAGAAGGAAAAGATATCTGGACATTAAAAACAATCAACAAAGATGGTTCAGAAGACATTCAAGAAATTCTTCCATGTGCTGCCCATATGATGTTGGAATACGGTGACTGGAAAGAAAAACGTTTAGACTGATAGAAAGAGAGGAATTACTTCCTCTTTTTCAATTGAGTCTGGAACGAAAGGAGAATCATTATGAACGTAGAAGAATACAGAGATGAAAGAGATGGCGTTCTATGCATGAAAATAACTAGGGACAACAAGAAGAAAATCAGCTGTATGCGAGATGTGCGAGATGAATTGTTGAGTGTGATTAATTTATCTGTTGTTAGATTAGGAAACCATACAATGGTTTATACGACTGATGACAGTAAGCTAGACCATAGGACATATATTATTACATACAGTGACATAAGTCATCTAGTCCGAGAAGGTTCTGTTGTTGTTTACAGTTATAAAGGAGATTGGAGCAAAGATACTAAAGAAAACAAAGGATAAGGTTTACTTGATGGAAGTAGTTTTGTATAATAGTAATGATAATATTAAAGAAAGGAAAGATTAGATGGATTATATAGAAGTAGATGGAATGGAATTAGATGGACAAGAATTAGTAAGCAACGCAAGAGTCTACAACTTGGGCAATGCAGTTCGTGGTAGCAAGTTCCCAATGGCTATCGATGATAGGAAGCCAACAGAGGAAATTGTAAAACGTACTTACGTGTTAGGACAAGCTAAACCAGGCTCTGGACATGATTGCTTCTTAAAGGGGATTTTAGTAGTATTTGACTTAACATGGACAGTTAAAGCATCAGTTGAATTACAACGATATCATTTTATTGACTTTGTTTCTAGTCAGAGTGCAATGCATAGAATTAGTAAATTTGATTTAGATAGACAATATATTAAATATGTAGACCCACGAATCATTGAGATTATGAAAGAAAAACAAGCTGAATATAACGAAAATCCAACACCAGAGAAGTATTTAGAGTTGCTATATAGTAATCCATGTGGCTTCCAGCTAACAGCTGAAATGACTACAAATTATCTCCAACTCAAAACAATTTATAACCAACGTAAGAACCACCGTTTGCCAGAATGGGTTGCATTTTGTGAATGGTGTGAAACATTACCATACTTCAAGGAATTAGTTTTAGGAGAAAATGAAAATTAAGGTTTACTTATCTCTAGAAAATTTGTATAATATAAATGTAAGTTAATTAAACAAAAGAGGAGAGATATTCAGATGGCTAAAGAACTTGATTGCAAGAAAGTAGCTCAAGAAATTAAAGATGGAGTTAAAAAAGAAATTGCAGAAAACAATTTAGACTTAACATTAGCAGTAGTTTTAGTTGGTAACGACCAAGCAAGTGAAGTATATGTACGAAACAAAGAAAAAGTTAGTGCAGAAGTTGGTATTCATTCAGAAGTTCACCGTTTACCAGAAGATACTACACAAGATGAACTAAATGCTCTTATTAAAGAATTAAACGATTCAGAAAAAGTTACAGCTATTCTATTACAACTACCACTACCACAACATTTAGATAGTCAACAAGCTATTGAACTAATTAGTCCAAATAAAGACGTAGATGGATTAACATTACATAACCAAGGGTTATTAGCAGTAGGTAATGAAGAAGATGCTATTATTCCATGTACTCCACTAGGAATTGTACACTTAATGGATGCTATTGGATATAATGTTAGTGGTAAACATGTTACAGTATTAGGTCGTAGTAACTTACTAGGTAAACCAATGGCACGACTAATGATGAACCGTAATGCTACTGTTTCAGTGTGTCATAGTAAAACAAAACGTGTAGATAGAGATGCATTAATGCAAATGTCACAAGTGGTTATTTCAGGAATTGGCCAAGCTAAGAAAATTAAATTTACATATTATTTCCCAACTGAGGTAATTATAGATGCAGGTATTAATAGAGATAAAGATGGTAAACTAGTTGGAGATATTGATACAAAAACATTACCAAAAACAAGTCAATATACACCAGTGCCTGGAGGAGTAGGTTTATTAACAACTGCTACTCTAGTAGAAAACGTAATTAAATGCCACAAACTACAAACTAAATAATAGGTCAGCCTTCAGGCTGATCTGTTATTTATAAAAAAAGATTAAAAAGTTAAAAATAAGGTTTACTTCTAAGATTCAATTTTGTATAATATAAATGTAAGACAAATATAAAGGCTCATAGGAGCTAGAGAGGGTAGATTCAATGAGTAAATTAGTAGAAGTAAATGGTAAAGATTATATTCGTTACATTACACGATTCCGTAACCAAGAAGATTTAGATGAATTTGCATTACAAGTTGGTTTACAAGTAGGAGATTTACATAATAATACAACAGAGCTTTATTTACCAGAACGAATTATTAAAAATAAAAAACCAGGTAAAACAAGAGGTCATAGTAAAGAGTGGCAAAAAGAGTGGAAAGACATGCCACACTTCGTGAATGAGAAAAATGAGGCATATGCAGTAATTAAAATTTTCTTTGATGAAGAATATTACGATTTAGATAAAATTAAAGAAGTGTTCGACCAAGATGTTAAAGAAGCTACAACAAGTTTGTGGATGCCTAAGTGGGATGGAATTGGACGAGAAAGATATTTACGAGTAATTGGTGGTTCATCAGAAACTAAATACCCAATTTACATTATTAGTAAAGGTCGCCATGATATTAATAAAACAAGCTACTTCTTTACACTTTGCGAAGTACCACATTACATAGTAGTAGAAGAACAAGAATATGATTTATACATGAGTACATTAGGACAGTCTCCATATACTACAATTTTAATTCTAGATAAAAAATTCCAAGATGAATACGAAACACTTTGTGACTACGAAAATGAAGAAGGAGAAACAAGAAAAACTGGCCCAGGTGCAGCACGAAACTTCTGTTGGTGGCACTCAATGCAAAATGGATTTGCAGCACATCACGTGGTAGATGATAACTCACAAGGATTCCACGTATTATACGATAATTGTAAATTAAAAGTACGAACAGGTGCTTACATAAGAGCTATGGAAGATTTCTTTGATTCTCATGACAACATTGCAATGTGCGGACCAAATTATAGTAAATTTGCTCTTCAAAATGAAGTCCAACCAGCATTTATTAAAAACACTCGAATTTATAGTTGGCAATTAATTAGAAATGATTTATGGAACGAAGGATTTAGATGGCGCGGTCGTTACAACGAAGATACAATTCTCTCACTAGACTTCTTAGTTGCAGGATATGCTACAGTTCAGTTTAATTTCTTCTTACAAGATAAAGCTTCCACACAAACAGTAAAAGGTGGAAATACAGAAGAGTTTTATAACGAAGAGGGAACATTAAGAAAAAGTCAGATGCTAGCAGAAGCTTACCCAGAGTATGCTAAAGTTGTTTGGAAGTTTAGTAGATGGCATCATGTGGTGGACTATACACCATTTGCTAATAACCCATTAGATAAAAATGGTACACCAGATGTAAAAGATAGAATTAATGATTATGGTGCTTATTTAGTTAAAATTACACCAGATGAAGACCATCAAAAAAATAAAGAAGCTGATACTAAGTCAGCATTAGAAGCTAAATACCCACGAGAAAAAGCTATTCTATTATTTGATGGTACTGGTTGGCAAAACGGATTCGATTTATTTAAAGATTTTAATGAAAAAGGATATTAAAATAAATTACATAAAAAAATTAAAGTCTAGGTTTACTAACCTAGACTTTTTTTTGTATAATATATATGACAATACAAGAAAGGATCTGATATAGTGCCTACATATGAAGAACGAGGTAATAAGAATTATCGTGTTATTGCTACACGATTTAGAAGTAAAAGTGATTTAGATGATTTTGCAGTTCATATTGGATTAACTCCAGGAACATTAACCAACTTAACAACAGAAATTACATTTCCAGAGTTAAACATTCGTAATAAACGACCAGCAAAAACAAAACGTAGCAATACAGGTAACACAAATGCTAGTACATTTACTGGTATGCCTTATTTTATTAATGAAGAGAATAAACCATATGTTATGATTAAGCTATACTTTGATGAAGAACTATATTCACCAGATGATATTTCAGAATTAATGGAACAGAAGATAACAGATAATACAAAATCAGCTTGGTATCCAGTATTAGACACAAAAGGAAAAGCAGGATGTTTACGAATTGTCGGAGGAGAAACAGAAACACATTTTCCAGTATACATAGTAAGTAAAGGTAGACATGATGTATGTATCACTTCATATTTCTTAACACTGTCAGAAGTAAAGCATTACGTTGTGGTAGAAGAATTTGAATATGAGAAATATTTATCCACTGTCGGACAATCACCATTCACAACAGTCATTACGATTCCACAACGATTCTTTGACGAGTATGATACTTTATGTGATTATGAGAATGATGAGGGAGAAGTAAGAAAGACCGGACCGGGGGCAGCTCGAAATTTTGCAATTTGGCACAGTATTCAAAATGGTGCTAAGGCTTGTCACTTACTAGATGATAACTTACATGGAATGTATATGCTAAATGAGAATTTACGTATGAAAGTCCGTACACCAGCTATGATAAGAGCAATGGAGGAACACTTTATGGCATTCGACAATGTCGCTCTAGCCGGTCCCAACTACCGTTCATTTGCTTCTCCAGATGCTAAACGACCAAGTCATATTTTCAATACACGAATTTATAGTTGGATTATTTTCCGTAATGACTTATACGAGAAAGGTTTCAAATTTAGAGGTCGTTATAATGAAGATACTATACTGTCACTTGATGTGCTTACAGCTGGATATGCTACAATTCAATGGAATATGTTCCTGCAACATAAAATGGGAACGCAGGGATTAAAAGGTGGTAATACAGAGGAATTCTACAATGAAGAAGGAACTCTTCGTAAATCACAAATGCTAGTCGACACATATCCACAGTACGCTAGATTAGTATTCAAATTCCAAAGATATCATCACACAGTTGATTATTCTCCATTTGCTAATAATGACCCACAGTTCCATCCAGAGAGATTAAAAGATGGATATAATGACTTTGGAATGTACATAGTGAAGATTACACCAGAAGAAGACCACAACAAAAATGAACAAGCAGATACAAAAACAGAACTAGAAAGAAACCATCCAAGAAGTGAAGCGGTATACTTATTTGATGGCACTAGATGGCAGAATGATTTTGATTTAATTAAAGACTTCAAAGAAAAAGGTTATTAAAAGTTAAAGTCTAGGTTTACTTAACCTAGACTTTTTTGTATAATATAAATGAGGAGATGATTAGATGCCAAAATACAAAGATATTAATGGTAAAACTTATCGAATGGTGATTGTGCGTTTCAGAAATCAGAATGATTTGGATAAGTTTGCAGAGAAGTTAGGTTATCAAGCTGGCTACTTAACAAATTATACTTCTGAAGTGTTAGTTCCAGGAGGAATTATTAAGAGCTTAGCAAAACTTAAAAAGCCACGTGTTAAAGATGGATGGAAGAAAACTTGGGCTGGACAACCATACTTTTATCAACAAGATGTAGAAGCTTATTCTGTTATTAGATTTTATTTTGACCCAGAAATATATGAAACAGATTACATAGCAAGACTATTAGAACAGAGTATTACAGATGCAACAACTTCTACTTGGTACCCAAAACAAAATGTGGTGGGAGCAGAGAGCTACTTACGTGTCATTGGTGGTACAAGTGAAACTCACTTTCCAGTATATGTGGTATCAAAAAGTCGTGCAGATTGTTGCTTAACTTCTAAATTCTTGGAAATGTGCGAAGTCAAACATTATGTTGTAGTAGAAGAATATCAAAAGAATGATTATATGCAAACAGTAGGACAATCACCATATGTAACTATTTTAACCATTCCACAAAAATACTTTGATGAATATGAAACATTATATGATTTTAAAGACGAACCACGATTGACCGGACCGGGGGCAGCAAGAAATTTCTGTTGGCAACATTCTATGGCAAATGGTTTCTATGCACATCATGTTTTAGATGACAATATTCGTGGGTTCCATATGCTATCGGATAATTGCAAGATTAAAGTTCGTACAGGAGCGTTTATTCGTGCCATGGAAGAACATTTTATGGCGTTTGATAATGTGGCGTTAGGCGGTCCATGCTATACCAACTTTGCTCCAAAGAATGAAAATCGTGGTTGTCATATTTTCAACACTAGAATTTATAGTTGGATTTTAATACGTAATGACATCTGGAATCAAGGTTTCAGATGGAGGGGAACTTGGAATGAAGACACCATTCTTTCTATTGATGTAATGAAAGCAGGATGGTCTACAATTCAATACTACATATACTTACAAAACAAAGTAGCAACTCAATCTCTTGCGGGTGGTAATACAGATGAATTCTATGCAAGAGAAGGTACATTAAGAAAATCACAAATGCTTGTAGATGTGCATCCAGATGTTTCACAATTGAAATATAAATTTGGTCGTATCCATCACGAGGTAAACTATAATGTATTCTCACATAATGACCCACAATTCCGGCCAGAACGCTTACAACAAGGCACAAACGATTATGGAATGTATGTAGTAAAAATAGATAAGGAAGATGACCACACTAAAAATCAGCTGTTAGACAGTAAATCAGCACTAGAAGCTAAATATACAGAAGATAAAGCAGTATATAAATGGGATGGAACTAGATGGCAAGATGGATTTGACTTAGTGGAAGATTACAAGGAGAAGGGATATTAAATCCCTTCTTCAATTTTTATAAAATGGAGGTTTACAATTTTAAATCAAATTTGTATAATATAAGTGAGGAGGTTGGTAATATGATAGAAAGACAATACGTATTAAAAATTCAATACGCTCCAAAAACAACTTATGATAATATTAAATTAGGTGATAAAGCACTAGCAAGACATATTCAAAAGATTTTAGAAGAAAATGGAGTGCATATTGATTTTGTGCAAGCTGTTGAGTTTGTAGATGCAAATGATTTAGCAGACTTAGATGAATTATTTAATCCGACCGAAGAGGAGTGATTAGATGGCTAAAGAAGAAAAAGAAATGAGAGATGTCTATTGGGTATCTCTTAAAGAACGAAATGAAAGAGGAGTTCGTACTACTTTAGAAAAGTACGTCTATGAAAGTGCTGGAGGAGCTTACAAAAAGTATGAAGAATTAATTTATGAATGGGAAAGTAAACAAACAAATAAAATGCTAATTGTAGATATTCTATTTATAAAAGATGGTTGTTTCAATACTATTCGTGAGAAACATCTGTGGGACATGAAAGAATGCGGAAATAATTAAAATTTTTAGTGTTAAAAGTACATACAGTTGAATATAATATACCATAAAACAAATTAAAGAGTGGTTAACCACTCAGAGAGGATGATTTGTGATGGGTGTAAACTTAAACGATAATGAAATTAAGAGAATTGAAATGGATTATGTGAATGATAGTAATTTTATTAAAGATAAACGTGGTCGTAACGATAGAAAAGCAATGGTGTCAGGATTAGAACATGGACATAAATATTATTGTACAGCAACATTTGTTTATAACGATTGGTCGGAGTATAAAACAGAACTTACGGTAGAACGAATTTTAGAAAATAGACAATGGGTTGTAGTTAGAGATACTGGAGAAGGACGTTTCGGTTCATTCGTATTATTATTCAATTCATTATTAGCTGGTTCATTTAAAAATGAAGCACAACGCCAGTCAATGATTCACTTCAACCATTTACATGAACTACGAGATGAAATGAACAAAACAAAAGAACAAAAAAGTATTGTAAAAATTAAAAATGAAAAAATTAAAGAGCAAAAAGAAACGATTGATGAACAAAAAGAAATGATTAAAAACCAAGTACAAGTAATTAATAACCAAAGAAATGAGATTGTTGTACTAAATGACACTATTGATAAATTAAAAGAAAAAGACACAGAACGTAAAGATTTTAATTATAATAAAGAAAACATTGAAAAATTCATTAGAATGACAGAAATGTTAGTACAAGCTAAAGTAGACCACAATAAAATTATAGATGCGATGTCAAAAACATTTGAAGATATTTTCGTAAAATAATAAAATGGGGGTTTACTTTCCCCCATTCCTTTTGTATAATATAAATGAGAGATAGTTAATAGGGAGGTTGTTATCATGATTCAACTACCAATGAAAAAATGGGGTAAAAAAGAAGTTACTGACTGGAATAGAGTCAGTGAAGGTAGTATCTATATAGTTGATGGTGAAGTTGTAGAAGTCATGAAAAATGAAATGGTTACTAAAGTTTCTAAAACAGGTAAAGTAAGAAAAGAAAGACGTATTACATCAAGAATAGTGGGACATACAGAAGAGCTTGAAAGTGGTTCAGACTCTTTCAAATTAGGAAGATTTATTAAAAAATTGAAACAATTAACATATAAAATTAAAGAAAAAGCTAAAAAAGTTGCTAAAAAAGTAAAAGAAGCTTTTAAAGGAACATTTCTACCGGTAAAATTGGAAGATGTGAGATATATAGACTTTTGGGGAACAATTACAGATGAATTCCATGCAATCATGATGAAAGATTTTACTCGTGCAACTTGTGAGGGATTAAAAGAAATCAAAAAAGTATACAGAAAATGGGCTGCAAGATTACATCCAGACAAAGGACTTCATGACAGCTGGTCATTCGAAGTGCTACAACTAAGATATGAAGTTGCAAAATTAGAAAGAAAACGTTTCGTAGATAATTGCAGAGAGGCAGGAATTGAAATGGAATATTAACAGGTGATCGGAAAGGAGTGGTTAGATGACCATAGACGAAGAACAAAGATATTACTTAGGTTTAACAGATAGTGTATTCAAAACAGTTGAAGATGCATATGAAAACATATTCAATTGTGAAGATTCCATTGAGAGTCTACTGGAAATTGCAGCAACAATTTTCTCATATCCAGAGTTTTTAATGTTATTAAATGATTACGAAAAACTACAATCATATGCTGCAGAGTTCGAAAATATAGTTGCTAAACTTAACAGACCATTAACTGTTCTAGACTCAACAACAGTAATAGCATTAGATAAGGTAATTGACAAAATTAATGTTTTATTCATACTACTTGCAGATTGGATGGATAAGGCAAATACAAGAATTGAAGCAAAACAATTTGACATGAACAAAGTAATGTTATTGGAACGAATTGAAAATTTAACTAAACTAGAGTGGGAAACAGTTGACTGGAAAGAACTAGATTCTGTAATGGATAAGACATTCTTAGTGGTTAGAATTAAAGATTATTTAGATAAAGACTTCAATCAAGATATTTATATGACATTAAATGTCTTATCATTAAAAGGATTTAATACTCGTGTAGAAGCTAACAGATATGCTCTAGCTAATGGTATTAGTCGTGATAATGTTATTACTAGATTGTAGGAGTGATTAAATGGGTTATGAGCAGGAAATCATTAAAGTAAGATTTGATAAGCAGATGTTGAAGGAATTTAGTGGTTATGATGTAGAAGATGATGGAGAAAGTTACTATAAAGCACATCCAAGAGCAAAGAAACCACCATATGATAACATATGGAAGAAGAACAGATATGGATTATTACCATCAACAAATACATTTATTAACTGTCACGATAGACGTATACAGAATGAGATTAAACAGCACATAGGAGATTACACTACATATTGCTTAAAACGACAGAACATTCCATCAGCTTACTTTGATGAATTTATTGTACTATGTGTTCAGTATAAACCAACAAGAGCTAATAGTGATAATGATAATACTTGGGTTAAGAGTTCGCTGGATGCTATGACTAAATATGATATGTGGGAAGACGACAATTATTTACACATGAGATTTTATCAATCATTTAGTGTGGTTGATAAAAACGACCCAAGAACAGAAATAGTAATATTTCCGATATTCAGAGGAGAATATGAGTTCGATTACGTGATTAGATATGCTGCAGAATATGTAGCTAAATTAGAAAAACAGTACGAAGAAATTTAAAATTAAGGTTTACATAATTCATTAGAATTTGTATAATAAATATGTAACAAAAATATTACAGAGCTAAGTGCTCACAGAAAGGAAAGATAAGTTAATGGCTATCAACGTAAAAAATCTTAAAAACACAATTTCATTAAAAGGTGTAGTTGCAGGTTATCAAATTGAGGCAAAACAAGGGCAAATGTATTGGGATGATGAAAGAGCTGGTCTTAAAAAAGGAGATGCAGTTATTCAATACTCAGGATATGTAACTGTACAAACTGCTAAGAACCAATTTGCTACAATTAATGTAAAGAAAAATCAATCATTCCGAAACGGTGAATTAGACCCAACAAGTCAAGCACTAGAAGCTATGTCTAAACAAGAAGTACAAACATATGGTAAAACACACGATTTTGCTAAAACTCCAACAATTAGAATTTATGGTGGTGCTTCTCTAGTAGATAACTACTATGTGAAAGACCAAGAAGTTCATGGTGGTATTCGTGCAGATTTAGGATTCGGTTATATCACATTAGGTGAACCAGTAGACGAACCAGAGTTTGAAAACTTATTAAATGTTTCAGTATTAGTAAAAGACATTGTACCAGAAGTTGTTAAAGATGAAGAAACAGGCCGCGCAGTAGTTAAAGCTATTTTCCCATATACATACGGTTCAGAGAAAAAAGGAACTTTAGTAGTACGAGCAACTACTCTAGAATTTGTGGCTGGTGCATACGAAGATGATTTAGGACATTACGACTTAGGTGATGAACTATTAAACTACGGAGACGAAGTATTAGATTATTCTTGGGTATTCATTGGAGAACTAAACGGATATATTGAAGAACAACAAAGTGCAGCTCCAGCAGATGGAGAAAAACGAAGAGGATTTGGTAAACGAGCAATTATTGACACAAAACCAAAACGACACACAGAATTCTTATTAACTGGTCTAGATATTCTTGATAACGGTGAAGCTTTCTCAGATGAAGATATCAAAGATGCAATTCAAGCACGAGAAAAAGATATCGCAGAAAAAATGAAAGCTGATGAAGAAAAAGCAAATAAACCAGAAGAAACACAAAAAGGACGAGGTTCATTCGGTGCAGGTAGAGCTGCAGCTGCTACTCCACAAGCTGATACTGGTGCAAGACCAGCTGGACGAAGAGCATCACGAAACTTTTAATTTAACTCTAGAACAGGGAGGTAGGAACTTCTTCCTATCTCTTTATCTAGAGCTAAAACTCTAGCATATTATAATTCGGAAGGATGATATTTTAATGGCAAGAGAAAAACAAATGGAAGTAATGGAAAATGAAGAAATGGTCTTTGACTTTGATGAACTAATCGGAGAAGTATTCGGCTCAAGTGTAACAAAAGCAAAATTAAATCCACATTTAGCTGGTAAGCAAATCATTTTCTATGGTAGTAACTCATTAGGAAAAACAAAACAAGCTTCACGTTTGTCACGAAACACTTTATTTATTCCATTTGAAGCAGGAACAAATGCTATCTCAAATGGTAACATTTTAAGAACTGCAAGCTGGGCAGACTTCAGAAAACATGTTAGAACACTTACAACAAATAAGAAAATGTTAAAAGCTTTGGAACTTGGACAAACAATTGTGGTTGTATGTGATGGGCTAGAAGTTGCAGCTATGATGGCGAAACAATATGTTTGCGACCAGGCAGGAGTGGAAACCATCCAAAAGATTGCACATGGTGCAGGATGGGCAATGTATGAAAAAGAAGTATTGGAACAAGTAACAAAATTAAGTAAATCAGGATTCACAGTTGTTTGGATTGGACATGCTGGATATAGTAAAGATACAGAGGATTTCTTAGACTTAAAAGCAGAATGGCGTGTGACTTTACCAATTAAAAACTCAGCAGACTTCACATTCTATATTGAAGGTAATGGTGTAGATGCAGATGGTAATGTAATTCCATCTAGTGCATATTTAGCTGAACACTTACCAACACAAGATGCTCCAGGATTCTTTGCTCGCAGTAGATTCCCATATGTGCAAACATTCTTCCCAGAATTTGATGCAGATATTATTAAACAAGCTATCTATGATGGAATTGTTAAACAAGCTGAGATTGAAGATGCTGAACTAGTTACATTCAAAGAAGCAAATGAAATGTACGAATCATCTTTTGAACTATCACATGAAGAAGCTAAAAATAAAATCTTCGATATGTTAGATTTAATGGATGAAAAAGGATTAACAGAAGATGCAGACAACATTTTATTATCATATGTAGATAAACCAGAAGATATTCAAAACTTAAATAAACGACAAATGCAAACTATTCAAGCTATCCACGATGAACTAGAAAATTATTTTAATGCAAATGGATTAAGTTTGGAAGAATAATTGTAAAATGATTATTAGCCTAGGTTTACAAAGCCTAGGCTTTTTTGTATAATAATTATAGAAGGAGATGATGCTATATGCCAAAAGGTGGATTTAAGTCAATTGTAGGTTTAAAAAGTGGTGAATTAACAGTAATAGAGGAATTTGATGATAATGATAGAGGCAGATGCATATGTAAATGTAGCTGTGGAAATATAATTAGTGTAAACAGACATAGCATGAAAATTGGAAAAGCAAAAAGTTGTGGTTGTAAAAAATATATATGTAAAAAGACAAGAGAAAAATCTATTGAAAAGACATTACATAAAAGATTTGGAAGACTTGTTGCAACCGAAGTTGATAAAGCAATGACTGAAGAGAAAGGTGAGCTATACTTTAAATGTACTTGTGACTGTGGCAATGTTGTAAGTATAGAAGGAAAAAGATTACGTAAAGGAATAAACCAAAGCTGCGGATGTTTAAGAAGTGAAAAATCTAGTGAAAGGCTTAAAGAAAAATGGAAAGATGAAGAATACAGAAAAATGAGAAGTGAACAAAGTAAAAAGACAAATGAGAAATATTGGGGAGACGAAAATGAAAGAGCAATACGTTCAGAAAAAGTGAGAGAAGCAACGTTAAAACAATGGCAAAATATAGAGTATAGAAGAAAACAGGTAGCAGCGCATGGTGGAGACCCAGATAATATGAATACTAACAAAAGTAGAGCTTTTAATAGTCCAGGCTATGATAAATGGAAGAAAGATGTATTTGAAAGAGAAGATTACACTTGCGAAAAATGTGGTAAAAGAGGTTGCTTATTGCACGCGCACCATAAAAATGGATATCATTGGTGTGAAAAAGATAGGGTTAATTTAGATAATGGAGCATGCCTATGCAAAGAATGTCACGATAAATTTCATGCAATATACGGGAAAAGTTATAATACGGAAGAACAATACATAGCATTTTTAATAGAAGATTTCGATAATGAAGAAAATGAAAACTAAGGTTTACTTTACCTTAGTTTTTTTGTATAATATCTTTGAAAGGAGTGAATACAGTGGCTAAAGAAAATAAGTGTTGTGTTTGTGGTTGTATTCTAGGAGGAGAAATCTTAGAATACAAACGTAAAAAGTATTGTTATCCATGTTTTGAAGAAAGCTACGATGAAGAAACAGTTTCTAAACACTATTGCTATTTAACTTTCCAGAGAATATTCGGAAGAAAGCCAAATGACATGGAATGGACTCAGATGAATCGAATGGTAGCTAAAAATTCAGAGAGTGAATCGGTGTGGAACTGGAGAAAGCTAGAGTATGCTTTAGAGTATGTTTACGAAATTGAACAAGTCCAAGTACAAGAAGAATACGGAGTGATAGGTATTCTACCATACTACGAAGCAAAGATGATAAAATTCAGAAACGAATGCTTTGATGTAATGGATGACATTGATGAATTTGGATTTGGTATAGCAGAGGAAGAAACAGTTATTATCAAACCGAGAAAAGAAAATTATGAACATAAAATTAAACATATTGATATTGACTGGAGCGATGAAGATTGTCAAGACGAGTAAAAAGAGAACTGTTACAAAAATATAATGACCCAAGAGCTTGTTGTTATGTATTAAGTTGTTTGTTAAAAAATCCAAGATTATTACGAGACAAGAATAAATATTTGGACGAATCATACTTTATTAATAAAGTACATAAGGCTTTATTCATAGTTATTGAGAATTTAGCAAATAGTGGATTAGAAACAATTAAATTAGGAGATATTGAAAGTTACTTATCAACACACGATGAACTTACATATAAACGTTTCTTCGTAGTTGGAGACGAAACAGAATGGATTTTGGAACTGCTAGAATTGGATACAGACGAATACAACTACGAATATTATTACGATATCATTAGAAAATTTGCATACTTGAGAGCTAAAATTGAGTCTGGACAAGATGTTACAGATATTCTAGATATGAATGAAATTGATAATAAGTTAGTGGAACAGCAATATGAAGTATTTATGCAGACTCCATTAGATGACATCATTCATTACTTTGATGGATTAAACTTAGATGTCAAAAGTAGATTTACAACTAGAGGTTCTGAACAGTCAATGAAGGCTGGAGAAGGAGCATGGGAACTGTACGAACGCTTAGGAGAGTCACCAGACTACGGATTTAGATTATCAACTGGTAAACTAATGGATAGTTTAGCACGAGGTGCTAGAAAGGGTATGCTAGTAATTGATAGTCGTGAGTCTGGTACTGGGAAAACACGTGATTCGTTAATGCAATGTGCAATGTTAAGTTGTAAAGAATTGTGGAGTCACAAAGAACAAAAATTTGTTCCAAATCCATATGGTATGACAGTTCCATCACTTTACTTTGGTACAGAGTTGAAATTAAAAGAAGAAGTCCAACCGATTTTATGGAGTGTTGTCAGTGGAGTAGAAAGTGGTAAGATTAAAAAACATAAACTTACACAAGCAGAAAAAGAACGAGTCGAACATGCTATTGAGATTATAGAGGAATCACAATTATATCTTGAACGTGAACCAGATTACGATTGCATGTTTTTAGAAAATATGATTGAGAGATATGTTACAAAATTTGGAGTCCAAGCAGTAATGATAGATTATGTGGAATTAACACCACCAATGATTGGAGAATATGTAAGATTAACAAGAGGATTACAAGCCAGAGAAGATTCGGTATTGTTACATGTCTCAACAGTTCTTAAAGAGTTGGCAGAAAAGTATAATATTTTTATTAAGTTTTATACTCAGATTTCAGATGGAGCAAGACGTGATTATACAATTCGAGACTCTGGTGCTATTAAAGGTTCAAAATCATTACAAGCAAGAACAGACTTAGCAATGGTAACTATGAGACCAACAGACAAAGAGTTGAAGTTAGTAACTCCATTCATCGAAGAGTTTGGAGAACCAGACATCATATTTAATGTTTACAAGAACCGAGATGGAGAAGTACCAATGTTCAAAATATTTGCTAGATTAGATTTAGGTACATTTGAGTTTGAGGAATTATTTATTACGGATTGGATGTATCGTCCATTTAGATTTACGAAAATAGCTCCAGTTAATCTAGTTTGTGAGCAACCAAGTATTGATTACGACGAAACAACTGGAGAGGTTAAAGAAGAACAACCGAAGAAGTCACGACGAAGATAGGAGTGACTAGCTATGGATGTTGGTGAATTCTTACAATCAATGACTAAAGATGACATAATAAAAATTATGCAATACATGTACAATGCAAGCTATAAATTTGGTAAAGATGATATAATTATATTTGAAAGTATATGTCATAATAGTGACTCAATGAAATTATATTACTATCACAATCCACGAAGTAACGATAGCGAAGATATAGGTAGAAGATTTTATTGCTTTGTGTGTGGTGCTAATGGAAACATTATAGATTTATTAGAGGAACTTTCAGGATTAGATTTTAATGGTGCTTTAAACGTAATAGAAAAAGCAACAGGGTTAAAATTAGAGAGAGGACAAAGAAGAACAAGAGGATTAAACTTAGGGAGACGAGAGAATACAGACCTCGACTTCCTAAGTATTCATACCAAAAAGAAACAATCATATAAAACATTAGAAGTAAAATATGATGATGATATATTAGATTGCTTTTCAAAAGAGTATCCACTTGAATGGTATGAAGAAGGAATAGACCCATATTCAGCTGAAGAGTTTGATATAAGATATAATTCAAATGGAAACCAAGCAATTATACCGATAAGAGATATGCAAGGTGATTTAATAGGTATACGTGTTAGAAACTTTGAAGAAAAGGCAGTAGAAAGAGGCTTTAAATACATGCCACTTTCTTACAGAGGACAAATGTATAGATTTCCAACTTCAAATGTAATGTATGGACTTTATGAAAATCAAGATAGAATAAGACAGAGTGGTAAGGTATTTCTCTTTGAGGGAGAAAAGAGTATACTCAAAACTTCAAGCTTCTATGATGGATATGGATTAGGTCTTGCAGTATATGGAAGTAATTTAAGTATACAGCACAGGGATATTCTTTTAAGTTTAGGTGTCAGAGAAGTTACTATATGTTTTGATAAAGAATACTGTGAGCAATGGTATGAAGATGAATTCAAGGACACCAAAGAACAAAAATTAATGTTCAACTACTTCAAGAAACTTAAAAAGATATGCAAGTTATTGAACAATTATTTCATAGTAAATATAGTCATAGATTTTGATAATAAATTAGACTTAAAAGATGCACCAGTTGATAAAGGTAAAGAAGTTTTTGAGGAATTGTTAAGAAATAAAATAACAATAGATGATGTGGATAAAGATTTTCAAGAATATTTTGGAATATAAGAAAGGTTGATTAGATGTTACGATACGAGGTAAAGTCACACCGTAGCTTAGACCGTATGAGTGATGAAGAATTATTATTAGAGTTGCTAGAGTTAAGAGGAGTTCAATCTCCTCAAGACTTACTAGCTATTGACAGAGGACAAGGCAAGTGTTTATACGATGCAATGAGTTTTGATAATATGAAAGATGGCTTAGAACTATTAAAAGGACATCTTGATGCTGGTAATGCAATTCACTTGCTAATGGATGTAGACGTAGATGGTTGTACTTCTTCTGCTATTATGTATCTTTGGTTAAAACATTACTATCCAGAGATTAAAGTTACATTTGATTGTAACGAAGGCAAGAAACATGGAACCACTAGAGATATTATGGAACGTATTCCAGAAGATGTAATGTTATTTATCACACCAGATAGTTCATCAAGTGATACAGAGGAACATATTGAATTATGGGAAAAGGGAATTGATATTTTAGTATTAGACCACCACGAATTTGATAAAGAAGCTAGAACTCCAGCGGTAATTATTAATTGTATGGATGGAAACTATCCAAACACGTCTCTCACTGGAGCAACAGTCGTATATAAGTTCTTAAGTGAATATGAGAGTAATTTTAAACTACCAAAAGAAAGTGGCTATATCAGTAAGCTATTACCATTAGCAGCATTAGGAACTATTGCAGATTTAGCAGATGTACGAGAATTAGAAACAAGATATTTGTGCTTAGAAGGATTAAAAAACTTTGCAGATGGTAACTTATTCTTACAAGCTGTTATGGAAGAACAGGAATATTCAATGAAAGGCATTGCTAACTTTGTTACAGTTGGTTGGTATGTGGCACCATTAATGAATGCAATATTCCGAGAAGGAACTTTGGAAGATAGATATGATTTATTTAAAGCTATTTGTAACTTTGAAGAAGAACGTATTTATACACCACAACGAAAAACAAAAGATAATCCAAATAAAGAGCCAGTTGTAGAAAGTTTACAAAAGAATGTGATTAGACGTGCTAAAAGTATCAAGTCACATCAAGATAATGAAGTCAAGAAAGAAGTCAAAGAATTAACAAAAATGATTGAAACAGAATGTCCATTAGAAACTAATCCAGTGATTATATTAGATGTTACAGATAAAGTTGGAATTGGACATAGTGGATTAATTGCTAATAAATTAGCTAGTACATATATGAGACCGGTACTATTAATTAATGGTATGGGCGGTAGTGCTCGAAATTACAGCAAGTTCCCTATTGATGATTTAAACACATGGATTACTTCTAGTGGATTAGTTGAGGGGCATGGACATAGTAATGCTTTTGGATTAAACTTTGTAGAAGAACCAGACATCGAACAATTAAAAGAATGGACTAAAGAACAACTAGATGGAAAAGATACTTCACCAGTTTGGCATGTAGACTTTGAATTTAATATTGCTAAATTAAAAGAAAAACATATCTTAAAAGTAGGACAATTTGCAGGAAACTTCGGTGGCAAAAACATGGATGAACCATTATTTGCAGTAACTGGAATAGTATTAGAAACTGCAGATGTTCAACGATTAGGACAATCAGGAACTATGATGAAATTCACTTCAGTTAATGGAGACCAAAAAATTGACTTTGTAAGACCATTCACAAGTCAAGATAAATATAAAGAGTTTGTTTGTGAAGATACTAAGGCATCAAGAGGTATCAATACAGATGGTGGTACTGGTAATAAGAAAATAGAAGCAACAATTATTGGACGTTTTAAAATTAATGAATTTATGGGAAAACAATTTCCACAGATTGAAATAGTAGAATTTGATACAAAACCAGTCACTGGTAGAAGTAGACGAAGAGGATTTTAAAGGTAAACCAACTTTAGGTTTACCTTTTTTATTTTATTTTGTATAATAAACATGAAAGGAGTGTTTAGATGTGAAAGCACATAATAGCAAAGAAAATGAAAGACTTGGCTTAACTTTTATTAATGACTTTGGAACAGCTTATAAAATAGTTGAATACAAAGCAGCAGGTGATGTAACAGTTGAATTTCAAGATGGTACTGGATACAGAGCTAAAACATCGTGGCATAGATGTTCAAAAGATGGTGCTAGGATAAAATCACCATATGAGAAACGAGTTGCTGGAGTTGGATATTTAGGTATTATGAAAGATGGTACATGTCCAATAACAACAGATGGTAAAGGTAATGGAATAAAAGAATATACAACTTGGGTGGATATGATAGGTAGATGTTACGACCCGAAAATACAAGCAAAAAACCCATCATATATTGGATGTACCGTATGCGAAAGATGGCATTGCTATGCTAATTTTTTAGAGGATATTGTATATTTAGAAAATTACGATGAATGGGTAAACAGTAGAGGAACGTATCAATGGGAATTAGATAAAGACTTAAAACAAGAAGGAGTTAAGAATAAGATTTATAGCCCAGAAACTTGTGTTTTTTTAACGGTAAATAATAATACTAGAGAAAGTGCAAGCAGAGGCGGACAAAAGTGCATATTAATTAAGGATAACAAGGAATATGAATTTGCAAGCCTAACAAAAGCTGAAGAATTTACAGGAATTAGTCGGAAAACACTAAAAAGAGCTTATGATTCTGGTAGAGAATGTAAAGGATGGACTATAATTATAAAGAAAGAGGATGATAAGTGATATGAAAGATTGCTTCGTTAATCTACATAGTCATACAGAGTTTTCCAATCTTAGAATTAAAGATAGCACAAATAGAATTGAAAGAGTTATATTATATGTTGCAAATGAGCTGCACCAGTCTGGTGTAGCCATTTGTGACCATGAGTTCATAGGTCATCACGTTAAGGCACTAAATACGGTTAAAGCTCTTAAGGCTAAGGGTAAGATTCCAGAAGACTTTAAAATTATACTAGGTAATGAGATTTACTTATGTGACGAAGAAAAGCTTAAGGCTCAACTAGAAGCTAAAAACGGAGTACAGTTTCCACACTTTATTTTATTAGCTAAAGATGAAATAGGGCATAGACAACTTCAAGATATTTCAACTAGAGCATGGAGCCATATGTTTAGTTACAGAGGGATGGATAGGGTTCCAACTTATTACGAAGATATTGAAGATGTAGTTGATGCTAATCCAGGACATTTAATTGCAAGTACTGCATGTTTAGGTGGATTTTTAGCTAAAAAGATTCTAGATGGAGATTATCAAAGTGCTACAAACTTTATTGCTTGGGGACAAGATGTATTTGGTGCAGATAATTTCTTCTTGGAAATGCAACCACATAGAAAAGAATATGATGAAAATGGATTAGAAATCACTTCAGAACAAGAGATTGTAAACAGATGGATTTGTTCACAAGGCTATCCAACAATCATTACGACTGATGCACACTACTTAAATGAAGATGCAAGGGAATTACACAAGGCGTACTTAAAATCAGATGAAGACGATGAGACATATGCTAGTGGTGGTCGTGAAACAGATGCATTCTACTCAACAACATACTTTATGTCTTCAGATGAGATTAGAAGTAAAATAACATATTTGCCAGATGACTTTATTGATAGTTGTTTTGCTAATACTATTGATATTTGGTCTAGATGTGGAGAATATGATTTGGCACAAGCAACAGTAATTCCAGAGGTTCCAATTCCAGAGGAATGGTATTACGACAGAGAAGTATATCAATTCGTAATGGAACATGATTATACACATATTGATGAAATGTTAAACAGTGATTGTGAATATGATGAATATTTAATGAAATTAGCATTTGATGGAATTAAAGAAAGACAGATTCCAGTAGAAGAATGGGATGAAAGTTTACAACGATTAGATTTAGAGATGTACGAACTTCTAGGTATTAGTAAAATTAAAAATGTTTCAATGTCTAAATATTTCGTAACAATGGCTAAATTAATTGATATATTCTGGGATGAAGCAGAATGTATGACAGGTTGCAGTCGTGGTTCTGCAGCTGGATGGATATTAAATTATTTGATTGGTATTGTCCAAGAGAACCCATTAAAACAACCAGTAGAAATGTATCATTGGCGTTTCATTAGTGCTGAACGACCAGAGTATCCCGATATAGATACAGACTTAAGTTCACATAAAAGGGATAAGGCTTTCAACTGTGTTAAAGAATATTTAAACACTTTCAATTCAGATATTGTTCGTATTGGTACATTTAAAACAGATAAACCAAAATCAGCTATTCAAACAGCTTGTAGGGGATATGGATTATCACCAGACATTGGTTTATATTTAAGTTCATTCATTAAAGTAGATAGAGGACAACCAAGAACAATTGAACAAACATATTATGGTGATGAAGAACAAGGATATGATGCTTCTCTAGAATTTAAACGAGAGATTGATAAATATCCAGGATTATTAGAAACTGCAATTGGTATTCAAGGACTTGTTTGTGGTCGTGGTAGCCATGCTTGTGGAGTTGCTATTAGTAATGATATGATACATCATACTGCATTAATGAAGGCACCGAATGGAGAATTCATCACACAATATGACTTAGGTGATGCAGAGTATTGTGGATTAATCAAATATGACTTCTTAAACACAGCTTGTATGGGTATGATACAATTAACATTCGAAAATCTAATTAATGATGGATATGTCGAATGGCAAGGCTCTCTACGAAAAACATACAACAAATACTTACATCCAGATGCAATTAATTACGATAAAAATGATTATTATACAAAATTAAACAATCACGAATTAATTAAAGTATTCCAGTTTGAAACAGGTACCGGATTAAAAGCATTGAATGCAATTAAACCAACAAAATTGATAGAGTTGGCAGCGGCAAACACATTGATGCGACTACAATGTGAAGGCGAACAACCAATGGAAAGATATATCCGCATTCGTAACAATCCAGAGCAATGGGACGAAGAAATGGTTAAATATGGACTCAACGAAGAAGAACGAGAAGTATTACATAAACATTTAGACATTGACTATGGAACATGTATGACACAAGAAATGCTAATGATTTTATCAATGGATGAAAAGATTGCAGGTTTTACAGTTCCAGAAGCTAATAAACTTCGTAAGGCTATTGCTAAGAAAAAGAAAGCATTACAAGAAGCAGCAAAAGATTTATTCTATGAAAAAGGATTATCAAGAGGAACAAGAAAAGTAATGTTAGATTATGTGTGGGATGTACAGATTTCAATGCAGCTTGGATATGGTTTTAGTATTTTACATACCATTGGATATTCATTAATTGCCATTCAACAGTTGGAATTAATCACATCATATCCAAAGATTTATTGGGAAACTTCAGTATTACAAGTTATGAGTGGAGCAGTAGATGTAGAAGCAGTAGATGAAGATTCAGAGTCAAGAGAACGTATCACAGACTATGGTAAACTTGGAGGAGCTATTGCAACACTTCAAAAAGATGGTGTAGACATTGCATTACCACATATTAATAAAGCAGAAAAAGGATTCTTGGCAGATATCACAACTAATTCAATTATTTACGGACTCAAAGGTATTTCTTCTATTAATAATAAAACAGCAGAATTAATTATTGCTAATAGACCATATACGTCAATGAAAGATTTTCACGATAGAATGCATCTAGTTAAACAAGAAGTGGTTATGAAAGATGGTAAAACTCAAATGAAAGCATTAATCACAAAAGAACAGATGCTAAACTTAATTAAGGCTGGATGTTTTGATGAACTTGAACCAGATAAAACAAGACTTGATTTATTAGAAGAATATTTGCATATGGAGTATCCGGATAAAAATGGATTAACAGTTGGAGCAATTAATCAATTAGCTAAACGTGGATTAATACCAGATGAATATTCAGAAGAAATGAGATATTATAACTTCAGAAACTACTTACGAGAAGGATTAAAAGTTGATGATGGAGTATTACCACATACACAAGAAAGTGGATATAAAGTAGCTAAAACTAAAAAGTGGTACTTACTAGATGGCGAAGATGAATTAGATACACAAGAAATCATTGAAACATTCTTCGATATGTTCCCAGAACTTCAAGAAGGTAAACATTGGGTATATAATACAGACGATAATTATTATTCTAATGCAGTTTGGGTAGAAAGTGGTTCAAGTAGCAAAGGTACGTTTGAAAGTGTCTACAAGACACATATTAAACGCCTAACACAGTATTTATGTTCTCAGGACTTATTAGATGCCTACAATAAAGCTCTCTTTGTGGAACGTAAAATGGAGGAAATACCAGGCAATCAATCATCGTGGGAAATGGAAACAATGTGTATGTATCACTCAGACCACGAATTAGCACATTTAGATAGGGATTTCTATAAAGTTGATAATTACTTTGAATTAAGTGAAGAACCACTTGTAATGGACTTCTGGGAACGAAAAGATAAAGACACCGGAGAAGTAGCACGAATTCCACGATTTAAGATTAATCAAATCTGTGGAACGATTATTGACAGAAATAAAACAAAACATATACTGACACTCTTAACAGAGTATGGAGTAGTATATTGTAAGATGGTAGATGGAGCATTTAACCACTACGATAAACGTGTTTCTATGATGGATGAAGAAACTGGTAAAAAGGTAACAGTTGAAGAAGGATGGTTCAAACGAGGTACATTACTATTCGTAAGAGGATATAGAAATGGAGACCAGTTCAAAGTTAAAACTTATAAGAATGGACTATATGAGCACTCACTAGAATTAATCGAAAAAGTTTATGATGATGGAATTTGCTTAACTAAAAAAGAACGTGTTAAATTAGATTAAAAAATAAAGGTAAACTTCAAAAAGAGGTTTACCTTTTATTATGTTTTTTGTATAATTAATATGTAGATAACAAACATACAAATCTACAGAGAGGATAGATGTTAAAGATGAAAGAAAAACTAATTAATTTCTTCAAAAAAGCTTGGGGACGATTAACTTGTAAACATGTTTATAATGCTAGAGAATACAATGGATGGTTTTATGACAATCCAGTAGATGCTTCAATGGACATACGAACACATGTTTATATTCAAAGTTGTACTAAATGTGGACATAAACGTGTAACAATGACATATGAAGAACCAGCTGAACCAGAAAATAAAAAAAGATAAAAAGTTTTAAATTAAGGTTTACTTATTCTTCAAAAATTTGTATAATATAGATGTAACACAAAGAAAGGAGCTAGATAAGATGGTAAAAGAACATACACGAGATTCAATCCCCATGCTTCAACCACAGCAACCAAGCAACGACATTGTTTCAGTATTAGAAACAAGAAACATTAATTTTAATAAGTCGTTTACTCAAGAATTCTGTGATGAAGTTATTGAATTGCTAGACAAAGTTCAAGTATACGACGAGTTAACAAACAGAGAAAAGTATATTAGAATTACATTATCAACTCCAGGAGGAAGTATATTCGCATTATTCGGATTACTCGAAAAGATTGAAAAATTAAAATCAAAAGGATACACAGTACATACACACTGCAAGTCAATGGCAGCTAGTTGTGGATTCGTACTATTCATAAGTGGTAACAAACGAACAATTTCACCATTCGGATACTTACTTAATCATCAAGGTTCAAGTATGATGGGTGGAACAGTAAGAGACATGGAAATCAGTTTAGAATTAACAAAGAAATTAGAAAAACAAATTAACGACTACATAAGAACTAATACAGAATTAAGTGAAGACGAAATTCAACGACCATATAGAACTAATACAGACATTTGGTACACCGCACAAGAGGCATTAGATTTAAAATTAGCAAGTGAGATTATTAGTTATTAATAAGTGAGTAATTGAAAAACAAAGAGGTTGACTATAAAATCAAGAATGGAGTGTTATGTATGAACGTAAACGATAAAATGGTGGAGTTAAAAGACGTAGTGGTAACAATTGATGGTGAAGAAGTAAATTTAGGAGAATTAAGCTACTTAGAATTCAGCGAATTAATGGAAAGTTTAGATGATGAACAAGCGCAAGATGTCTTAACACAAATTGTTGAAAAAGTAGGCCCAGAGAAATTCTTAGTATTCTTATCAAAAGTTGAAGAATTAGCTGAACTAGATGAAGAAGAAATGGAAGAAGGAGAAGAGGTAGAGGTAGGGGATAAAGCAAAAGATAAAAAAGAAAAAGAAAAAGAACCAGACAAAACTAAACAAGAGGTATTACCACCAGTACGATTTGTAGATATGAATGACTTCTACAGCTACGACCCAGAATTAGTTGTACAAGGTATTGATTCGGTATCAAATAAAGTTGGTCAATACTTAGCATTTGTGAATGCAGGAATGACTCCAGCACAAGCATACGAATTAATCACAATTGAAGATAAACGTAAACATGAATTAGCAATGGCAGAAAAACAATTAGAATTACGAAAATTAGAGTCAGAATTACAAATGCGATTATCAGGGGTAAAACAATTATTAGCTCACTAAGAGCTAGTAGTTGTTTTATCTAAAATTAAATTATAAAAAAAGAGGAGAGATGTTATATGAATACTGTGTTCGTGTTAATTGGTAAAGAAAGATATATGGATGCTGTGCCACATGTTCTAACAGCTGTTACTCCAGATGATATTGAACGAGTATATGATTTAAGTGAGAAAATGGTTACATCTTACGATAATCTAGATATGCTACTACACACATACATAGATGGAGAACTTAAGGAAATTTCAGTTTATAACGAATATGATAACGATTTTAATTTAGTATCACGATTCGAGAATGAATAATTCATTCTCTTTTTTTTATGTATTTTTGGGTTTACTTTTTTAATTTAATTTTGTATAATAAGACAGAAAGGAGTGTTTTCATGGAAGAAGAAAAAGTGTATAAACTACATGTAAAAATGTGCACTCGCTGGTATCCAAAGCCAAACAAACCAGAGCCACAAAATAATGATTGGCAAATAGTAAGAGCTAAAGTTATAAAAGCAATAGACTCTGATGATAGTCTAGAATTGGAGTATGGACAACTTACATTAGTCGGTAATATGGTTGTAATGGAGCCAGGAGCTGTATATTTAGTATATGTGAAAAAGGGATGGAATGAGAAATTCAACAAGATACAATATGATATTCAATATTCACAAGAAGTTAGAGAGTTTGGAACAAGACAACAAGTTGAAGATTTTCTAGAAATGTTTATCACACCAAGACAGATTAAAGCTCTTTACAGTATTACAGATGAACCATTAAAATTAATTGATGAACATAATGTTGAAGAATTGTGTAAGGCTGCAGGAATAGGAGAAGCAACTGCAGAGAGAATTATATCAAGATATGAGGCATGTAAAGACTACGGACCGGCTTATGGTGAACTAGGTAAGATGGGAATTACGAAAACATTAATAGACAAATTAATTGGCTTTTATAATTCTGCAGATACTGTACTAGATATTATTAGAAATAGACCATACATGCTTGCAGATGATATTAAAGGTATTGGTTTCTTAAAAGCAGATGAGATTGCATTAAAAAATGGTTTTGATAGACATGATATGGAAAGAGTTAAAGCATTTATGATTTATGTTATGAATGATGTTGCAAGCAATATTGGTAGTACATACATCTCATATACATATCTTATGGATAGAATAGATGAAGTGATAGGTAGAGATACACCACAGGATACAATAGATGATGCACTTGACTTCTTAATAGATAATAAAATCATATGGTGTAATGATAGAGTATTTGAAGACGGTACGGTGGAAACAACTTTAGCTCTTAAGAGATATTACGATATTGAAAAAGAACTTGCACGTCATATCAGACGCCTAGTCGATGCACCGAGTAACATTGCACTGAGTGATAAAGAAATCAATGAGAAGATTAAGAACCAGGAGAAACGACAAGGCTGGTGCTATACAGACACTCAGAAGTATGGTGTTAAAGTAATTGCAGATAATAACGTTGTTATCATTAGAGGATATGGTGGTACTGGTAAGTCATCAACAGTTGCAGGTTTATTATCTTGCTTAGATGATGAATATCATTTTGAACAATGTGCTTTAAGTGGTAAGGCTTCTGTTAACTTAACAGACATTACTGGTATCGAAGGTAAAACAATTCACCGACTATTAAAGTATAATCCAACTCAAGGATTTACATATAATGAGAGTGAACCATTAGATACTAATATGGTTATTCTAGATGAAGGTTCAATGGTAGATATTTCACTTGCTTTAAGTTTATTTCAAGCAATTCCAACAGGTGCTAAATTAGTTATCTTAGGAGACACTAACCAATTACCACCAATAGGAGCTGGAAACTTATTACAAGATATGATTGACAGTGAAATAATCCCAGTAGTTACATTCGATAAAATCCACAGACAAGGTGCTAAGTCAGGTATTATTCCATTCAGTATTGAAGTAGCAAATGGAATTACACACTATAAACAGTCGTGGGAAGGCGAAGAGGTTCTTGGGGAATTACAAGACTTGAAGATGATTGGCTTTAAATGTGCAAGAGATGACGAGAAGCCTTCGGTTGATTTGATTATGAAAGAGTACAAAGAAATGTATCAAGAATGTAAAGATGCTTCACAAATCACAGTGGTTCTTCCAACTAACACTAGAGGTACTTGCACGAAAGTTGTGAATAAATTAATACAAGATTATGTTCTACCAAGAAGAACTAGAGGAGATTTTATTGAGATAGGCATAGGTAAAGAGAAATGCAATGTCTATCGTGGAGATAGAATATTGGTATTAAAAAATAATTATGATTTAGATATTTTTAATGGTAATGTAGGAGAAGTTTTAGCTATAAATAAAGAAGATAATTCATTAATAGCAGATTTCGGTAGAGGAGAAGTTGAAATCAAAGGTACTGCATTAAATGAACTTGACTTAGGCTATGCTATTAGTACACACAAATCTCAAGGTAGTACATTGCCATATTTGATTTACTGTATAGATAATACTCATTATGTTATGTTAAATAGACAACAAGTCTATACAGGTATTACTCGTGCTAAAAAGAAAGCAACATTTATTTTTGAAACTAAAGCTTTAAACTCTGCTATTCGCACAAGTAAAATCAAATATGTAAATACATTCTTATATCACTTTTTAGTGGGAGATTTAAAATAAAGGTAAACTTAGGTTTACCTTTTTCAATATAATTTGTATAATATAACTGAGGGTTGATACACCCCAGTGCTTCAAGAAAGGAATGATATAGTTGAAAATTATCAAGAAAAATGGTCTATTAGAAGAATTCAATGGTGAGAAGATTAAAGTTGCAATTCGTAAGAGTGCAGAAAGAGCTTTAGTTAAATTAACACCAGACCAAGAAAGAGAGGTGGTGGCAGAGGTAGCTTACCAATGTACTAAGTATGAGTTATTGATGCAAGATGACACACCAGTTGCAGAAGTACATAAAATGGTAGAGAAAGCATTAAGGGGAATTGTTCCAGAGGTTGCAGAAGCATATGCTAATTATCGTAACTATAAAATTACATTCGTAAGTATGATGGATAATATTCTTAAATATCAAAATGAAGTATTATTCTTGGGAGATAGAAGTAATGCTAATACAGACAGTGCATTAAACACAACACAAGCAACTTTAATTGGTAATGAGGCATTAAAAGAATTATATAATGAATTTTCATTAAATGCAGAAGAACAAGAAGCTTGCAAGGCTGGATATTTATATGTTCACGACAAAAATAGACGTTTAATTAGTACAAACTGTTGCTTATTTGATGTGAAAGCAGTATTAGAATATGGAGTAGAAATGAGTGGAGTTAAATACACTCAGCCTAAATACTTAGATTCAGTAATGGGTGTTATTAAAGACATTGTAATGACAGCTGGTAGCCAACAGTACGGAGGAATTACAGTACAATCAATTGATGAATTATTAGCACCATACGTACAAAAAGAATATGAAAGAAGATTGGAAGAAAAATATCAATTCTTAGCAAGAGCCACAAAATATACAACTGATTTTAATTATAGATATATTGAAGAAAGTGCTATGGAAGAAACAGTAAAAGAACTTGAACAAGGTATTCAAGCAATGGAAATTGCATTTAACACGTTACCATCAAGTCGTGGAGATTTTGTCTTCGTAACTTACACATTTGGACTAGGAACTGACAAATGGTCTAGATTAGTAGCTCGTAAAATTATGGAAGTTCGTAATGGTGGACAAGGTGCAGCTAAAGTTCCAATGTTATTCCCAAAATTAGTTTATTTATTTGATGAAGAACTACACGATGAAGGCAAACCAATGCGAGAAGATTTTAAATTTGCAGTATATTGTCAATCACAAACAATGTTCCCAGACTTATTAGGATTAACTGGTGCTAGTGTTGATAACGATGCAAATGATGTTTATAAAAAATATCATGTGGCAACTTCCCCAATGGGATGTAGAAGCTATTTAAGTCCATACTTTGAACGTGGTGAATACTATCCAGCAGATGAAGATGACAAACCGGTAACAGTTGGTCGTGGTAATTTAGGAGTTATCTCATTAAACTTACCAATGATTTACCAACGTGCTAAAGTAGATGGAATTGATTTCTATGAACTACTTGATAAATACTTAGAAATGGCTTGTCAGTTACACTTAAAAACAAAAACATTCTTAGGTGGTAAAAAGGCAAGTACACATCCATTGGCTTATTGTCAAGGTGGATTCTATGGTGGACACTTACAACCAGACGATAAAATTGCTCCAGTATTAGAGTCATTTACAGCAAGTATTGGTATTACAGCATTACATGAATTAACAGTGTTACACAGTGGACATAGTTTATACGAAGACAATACATTCGCTAAAGAAGTAATGCAACATATCAACGATTATTGTGCTAAATTCAAAGAAGAAAATCATATTATGGTAAGTACATACGGAACGCCAGCTGAGTCATTATGTGGTACACAATTAAAACAATTCGTAAAAATGTTCGGTGTTATTCCAGGCGTAAGTGATAAGGAATATTTCTCAAATTCATTCCACTGTGATGTAAGAGAAGAAATCAACCCATTCCAAAAACAAGATGCAGAGTTTGAATTATTCCATATGATGAACGGTGGACATATTCAATATGTACGAATCGACAATAAAAATAACTTTGAGGCAAACTTAGCACTTGCAGATAGAGCAATGAAATTAGGATACTATTTTGGTGTCAACTTCAATAACTGTATCTGCATGGAATGTGGTCATAATGAACTAGATATGGGAGATACTTGCCCAAGCTGTGGTGGACATGATATCACAGAAATTAATCGAGTTAGTGGATATTTAGGATACTCTAGAATTCATGGTGATACACGATTTAACGAAGGTAAACGTGCAGAACTACGAGATAGAAAATCAATGTAATAAAGTTAAGGTAAATCTCATTTAGAGGTTTACCTTTTTTATTTTATTTTGTATAATATAAGTGAAACAGAAAGGAGAAAGATAAAGATGGCAAATTATCATCGTATAGATACTTGTAATGTAACAGACGGACCGGGATGTAGAGCTGTTATTTGGTTCAGTGGATGTCCATTCCATTGTAAGGGTTGTTTTTCACCACAAACTTGGCATCCAAAAAGTGGGCAATTATATGATAAACAAGCAAGAGAGGAAATGATTAAGGCATTAGAGGAACCATATTGTGCAGGATTAACTTTACTTGGTGGAGAACCATTAGCTCCATATAATATTGCAGAAGCATACGATTTAGCAGTAGAAGCTAAAAAGTTAGGTAAAACAGTTTGGTGTTACACTGGAAATACTTACGAACATATTCAAGACTTAGATATTATGAAATATATTGATGTATTAGTAGATGGGCCATTCATCATTTCAAAATTCAACCCCAACTTAAAATGGCGTGGTAGTGCTAATCAACGTGTAATTGATGTACAAATGTCCAAATTCTTATGCAAAGTCGTGCTACATCCAGATTGTAATACTGTTGATGAGTTTTACCCAGAGAAAGCTTACGACCCATGTGCAGACATGACACCAGAGGAAATTAAAGCTAAGTATTTAGATATATACGAATAGGAGTGTTTCTATGATATATGTGGAGATAATAGAAGATAAGCTTTTTGATGATAATAGTATGATTATTGAGATAGACGAAGAAGATGTCAATAGTATCTGTTATGACTTTGACATCTTTCTAGAACACTTGCTAGAAACCGCCAATGGTCGCATATTACAGCGAATAGGTGATGTAGTCTTATTCCAAGTGGAAGATATTGAACGAGTGTACAGCATCTGTAAAGATGAATACATGTATTTAATATTTATGTTCCAAGTTGAATTGGGCTCATTTACAATGAAAGAATATGATAAACTAATGACACAACTTGCAATATTTGGAATGCCTAGTTCAGAATTAATAATTTAAGGTTTACATAAAATAAAATAATTTGTATAATATAGTTGAGGGCAAAGCCCAAGAAAGGATTGATTAAATGAGTACAGTAACTGGAAATGAATTATACTTTGCGAAAGTGAAAGATGGTGCTACTATTCCATCTAAACGAGAAGAAGATGGTGGATATGACGTATATGCATGCTTTGAAGAAGATTACATTGTGATTCAATCACATGAAACAAAGTTGATTCCAACTGGTTTAGCTAGTGCGGTAAGTAGTGATTATGTGATTTTATTACGAGAACGTGGTTCAAATGGTTCTAAAGGTATTGCTCAACGATGTGGAGTTATCGACAGTGGATACAGAAATGAATGGTTTGTACCACTAACTAATACGACAACAAAAACAGTAACTATTAGCAAACTACCGAAAGAAGAATTACCATTAATGTTACAAGAGGGAATTGTTTATCCATATTCAAAAGGTATTGCACAAGCATTAATTGTTCCAGTCCCAAAAATGGAAGTCCATGAAGTTGATTATGAAACACTTAAACAGTTTGATTCTGAGCGAGGAATGGGAGCATTAGGAAGTAGCGGTAAGTAATGGCATTTGCTAAATATGATTACTTTGTATCATTTACATATATGGATAACGATAATGAAAGACAATATGGTATGACACGATATGTAAGTTCAAATGAAATCAATTGCTGGGAAGACATTGATTTTATGAGAAGTCAACTAGAAGCAAATTTTATCAGTATCGGATTTAATAGTCCAAATGTATGCATTATAAGTTTTCAAAAATTAGGATATAAAATAGATAAATAAACGCAAAAAAAATACCTCCAGGTGTTTACAAATCCACTTGGAGGTATTATAATATATAGTGTAAAACATATATCTAGGAGGAAATATTATGAAGAAACTGACAATCGGAGTTTTAGGAGCTCTAACATTATTCATCTCAGGAGCTGAGAAGGTAAATGCAACTGTACATGAGAATTACAGACAAACTTATTATACATATGTAGATGGAGATTTCAGTGTTGGTGCTAGAACACCAGATGGAGAATTGATCACTTTGGGAACTCCAGGACTTGCAGTTATTGATAATGAAATGAAATGGTACGATAGTGATTATGGTTGGATTTCAATATTTGCTATTAATTTAGATGAAGTTAAAGCTACTCAAAATGGATACGACTTTGATGTTTATGGAAGTATTATTGAGATTACATATCCAGATGGAAATTCAGAACATGGTATCATATTAGATGCTTGTGGTGCTTGTAGATATGCAGACAAGATTGATAAGTGGTTATACCAAAAAGATAGTACAAAAGACATAAAAGGTGTCTCATTCATCTACAAACGTTATGGGTGGAATGATACAGTGGAACAAGATAAATTAATTACAGAGGAAGAAACAGAAAGCACAGAAGAAGCTACAGCTGATAAACATAATTGGTTAATTGGTTTATTGGAAATAGTAGGAGAAGCTGTTCTCCATCCATTAATTGAATTAAAATAAAACGCAAAAAAATAAAGGGAGGCAATATAATTATTGCTTCCCTTTTGGTTTATTGTTAGGTTTACTTTGTTGTGGTTTTGGTCTATTGTTGGGTTTATTTGGTTTGTTACTAGGTTTTTTATCTCCTGGTTTTTTATTTTGTTGTTCTTTATTTGTAGGTTTGTTCCCATTGTCTCCTTTTGGTGGATATTTCTTTTTGCCTTTATATGGTTTCTTTTTATCTGGTTTTTTAAGAATATCGTTAAATTTCGAGATGTCTAATTCTTCATAAACTCTGTCTTGTTTAGCTTTTCTACGATGATTCATTTTTTCTTTAGCCATAAAATAAAATTCTCCTTCTAGCAGATAATAAATTCTTTACCTAAAAATATAGAAAACATTTTTGCATACCCTCTCAGAGTTTCCACATCCATAGGCATAATCTCTTTTGTCTTATTATTTCTCATGACACATACCTGTTTCATTTCTTCAGGTACTTGTTCTCTAGTTCTCCATTTAAAAAAGCTTTCTATAAACGCCGGTTGTCTATTAAAATCTTCATCATCAATATTTAATTTTAAAATATCAATGCCTAGGTATGAATATTCTAATATAACAACTCCCATCCAATCTTGTTTTTGTTTCAAATATACGTGTAAATTATCTAAATATTCTCTATCAAATGAATAAACGTTTGGTTGTCTAATAATACCTGAATCTAGTTCCACTGCAACATTAATATGTTTCCAGAACTGTCCATTGTATCTATACCATCTATTTGCTGTTCCATCATGTCTATATTCTTCACGACCAATAACATATTGTAAATAATCTGCAAAATCACATATATCAGTTTTAATCATATTAGCTCTTGTTTCCGTATACCCTTGGATTTTTACCCACTCAAAGAATTTCTCTGCCTGTTTCTTTGTAATTAATTTAAAATAGATATCATTATTGTATTCTTTATTCCAAGCCATAAACATTTTCAACGTAGTTTTCACATTGCTAGCAGTTTTAAGTGATAAACTCGTATAGGCGAGAAATTTCATATATCCAAGTAACAGATTTTTGTTCATTGGATTAATTCCTTCAATGAACTGAACGTCTCTGAATACAGTTAAAGCTCTGATTCTTTCTTCCAGATATGCTTTTCTGCGTAGTCTAGCTTCTTTGTCAATATTTTTAACGAATCTTGCCATTATGGCACTCCTTTCTAATATAAAAAGGTAGTACCATATGGCACTACCTAAAATCTTAATAGTTCATTTTCTTCTATTGTAACAATGTTTTTGTTGTTATATGTATCTCTGTCTTTTAATCCTTGTACAATATATTCTCTTTCCTCTTGTCCTCCATGTACTACAATAATATTTTTTAATTTCTTTTGATTAAATGATTGTGTTAATAACTTGAATAGTTGTGTTGAGTCTGCATGTCCACTTAACTCTAATCTGTCTGGTATTTGACATCTTACTCTGTATTTTACCCCTTGAATTGTAACATATTTATTTTCTTTGTTTAGAGTATCTAGAATAGCTCTACCAGTAGTTCCTTCTCCTACATATCCACTGAATAATACTGCTACATTTGGTCTACCTATCATTTGTTGGCAAAGATATGTAGTGTAACCACCAGTACACATTCCAGAACTTGCAAGAATGATTTTTGGTTTGTTATCAATGAGTTTATCTTCTACTTCGTTGAATTTATCAATCTTTTGAATTCGTCCCCATTTGAATACTTCTGATGCACTCCACTGTTCATCCATGAAGTATTTTTGATAGTATTCATTTGAGTATGTATTGAATGCTTTCCCCATCATCATTCCTGCCATGTAAATTGGTACATTTACTTTTTCCCATTCTGGGTGTTCGTTCCAAATCTCTCTTAGCAAGTGAGCTACCTGTGCAGAACGTCCAATTGCAAATGTTGGAATAAGTAATACCCCTCTGTTTTTGATTACATGCTCAGCCACTACCCGTTCAAGCTCTTTCTTAGCATCTTGTCCACTGTGTTTTCTGCAACCGTATGTACTTTCACAAATAACTGTATCACAATCGTAGATGACTGATGTATCAAATTGTTTAGTGAATGGTCTTGGCATTGTTGTCCAAGCATTTGTGTCTCCAGTATAGAAAATTCTTCTTGTTGTCCATTCGTCTTTTCTATACTCAATAATAATACTAGCATCTCCAAGTAGATGTCCTGTTGGTACAAGTGTCACATCTACATTTTCTGTAATTGGAATTTTTTCATTGTATCCGTATCCGTGTAGATGCTTAATTAATTCACTTGCATGTTCCATCCCAAATAATGTAAGTATTGGTTTTTTGGGATTTTGTTTGTTCCATGCTTTAGCTTGATTTGCCATTACGAATGCCGCATCTTGACAATTTAGACTAATTAGTGGTTGACTTGGTTCTGTGCAAATAATTTTTCCAGTAAATCCTAACTCATCTCTCATTACTAGTGGTAACAATCCACAGTGGTCTGCGTGGCTATGTGATATGATTACGTGTGTTAGTTCACTCCATGGAATCTTTTTAATTTTTCGTCCATTGATGTCAAATATTTGTTTTGTAGTCATCGCAGAATTTTGATAAGCCCCACAATCCAATAACATCCTTACTCCCTCTTGTGGTATTTCTAGTAAGAAAGCACTACCAGTAACTTCGTTTGATGGTTGGAAAGAAGTGAAAACGAAATCCGTATCTTTTGGTCTTGCTTTTTTGCCCATTAAACATCTCCACCTTGCCTTATATTTTTTTATTCTATAATATTTCATCTTGGGCTGTTCTCATTAATATTATACAAATATACTATAAAAAAGTAAACCTTACATCATATTAATTTTCTTTATTTATCTGCTTCCATCTTTTCACCCGGTTCTTGATGGAGTATATGCCAAACTATATTAAATTTGTTTCCATTCTTTTGCTTCTTCGTCGAACATATAAACTGCACCAGTTTCAATTACGAAACAAACGCTTCCTTGTGATAACTCAGTTGGTAAATCTGCAACATCTGTTTCAGTTCCAGCAACATACTCCACAACACCACGAGAGTTAGCATCTACTACTTTCAACATTATTCATCACTCCCTTGTTGTTCTTCTACTTGTTCAGGTTGTAAGGCTTTAATTGCGGCTTCTAATTCTGCCACTTTGGTTTGTAAAGCTGCAACTTCGGCAGATAAATCT